>Ga0123355_10006785_pt1 | contig 17038 bp, 8 predicted proteins | sample TergutEmb28metaG_3_FD_89872 | JGI IMG/M metagenome (GOLD analysis project Ga0123355, IMG submission 89872) | Embiratermes neotenicus P1 segment gut microbial communities from Petit-Saut dam, French Guiana - Emb289 P1 | ecosystem: Host-associated > Arthropoda: Insects > Digestive system > Gut ...
AAAATTGATGCAAACCCAGCTGTTTGTTGTCCAGGCAATGAAAATGTAAATTCCAGCAACAGGCAAAGGTAAACTGTCCCGATGTACACCATGAAGCAAATGCAAGAGGGGATATAGCATCAGTGACAACCTTGGCACTAGATGTAAGTAGGGAGCTTCATGCCCTGTTCACTCTACCCCCAGACAAAAAGCTACTGGTACCCAATGAACAAGGGGCTGGGTGGATCCCAGAGCAAGTCTCAATGCTTTTAAGAAAAACTCTCTTGTTACTGTGATGAATCAAATCAAGACTCCCAGGCTGTCTAGCCCATAGCCTAGTCACTTTTCCAACTATGTCACATCAGGTCTCTTTTATATCTATGTGCATATAAAACAGTAAATCCCATAAAAATTAACATATCCTAGAACAGTTGCATGGGTTATAATTCCTTCCATATTTAGTATCTAGTATATGTAAAGTCAAAAAGAAGCTGTGCAATATACAGTGTAAAACTGCTAGTAAATTTGCTGTCATTGCCTCTTGGTTGTCTTAAGTTTCACTCCTTCCATAGGACTATAAGGCTTTCAATTTATGAATGCTAATTTTCAATACTCCCTTACCTGAGGGATATTCAAGAAGTTTCTGTACTTTTTTCCTGGTGCTCACTGGTAAGAGGTAAAAAACCATCAAGAGGTGGCAACACTATTACTGGTTATGTAACATACCAGCACAGTGATGGTCTTGCACTTGCTCAGTGTTTGTGTGTGTGAGTTGCTATTGAGCATGGAACAGAGCTGTGCCACTTTTAGTTTGGACCAAGGAGAAACAAAGTCTGTGTTACAATTGTTTATGGGCAGGTGTGCAAAGTGCAGAAATTATCACATTTATGTGCTCAGTATGGGAACAATGTTCTTTATCAGAGAAGTGCATGTGCAGGGGTGCATGGATATAAACATTCAAGGAAGGGCAGACAGTGAATGATTCTAGGCATTCAGTGGGTCCATCAACATCAACAAGCACCAAGAAACAGGAAGAAGCCAGAGGATACAAGAATGAAAATCAGAGAAACTGTACCAGAATCAAATGTTAGCCAAGGGTCAATATATTCAAGTGTATGACAGCTTGGTTTCGCACAAGGTTTTGTACAACACACATACCCAGGCAATTAACAGATGAGCGTTAAGTGCTGCTCATAAAATGACCACCCCAACAAACACCAAATCTGGAAGTACTCGAACACCCACCCTATATTCCACATCTAGCCCCTCTGATTTTCATTCGTTTGGCCCCATAAAGAAGGCAATGACAGGCTGATGATTCACAGATGATGACAGGCAGAGACAGTGCATGACTGGCTTTGCACACAATCAAATTCTGATATCTTCCTAAAGCTTATAAACTGATAGGCAAAGTGTAATGAGAAGCAGGGAGAATAAGATGAGAAAAAATACACCTGTAATGTCTGAAAGATAAATAATGTCTAAGAAAATGAACAGAAATTGGTTGGAGATCCTTGTAAATAGAACAGAACTGACTATTTCTAGCAATGATATACACATGTTAAATGTCTTTCCACTTTCTATACAAAAAAACCATCAGTGCTGAAATCAAGTGAAGAAACAAGAAGTAGGACAATGAACTCTTCACTGCTAGTCCATACTGATTCAACCTCATAAAAACACACTAGAATAAAATTATATATACACACACATATATACACATACATGCACAAAAAAATATAATATGTATATCCTTCAAGTCAGCCCTGCATTTAAAGAATAAAACAAAGATCTTTTTAATGCAGTGTAAAGTAGGCTCTGGGAACAGGCATCTTTCCACAGAGATCCTGTTGGGGAACCTGGAGGGGGGAGCTGATTTACTGGGGTCTTTGAGAGAGACAAGTAAAAGAAAGATCTGGAAATGAAGTGTATCTCTCTATGGCAGCTCTGAGAGAGAAACCTGGCAGGACGGTGCCTTTCTGAAAGCTACATAAAAGAACGCTCTGGAGAACGAGCATATCTCTCCATGTAGGGGCTTCATAAGGGGAACCTGGAGGGGCAGCTCCTTTTCTGGAGACTCTGAGACAAGTCATGGAAGGCTTTCGAAATGCAGCATCTCACTCTTCACAGAGGATCTGTGAGGGGAACCTGAAGGAAGAACTCCAGTACTGAGGACTCCGAGAGACATATCACAGAAGGCTCTAGAAGTGGAGCATTTCTTTTATAGGACTCTGTAAAGGGAACATAAGCTATGGAGGGCTCAGCCAATATGTTTACTGGGCCAGAACCTATACTTGATACATTCTTATAACTTAGAGGGTTTGTGGCCTTATTTTTGGCCACAACACTTTAATGGATATTACTCTCTAGGCTTGGGCAAGCTGGTCCCAGAGGTTATCAAGAAAACTCATCCAAGATCGATCCTGGCCTTTATTATGGGTGTAGGACTTGGATAAGGTTTTTCCCCCCACTAGAGATAAAAGGTCAGAGAATATGGGGGCACAATGAGCCTGTTAATAAAAGGGCATATGTGCATAGGGTCCATTAAGGGCTCAAACCCATAATATATATTCTATTCTATCCTAATGCAGTGTAAATTCTTACTGAGACCTCCTGTCATGTCTCATGTGGGATGACAGGCAGGCATATATTTGCAACTACTATTCACTACTATTCACCTGTTCATTATAAAAGTTTGGAAAAAACACAAAGAATTTCCTTTCTTCACTTATTTCAAAAACCAGAAGGCTGATGGGAAAAAATATATACCACATAAAATACAACATCTAACCATATTATCACAACATAATACATTAGGATATTTATTAATGCTGCATGAAAATGTTTCCTTCCTCTATACAACAAAAACAAACTTCTATACAACATTTGCTCCCAACATTTCCTACTTGCATAACAATTTAGTACAGCTGGGTGAGACCCTGAGCATATACCATGAAAAAATATTTAACTCTACTATTACAGAGAAGGAATACAAGGAACCCAACATTTTCAGCCTACTAAATGAGTAAGTACCACAAATTTTATACCAGTGGAAATATACACAATCTTCTTTCCTTAAACCAAGGATGTGTGACAGGAGGTGAAGGGGCGACAAATAAATCTAGTAATACACTACACTAAAATTCTCACCCCACACAATCCAGCCATCCCAAAATTTATCTCCTGCTCCTCACTTAATACAAACTTAGTCATTTCACTGGACAGACCCCTCCCCCCGCAAAAAAAAAAAAAAAAAAAACAACAAAACAAAGCAAGCCAATGTCTTACCTTCCGGACAGCTACTCCCAGGGTCCACAGAAGAACGCCGATTTTCTGGCGTTGCCTTGCTGTTGCCATCAACATCCACAGCAACAGCTCTGTCATAAGCCACAGTAGTGGCAGCATTGGCAGGGGCACTGGCAGCAGCATTATCTCTGGCATCAGTTCCCCCTTCATATCTCAAGATGTGCTGAGATGCAGATAAGCTTGGGGGATAACCTTTGTCTTCAGACTTCAGCTCAGGGTCCTGAGGCTGCTGTGGTTGTGACACGGGACGGTATGCCAAGGATATTGGGGAGTGTTTTTCAGGTTCAGGAGCTGTACGGGACTTGCTACCATCTCGCAGAACTGAGGCACGGACAGTAGAGTCCTGAATGGCTTCGGAAGAACTACGGTGATGCCTTTTTCGAGGTGATGCATCATAGTGAGTCGGGGGTGGCGCCGAGGCTGGTAAGCGTTGCTCGTACGCTGGACGGTAATGGGGAGGGTGCATGTACGGAGACATAACTGGGGAGTATGACGATGAGGTAGATGGATGATGCTGTTGGAGGAGCTGATCACCTGAGCCTCCTTCTAAGGTTTCCTTTGAACCACTGTTATTGTTGTTATTTAATTTGGCTTGTTTACGGCCTGTAGGTGAGTCCAGTTGGCTGTCCTGGCCCACTGAGCTGGTATGTTGCCCTTGCACCACTGCAAGCTTCTCATGTTCTATTGACAAGCCTTTCACCTAGTAAATACAAACAAATGTTGTTCATCATAAAACATTATGACACAAATCTTACGTTCTGTAGTAACATACCACTGCTATATACCTATGTTAAAACAATGGTGTATCATCTGCTAATTGTGAAGCCAAGAGCATCGTACATCAGCAGACTTACTATAAAGCTGTCAACATAACAACCTCCACAAAACATTTTACCACCATGATAAACTTGTGGGTAGAAGAAAAAAGTGCATATATTAAGTGAACCAATAACATGGAGAGGAAGCTTTACATTACTGTAACCACGCAAACTAATATTACAGTTAGAATAGCATACAAACAGTACTTTTTACTGCATCCCCCAAAATGGCAGCTTGCATGGAAGCAGTACTGCATATGAAAAGTGTATTTAACAGGAATTAAGTCTGTTTTTCCCCCTGCAGTTCAACTTAACTCTTGAAGAGTCTCAAAGTACCAACCTCCAGAGTCTAAGAGGGCTTCACACCTTCTTAAAATATTTCTTAACACATGACAAAGCTGGTGCTGAAATATTAACAATTTCTCCTCAAAAGCAGTCTTTCAGTCCCTGCAAAGGAACTAAACTGATGTACAACTTCTCTTGTTCCATTAATTCCCTAAATCACTGTCAGTGTTCCTTCAAAAAACATGGGCCCTGTAACATGGTGGTTACTCAACTGTACACCACACTATGATCTCAAGGTCATAAAAAATTTGTAAACTGTGGAGGGATTTTTGTAACACCAGTTTGCTACCTGGCTGCTTATATTCCTACTTGATATAAATCATGCCTCATCAAATAAAAATATAAGTTTTTATACTTTATTCTGCCTAACACTGACACTTCATTCAAAACTGTTCCACTGTTCTGTGGCTTATTCTTTTCCACAGTACTGTTCACACAGGACAATGTTTACAAAACTTTCAATGAAATTTTTTCCATAATGTATTTTTTGCCTAAGTATTCCAAATGACCATAGCTTGTACAGATTAATACATTTCACCAGCACACAAGACCATTCAACACCTGCAACTATTAAACAGTGACCAAGGCATCAATGACAATAGCAGTCAGTGTTAGCCAAAATTCACACACATACACTGAGTTCATATTTCTCTAGCTCAGGGACACAATAAATCAAACTCTCTGCAATTCCTTATCTGTTACATGATTCCTCTGTACTTTTAACTATTGGTAAATAGCTTCAACCAAGCCACTATACTGGCATCATCAATAACATTAAGACCACAAGCAATACTTAACCTGTGTAAAACCAGAAACAAAGTAACTGCATTATCTACATATCCATGCACATGGGTTCCCAAAACTTTCTTAACCCCTACCTGCAAGCATTCTGCAGCCTTCAGGAAACTTGGGAGGCTATCCTGAGAAACATGAACTTCTCCTTTGTACATGAATTCTAATAAGGCGGACATGTTAGATGACGATGTGCCATCCAAAATGACCAGCACACTTGGGCACAGTGGCGCTGTTTCAAACAAATCCTGGAAATGTTTGCTACATGCTGCCAAAATAACTCTGTGAGCCTTGAATGTTACACCTAGAAGGGAGAATTCAGAGGTATTACCACACACACCATGTATTATAAAACCAAAAAATTACTTAATAATGCAAATGGACTTCACTCAATCACAGCAAACATAAGTTACCTTCACAAAATAATGTGACATCTGTTAAACTCTCTGATTTGAATAAATTGCCAAATGATGTTGCCAAATTGCTGCCAAAACTGTTCCACTTAAGACAAAACTGCTGCTGTGAATCCATTCCAGATGTTGAGTGGAATGTATTCGCTGTAAAAGTTACATAAAAGTCATTGCAACTGTGTGCTGTAAATGTCACAATAAACATGCCAACAACAAACATCACTTCCAAATAATAATAATAATAATAATAATAATAATGTGCTCAACTACTTTCATCTACGGAACCAATGCCATGTTCCACTGTATTCAAACTGCCGGAATGTTAATGACTGCCTGCATTATTTATTCAGTCAAAACACACAAATTCCCTGTATATCTTAGCATGGCCAATACTTTAATAGTTACTTTATTTTACGACTGCAAGCTATGTAACTTTTTTTAGGCATCTACCATCATGTGTCATGAACAACACGGGAAGGCCTTAGAACTATATTTAACCTAATGCAATAAATGCACTTATATATACGTATATACATGGAACTGGAATTCCACAATTCAATCTATAAAATAATATAAATATAATTCCACAATATAATAAGCAAAATAGACTGTAACCAACATAATACTCCACTAATTAAAACAAAAACCTACAAAATAATTCGCACAAAGCACCGTTCAAGGTAAGCTCTGCGCCAAATCATTCGCGTGCAACCATCTTGACACGATTCATGCAACACCAATGTAACAATCCATGTCCGCTGTATGGAGACTCCCGCAAATTTTGCGAATACGCCGTTAATTAGTATGCCTATGCCTTAAATTACATTTCATACGCTACTGCAATAATTGTATCATTGTTGTTTACATAAAGAGGGTTATAATAATACCTGAGATAGGTCCGTTTGCTATTTATAAATAACTTAATTTCTCTAACCCGTGCATAAAAAGAAATGTTGGTGTAGGCTACTGCCGGAAACAGTTGTGCATGTGTTATGAAAGTTCGTGCATACACTTCGCAAAATAACAACATAGCTGCAGAGTCATTTTATTGCTTTCTTAACATACTCTACAGCAGATGTTATTACATAAATGATAGCTATATGCATCTGTTCAACCTAAGGAAATCCATAATGTAAAAATAGGGCTTTAAAACGCCCAAATATGATTATACTTACGATGCTTGATACAGAAATTTTTCATAAGTACTCTGGCGGACAAAACCCAAAACACAGTTTCGTCTCTAAGCCTCTTGAACAATTCTCAATCAGAAGAGGGTGCCGTTGGGAAGTGTTTGTGTAAAGTAATTTATAAATAATTGACTGTGTATTTAACAAGATGATTAACATAGTGGCCAGATGTGGAAACTTAGCACCATATATTAAAGCAACGACACAGGCAGTTGCAACGCAGATAAAGCCGCTGAGCCCTGCTGTTCCAGTAGCCGTGAAGACGGTAGTTCCACCACCACAAGAACTGCACACAAGTTTTTCTTTCAGTACTACCTTGCCTTCTGGTCCAGTACGTGTGCTGTCTGGTCCAGGAGGTACATTAGTAATTTGTTCTACAAGTTAACATGCACGAATAGGCTTGGAAGATTTCTTGCCTTTTATTACCCTACTTGTATACTATCAGCTGACGTTTACAAGTTTTTAGCTCAGAAAAGTACTTCATTCTTACACCTTTAATTTTATTGTTATCCCCAACGCAATAAAATAACTTTCGAAGTTTTATTTGGAAACTGTAACCTAAAAGGAAATGTGGGCATTGTCACATTCAAGGAATTTAATATTCAGTTCATAATGTGTAGGTTTTCTTTTTTATTAATTACATGATCCCTTTCTTTTCAGTGACAACACAAGTAAGGTTTTATCACACTGATATTCAGGTTCCAGATTTTTCTGCATATAGAAGAAAAGATGTGAAAGATAGTACTGCAGTCAGCAAAGAAAGTGAAAATTCCCGTAAATCTTTCACATATTTGATTGTTGGAGGTTTGTTGAATGAAATGTTTCGTTTTAGCCCGAATGTTGTCACACAGTGATTGCAAAATGTTTATCAATCACAGTGTGATATAAATGGTAGAGTTTTTTTTTCCCTAATTATGTAGAATAAATTAGGTATTAAGGCATGGACAGTAATTATATTTGCTGGAATTTTATTGTAGCTCTTTGGGGAAGTGCTTGATGAACAGTAAGCATACTCCTCTGTCTTGTCCTTTCAATGAGCACATGGATATAATCTCCTGGATCAGGCATTGATAGCAAAATGTTTTCATTTTTAAGGAAAACGGCAGTTACTATGCACAGATGCTTCTTACTTGGTGTTTGCTGTAATAGTCTTGTTATGCACCAGTCATTTATTCCAGTTATTCTATCTCCAGTACAGTATTCCAAACAGTACAATGAAAATGAACTAAGGAGGCTTGCCAATGTAGGACACAAGAAACTGGAGAAGTATGAAGTTTTATCTCAATTAATGCATGTGTAGCAGCAGAGTTGTTTGTAGTTCCATACCACAAACTGTTTATGCATGTATCATTTATTCTGAGGGTGCATTTTATCTTATTCCTTGCATTGAAATATACATCATACAACTAGTGCATCATTATTATTATTATTATCACCTTCTTCTTATTCTTATTCTTTTTCTGTAGAAAATTTGTCACTAAATGAGTATGTGGTAGGGTGCTGCATGCTGTTGGGTTGTATATTTTCAGCAAGAGATATGCCTGTAATAGATTAATACAAAACTAACAACTGGCCTCATGTTTGCCTAGGTGGAGCTGTTGTTGGAACATATGCAGCTAAAACCTTGGTGGGGGAGTTTGTAAGTTCAATGAGTGCATCTGCAGATGTACTTGCACTAGCTAAGATTGAGGTCAAACTGACTGACATACCAGAGGGCAAGAGTGTCACCTTCAAATGGCGTGGCAAGCCATTGTTTATCAGACACAGGTAAAGGTTTATGCCAAAACCCTCTGATCATTTCAGTATCTGTTTAATAAGCAGTTGATCTGTCTGGTGTACAACAGAGCAACATTATGCTCCAACCATATTGCTGCAGGTAAACTCACCTTTTTTTATACTATCAGGCACATATATGTGTGAGGCAGAAACAGAAATACTCTGCTTACAGAATATAGGTCACCTGCAATTGACTTGTGATGTGTATATGTGAATGAAGATATAAAAGGAATTTACAGCATATTACTTTCACCATAAGGGTAGAAACAGACACAGGAAATAAATGTTGAACAAATCTGGGTTACTTTAGTTTTGTATGAAAAGTAGCCATAAAGAACCTCCAAAAAGGGTATCACATTTAGGCACCTAAACCAGCATGTGACTTTAAACTAGCAAGAAGCTGATATAGTTTGTATGTGCAGCTGTGATTGCTCATTATTGTTGTTGAAGAAAAGGTTTGGATCGTATCTTCTCCACCAAGCACAAAGGGTCTAGTAGGTGTCTCTGGACAACTGTGAGTGCTTGATGTGTTGGAAGGCAGTCAAGAGAGTTGGGGAATTTAATGGTGCTTAGAGGAAATTTCTAAAGTGTGTTATTTTGATGCTGATACTTGTTAAAGCTAAGTAGTGTTGACAGTAGACAAATGAGTAGGGAGTATTGATGGAGTTACAGTGACAGGCTTAAAACCAAAGCAGTTCTAAAAAGCCTGTCCCAATGCCATTATATTCACCACACATCCCACTTGGACTGGCCTGCAATTAAACCTAGCCCTCTGTGGTGTGGGGTCAGCTTAAAACCACCAGAACTGTGGCACAGCCTACTTAAAGAAATTGAGATGGAAAGTTATATTAGTTGGATGTGAAAATTATCTAATTAGAATACTCGCAAAAACTGTTTAATAGAAGTGAAACATATAGTGGCTATTAGGATTGTTTGTCCAGTCATTGGTAATGAATGCAGTGGAAAAGTGTGAACTGAGATAGGGGACATGTATATTGTGGGATAACTGGCATGTTTGGAAGCACTTAATCCATCAACTCACATTACTTGAAGCATTACCTTCATTTTAGTTCTCTGAACATGAGAAAATCACATGAGCCTAAATCAGGCAAGTACAGTGGATCTCACAATAGGTATTTGTTTCTTGGCCAGAGTACTGCATAATCATTTCATACACTGGTCTCTATAACATGTACCACTAGTTTGCCAGTTACATAAGTTTACTAATTTTATGTGTCAGACCTCATGGCTGCTGCTTTTATTGTCATTCTGTAATTTAATTCTCACCCACAGAGGTACCTTAGCAACTTTTCCTATAGAAACCAACATGAAACATCTAAATGTTTGTATATTTCATTGTGTTTTATTCTGTTCCAAAGTAAAAACATGCCAACTGCTTTGTCTAGGACTGGCACTAATAGAATTACAGTTCATGTAAAAATGTATGAAAATAGTATATCAAAATAATTATTAGAGGAGAGAGATGTATTTAGATAGGAAACTAAAAACTTGGTGTGCAAGTCAGGAGTGTCTGTATATGGCAATTGTTTCATGATAGTTGCTGTTATGAGGAACACAATAACAGATATTCCGTGTACTGTCCTACCGGAACATAACTCTGAATTATTGTTTAGAACACCAACTGAAATTCATACAGAGAGAAACGTTGATCTGTCATCCCTTCGTCATCCTGAACACGATTCTGAAAGAGTGCAAGAAGACAGGTGGCTGGTGATCATTGGTGTGTGCACTCACCTTGGTTGTGTGCCAATTGCAAATGCAGGTACAGTTGACACTTGGACTTAGTATTTCAGTCATAAATTAATTTGGCATGTCCTGAGGAACATTTCAGTGAAATGTGTACATGCATTGTTACCATTTCTTGAAATGTGCTCATTTTGCAATAACTGGTTTTATAGAAACAGCAAAATGTAATCCACACAGGCTGTATGATAAAACTGACTAGTAATTACTGGGGTTATTACACTTATAATTCTGTATAGAATGTATCCAACATATATCTCCTGTAGTTAAATTCCTATGTAGGCAAAATTATTGGGAATAGTCTATATCAATAAAGTAGTTAATAAATGGAGTATGACTAACTTACATACTTACTTACTCACTCCATGGAGCAGAGTCCATCTTGAGAAGCTAAGTGGTTCTCAGATAAATGGAGTATAATGGGATAGTGTATCAGTTACGTATAAATTTCAAGAATGCTGTTGATTCAGAAGACAGTAGTGTGCAATATTTTCATTGAATTTGGTACATCCACAAAATTGGTTTTGCTGTTCAGAATGTGTGTATGTGCATAAGAAATATTTGTACAGTGTCACTTGCTTGTACAGACAGAAGGAGATGCTGTATCACCATTGCTTTACAACATCAGTTTCAATGAGGATGAAATGGGATTGAGTGGGACATATCTTTTTGTCTGTGCAGATGATATAACTGAAGTAAGGTAAAGTGTGGGAATGTTGGACACTAGTAAGGAGGTTGGTCTAGAAGCAAATGCAGAGAAAACCTAGTAAATGGTCATATCTTGTCACCAGAACACAGGATAAAATAATGTAAAGACAGATAATTCTGAAATGTGAAAAAGTCTGCATCTTCATGAATGACATTAACAAATCAGAATTACATTCATGAAGAAAGTATGAGTATGGTACATTCCAAACTTGCTTGCTACCTTGGAACTCACAGTCTTCTGTCTCGTATATTGAAAGATGGAAATTAAATTATGCAGCATTTAAATTTTGCATGCCGTTTTTTATGGGTATGAAATATGTCTTTCACCTTAGAGAAAAACTTCAGATTTAGGGTGTAAGTGTTAAGGTAATAAAATCAGGGAATGTGTGATATGCAGCACATGTGAAACATTCTTGGGGAAGTGAGAAATGCAGATACAGTTAGGGATATTTGAAGCGGAGACGCTGCTTGTGATGCCTAGGCAGAGATGGGACAGTAAAAGTGGATGGCAAAGATTATGATGGTGTGAAATGGATAATATAACTTAGCTAAGCATCCAGCAAAAAAATGGACTTCTGGCTTAATGAAAGGTAAGAAATTTAATGACTGGCTGAATGAAGATTGGCTTTTCAGGAATGATTATTCTTTTTCTTGGAGTAATTAATGGACTGTGGAATTTAGTACAAAAAGGGCATCCACATTTATTGTGACATGTGGTAGTAATTTATAATGTTAGGCAACTCTTTACGTGCCTGGGGCTGGGTTGAGGAGAAGGCTAATGAGCAGACCTGTCTAGAACACTGGCCTTTCATTAACCCTCAGATTATGGAGCAATAAAACTTCCAGCTTTTACTGTGCTGGGCACATCTTGTACCTGTATTTCTAAATTCTTTTGTTAATGTGTTTCTTTTTCAGAAATTGTTTCTTAGACCCAGTGCAAGACAAAAAATTAATTTTATTCAAATTTTCAATTCCTCATGCAGCTATATAAAATGATATACCCACAGTTTTTGAGAACAAGAAAATACAGTTCAGCACAGAAATGTGAATAAATTTTGTCTATATTATGATTGATACTTGCAATTGTTGCATGTTAATTAACTTGTCTTGAAGGAGTGGTCCTTGCACACCCATTCTGAGTGCTGGCTACGTTTCTATTCAGAGTTAAAATATATATATATAGCTTCCTTAAAAAACAATCTACTTGTCACATAATGATAATTTTGTGTCAAGGAGAACTTCAAGGAACAAACAGAAAAATTGGTAAGATTGTTAGTATGTAATACTGAGAACTGTTTAAGAAAAGGCCAAGCATGAGTTCATTTTGTACCGAGTCAGTAATCCAAGGGTTCATCCCTCCCTTAAGTCATTGTGTTTATAGTGACCTTATAATTTATTTTGTTTTTCGCAGGTGATTTTGGTGGTTATTATTGCCCATGTCATGGTTCACATTATGATGCCTCTGGTCGTATTAGAAAAGGACCTGCACCTCTTAACCTTGAAGTTCCATATTATGAATTCCCCGGCGATGGAACCATAGTTGTTGGGTAATTACAAGCACCATTTAAATAATTGTCTAGCAGGCACAAGGTCTTTTTAACTACGTAATGTTTCCATTTCCAACCAGCATGAGCATAATGTAGAATTATGTGGCTAACATCAGTTTATGTAACATTTTTACACAAGATGCTGATGCAACTGGAAAGAAAAAAAGAAACTTCCTGTAAATACACGTGTACTGTACATTATGGAATTAAATATAGCATAATATGAGTTTATTTAGCAGATCTATAGAGTTTGTCATTTCTGTTTGCAGTATTAATTTATCACAACGTTGGAAGCTGTGTATAAAATTGTTTTAAATGACGGTACTATCTTCTGCTGTAATAAACAGTGTAATAATTGATAAAGTATTTGCTAGTTACATTACAATAAAATGGAATTAAATAGAGTGTATTGTGAAATTCACAGTAAAAAAAGACACAATTGTTGGAAGAAAAATACTGTCATTAATGAAGTATAGTGTACATCCTTTCCATGTGTCTTGTTTCAAGCATTTAAGTACCTATTTCTTTCATTTATTTATTTATTTATTTATTCTTTAAATGCAGTCATATAAAAACTAAATTTTGATTTCATTTTATAGTCCTTTTTGGGCTTGTTTATAATTTGTCAGCGGTACAGACTGCCCACAACGTGACAAGAGTAGGTGGTGCTGTACATTCACAGGTGAGGAGTTTAAGCAGAACTCATAAAGCCTGTTCTCCTGTCAGATCTGTGGCCAGACAGGTTCATTGTTGTTGCTACTGTTACTTTATTTTTATTTTGTGAAGAACATGCTATGTCATTATACATTCTGTACATGTTATAGTAGTCAGACATAACCTCATAATTTTGTACTGTCAGTGCTTATCACTCTACACTTGCAAACAATATTTGATACACAATGTGTATGTACATTCCTGTACCAAAGAGTACTTCACATCAGTGGGCAGGACATCAACTGCTGCCTGTAAACACTTGTGTAATACATATGCAGCACAAACCATGCCCACAAATTGTGATACTCTTTCTTCAGTCAACTGTACACATATCACCTCTTCTTTTTACTGCTTTAATATTTGTTTTGTAGTTATCAGCACATTATCCTATAACTTTGTGCCCAAGCTCATGTTTCATTATCACCAACACTAAAGTACAGCCTGGTATTTCTGCATTTTGTCCTGGATCTGACTTCTGAAAGTTTTACTTTCAACCCCTTGCAGGAACAAGAAATGCTTTGCTACTATGGGAACTATTTTGATGTCTCATATTTACAGGAATCCATAGGCACTTTCAAAACTTGTACATTTTAGATCCTCCTCGGTTCCTTAATTGATAGTAGTGCCAAAACATTTAAAATCACTGCTTTACAATTTATCTGGGTTCTCATCAAATCAGTCTTGAGCTAGTGTCAACCATTTTAAAATTCAAGTCATACAAGGTTACTGAAATGATGCTTCTTAGCTGCAAGAGCATGCTACTTCTGGGGGTAATTGCTTTAGAAAACTGAATTAACAGTGTACTGACCATTGCTAACACAGTGGGTTTGTAGTTTAGCACTGTTGATGTGATCCCAATGGTCAGATCAATCTTCAGGGGGAAAAAAAAAACTTCCACAGCTTGGACACCAAACCTCATGAATTACAGAAAACATGCTTCCACAATATGAACCCCAAATGTCATCCACAGAAAACAAACTTCCACAACATGAAAACCAAGTCATGAACTACAGAAAACACTTCCACAGCATGAACACCAAATGTCACGAACTACAGAAAACACTTCTACAAATGAACACAAAACATCATGAACTACAGAGAACACAATTCCACAACATGAACACCAAACATCATGAACTACAGAAAACACTTCCACAAATGAACACCAGATGTCATGAACTACAGAAGAAACACTTACACAGCATGAGCTCCAAACATCATGAACTACAGAAAGCACACTTTCACAATGTGAACACCAAACTTTGACTGTAGAAAACACACTTCCACAGCATGGACACCGAACTCCACAGACTCCAGAAGACACAATTCAATGCTTTGAACACCAAGCTGTGTCCACTTCATTGCAGTGTATGTACAAAAGGGGTGGGCCCTCTGCAATTTGTCTGTAAACTTACAATGACAACTTGGCATTTGGAACAATGGAAGAAAAACAGAATATGTCTGACATGACAGTAATTATGAACAACACAGGTAAGTGCTTCCCTGCATGTGTTCCAGGCTTAGGTTACTGCCCTTTGCATGTGCAGATCACAGTGACAACCACAGAGGATATATACCACGTACATACTGTGGTAGTGAGAATAGACTACTGTCAGTTACTATACCCAAGCATTTGGGCACATTTATAACAGCATGAGCTGTGATCCAACAATACGTATCTGTGTAAAATATCTCCAAATGGAGGTTTCCTGGTTAGAATGGGATGTGTAGTAACCCTATACAAAATGAACTAAATATTTCTATAGTACCTGGAAGAACACAATTTTAACACAGTACTCCCAAGGCCTGTTCTTCTGTCAACCCAAAGGGTACAGATACACAGAAAGATAGTTCCGAATATGGCTATGACTGTAGAGGTGACTTAATTACACCTCTCAGGGCATATCATACAGGAGAAGAAAGAGTGAAGTTGTAAGAGACTTTTTGTTTTCCATTATGTTTGGTCATATCGACCATGCTTGTATACATAAGCTCCCCACGTGAATCTTAAAAGTTGGACTACATTCAGTGCATCAGAGGACTTCTTGAGAAGCTAATATGTTCCATCAGCTAGTCAAGAAATTCTGCATAATTTATAGAACCCAAAGTTTCATTACATGTTCACAAAAGCTTGCCACTTGTCCTTGTCCTGAGTCAAGTTAGACCTTTCCACACCCTTTTACCATGTTTCTTTAATTGGATAGTTAGTATAGTGACTGTGCTGTAGACTGGGAAATCTGTGATTTGAATCCCAGCAGAAGTAAGAGACTTTTCCCTTCTCCAAAATGTCTGTGAGGCCCACCGAACCTCCTATTCAATGGGTCCCTATGTTCATGTCCATGAAGTTGACCACTCACCTCCATCTAGTGTCCAGGTTAGTGAATGAAGCCATACCTCTGCTCCCGCTTTATGCCTTCAAGGCCTAGACAAGAACAGCTTTACTTTTTACCTTTACCTCTACCTTTACGTGCATTTCTCTTCTCCCCCCACATGTGCCACATGCCCTGCTGGAAGAAACTAAATAATGAAACAAGTTCTGTGACAGAACAATAAGAAATCTTGAAGCTCAGACAGTTCCACAGGTGAAAATGGTTACATACGGGAGAAGAATATGGCTCTCAATGGGGAGATTATGGCAACAACACAGGCTTTCTCAACCATTCTTGTACTGCGTATCCACTGCAAAGTCTCATTAATTCTACACACCCTCTTCACAAAACTAACTCAATGTGCAGACTCCTCAGGTGCAACTTGAAGTACATTTAAAGTAAGAATATTTACAAATATGAAATATAATTAACCTTTACACCCCTTTAATAAGTTAATATCAATATGTCAGTAAATAATAACCTTCCTAGAAGTATAAAAAAAATAAAAGTACAAATGTTCAAAACCAAAAGGAAGAAAAATTATGCTGTACTGAGAACACTATACCAAAGTCGTGGGCCCCATAGGCCAAATCACAAATTTCTGGTTGAGAAACACTGCATTATAATTCACAGAAATGTGGGTCCTAGAATCAACTCCTAATATTTCCCCAAAAGACTCACAGTGACCACCAGAGATGCCTAAAAAACTGCAGAGTAAATGCATCAATTGTTTTTATACCCTGTTAAACTTCTGTTCTTCTCTAGCAAAGATGTCAAATCATAATCTCAAAATGCAGCATTGTGATGGCAGATTCCAAAGATTCTGTGGACATTATGCCACCAATGGGTCCCCATCACCCCGGCATGGCGCATCCTCAGGTTGCGGATAGAGGAACAGCCTCCAATATGGAGGGTAGCTGTGAATAAATTGAATAAGCAGCTGTGGACAGCCGACAAGGGGTGGTCCTCCAGCTTGGGGGTTGGGCGAGGGGCTAACAACCCCTCCCTGTAAAACAGCCCTGTTAAGAAACACTCACATTGCAGGCTGCTTTCTGTGGACACAAAACAATCCCGAGGTAAACTACTCCCCCACTCGGATCTCCAGGGAGGAGTGTTTCTAGGAGAGGCAACACGCAGAATAGAAAGGGTATGATATTAGGCACTTGGAACGTTAGGAGTCTTTACAGGGCAGATTCCCTTAAGGCAGCAGCAAGGGAATTAGTGAGATATCAATTAGATATAGTGGGTGTGCAGGAGGTCAGGTGGGACAAAGGGGGCACAGTAAGAGCAGGGGATTATAATTTCTTCTACGGGAAAGGAAAT
>Ga0123355_10006786_pt1 | contig 17038 bp, 14 predicted proteins | sample TergutEmb28metaG_3_FD_89872 | JGI IMG/M metagenome (GOLD analysis project Ga0123355, IMG submission 89872) | Embiratermes neotenicus P1 segment gut microbial communities from Petit-Saut dam, French Guiana - Emb289 P1 | ecosystem: Host-associated > Arthropoda: Insects > Digestive system > Gut ...
AGAAACTGAACGTAAATATACCCGTATTGTTCGGCGCGGAGATTTGCTTTGACAAGGCGTGCGCTGTGGATAATGGCGAATGCAGTCCGGATAAGCAGTAACGTATCTGTGGTACAAGCATACAATATAATATAAATCATGTTAAAATCAGCATGAAATGAAAGGAGGAACAAACAATGGACGAAATGTTTGATATCCTGACACTAAACGAACACGAAATGGAATGCACTGATAAGTTAGAGGGGTGCGAAAAAGAAGCTTGTCACAAGTTTGATGTTTTTGTACCGTTTAAAATAACGCCTTTTGGCATACCGAAAAAAGATAAAATCCAGGTAAAATGCAATGGCGAATTAAGAACTCTTCCAGGCAACCAATGCGACGAACACAAAAACAATGTCCACGAATTTACAGTGGCTCAAGAAATAAAAGTGTTGATACCGATAAAATTTGGGGCGCAAGTTTGCTTTGACGAATCGTGCAGTCAGGATTTAGGGGAATGTGACGGGGAACACGACCCAACCGGCATAACGTTGTGCCATTCGAATATAAAAATTGACCGCGGTAAAACCCATCAGTTCACGGCGACAGTATTACCGGAAGATGCGAAGGATAAGTCCGTCACATGGAAATCCGATAATGAAACTTATGTTACTATATCAGCAACTGGCTTGGCTACAGGCGTTCGAAGGGGTACCACCACGATAACAGGGACCACGGTAAATGGCATATCGGCGCATTGCACTGTGGAAGTTCAAGATGAAAATGATTAAATGGCATTTGTTTGAGTAGCATTATTTGCTCATTTAAAATTGAGCTCTTCCATGTAATAAACATGGGAGGGCTTTTCTGGTTGTACTAGGAAACCGTATGTTTCAAATCATGGTACAAGCTCTATTCTCTGGGATTTGTAAATATTTTTGCAGCTTACATACAACAAGTGATATACTATGGATTAGGTAATTACATTGAGAAAACTGGAGGAACCCATGACAACCACATACGAAGCAATAAAAAACGACGAGCAGGTACGCGCATATATCCAAGCAGGCAACGACACCCTTAAAGCCCTTGGCTTTACAGAACATTCTTTGCCTCACGCATGCTACACTGCCGAAACTGCCGCAGCAATATTACAAGAACTTGGCCATTCCGCTGAAACTATCGAGCTTGTTAAAATAGCAAGCTTATTACACGACATTGGCAACATGACAAACCGCACATTTCACGCGGCAAGCGGGGCAGAAATAGCGCGGACTATACTTGAACGGCACGGTATGCCGTACAAGGATATCGGCATTATTTGCAGTGCCATTGGTAACCACGACGAAGGGACAGGCAAGCCCGCAAATGTCGTTTCTGCCGCGCTAATCATAGCGGACAAAGTGGATGTGCGCCGCTCTAGGGTGCAGGAAACGTGCATGGAAAATATTATTGCGGATATTCATGACCGGGTTAATTACGCCGTTACCCGGGCAGAACTTAAAATAAGGCACAAGGAAGAAAAAACCTTGATACGGCTATGCCTTGATATTGATATCGACTTTACCCCTGTGATGGATTATTTTGAAATATTCTTACAGCGTATGATTTTGTGCCGCCGCGCTGCTGCATTTTTGGGCGCGGAGTTTGAACTGTTTATTAATGATTCGAAGATAGTGTAGCAACTGGTCCAATTATTGGGCCAGTTGGTTAGAAAAAGCCTACCCAATAGTGCGTAATTTGCGCATTACCGGGTAGGCTTTTGGTGTATCATCTTTTACTGCAAGGCTTTCTCCATCTCCCCAACCAATTCCTCAAACACTTTCAACGCTTCGCGTACCGGCGTTGGCGTACTCATATCTACGCCGGCTTTTTTCAATATTTCAATGGAATAATCGTTGCTGCCGGCTTTTAGAAAGCCCAGGTAATCTTCCAATGCCTGCGGGTTGCCGGATTGCAAGCGCTTTTTAAAGGCGATGGCCGCAGAATACCCTGTGGCATATTGGTATACATAAAATGCCCTGTAAAAATGCGGGATTCTTGCCCAGCCAAGGTCGGCTTGCTCGTCCGGTGTTACATCCGGGCCGGAATATTTTGCGTTCAAATCGCGGTAAACCTTGCTTAGTGATTCAACGGTTAGCGGCTCGCCGTTTTCTGCCATACCGTGGGTTATCAATTCAAACTCGGCAAACATGGTTTGGCGGAACACGGTGCCTATAAATTGGTCTAAATACTCACCAAGCAAATATGCGTGCCCTTTTGGGTCTGTGGTAGTTTCCAGCATATGGTCCATCAGCAGGGTTTCGTTAACGGTGGATGCGACTTCTGCCAGGAAAATGGTATAGCTTGCATATACATGCGGCTGAGCCTCCCATGAGTAATAGCTGTGCATTGCGTGGCCCATTTCGTGGGCAAGTGTAAACATATCGTAAAGCCTGTTGTCGTAGTTCATAAGCACATACGGGTGCGAACCCGGTGCGCCCCAGGAATATGCGCCGCTCTCCTTACCTTCGTTTTCGTAAACGTCTATCCAGCCGGATTCCATGCCTTTTTCCATAGCGGCAATGTAGTCTGTACCCAGTGCGCCAAGCCCTTCCAGCAACTTTTTCTTTGCGTCTTCATACGAAATTTTTGTGTCGGCTTTTTCTACCAAAGGAACAGACAAATCATATGCGTGGAGTGCGTCCAAGCCCAGCACTTTTTTGCGAAGGGCAATGTAGCGGTGATAGGCGGGCAAAAATTCGGTTACAGTTTCGATGAGCTGCTCGTACACTGTGCGCGGGATGTTATTGTCGGAAAGCGCGGCGTCCAACGCGCTGTCATACTTGCGTGTGCGTGCGAAAAAGACATCTTTTTTTACGCTGGAACTGTACGTTGCGGCTATGGTGTTCTTTAGTTTCCAGTAAGCCTCGTAGTATGTGTTAAAGGTATCTTTGCGTACGCGGCGGTCGGTAGATTCCATAAGAGAGCCGTATCTGCCTTTGGTCACTTCTACGGTGTTGCCGTTTTCGTCTGTAATTGTGCCAAATTTCAAGTCAGCATTCGACAGCATATCGTAGATGTTACTTGAGGCATTGGCGACCTCCCCGCCGTTTGCGAGAATTTCCTCAATTTCCGAACTAAGAATATGCGCTTTGCCGCGAATGATATCGTTTAAATAATGCGTGTACAGCTTTAAGCCCGGTGTGGTGGCTATGAAGCTGCGGATTGTGGCTTCGTCGTGCAAAAGAATTTCCGGCGTGATAAAAGCCATTGCCGCATTAAATTTTACATATATGCCTTGAGCCGTGTCTGCCATGCCTTGTGCTGCGGACACGTTTGCATCTTCGTGCAGCTTCATGTTGGCATATACATATATGCGGGAAACGATTTCGCCTGCAGAAAACAGCTTGTTCAGGCAGGTTTCGAGGGCTTCGCCTGTGGTGAGCTTGCCTTGAAGGCTTGTGATTTCCTTGAACTTGATGTTGACTGTGTCAATATCCTTGCGCCAGTCGGCTTCGGCCTGGTACATGTCCTCCAGCTTCCATTTGTATTCTGCCGGGATTTCGCTGCGCTTTTTTTGTTTGATTTCCATAATAACCTCCTTTGAAAAAAGCGGCTTTCGCCGCTTATTAATTTTTTACCAGGAAATTGCTCTGTACGAAACACGCGGCGAAGCCGCTTTTTTATATGCTAGGAAACTGCTATAAAATGGAAGAGTTTTTAATGCGGCGCAGCCGCTTTGTTCCTTATTTGCTACTGTATTTTCGGCAAACTGGCTGCGGCAACAGACTGTCCTACCCTACGGCTTTTCTCGTCAGGGAGTTGCAGGTTTACTTTGGCGGCAAGTTCTGGATACTCATCTTTCATTACATGCCGCGCTACGTCCAAGATGATATCGCCGCCCTCGCCGGATACAACTCTGCCCATGAGCAGCACATGCTTCATATCATAGAATGTGCTGTAATACGCCAAAGTATGCCCAAGATACGCGCCAATGGTTTGATAAATTTTTTCTACCCCGTTTGTGTAGCCCTGCTCGTTGCGCATTCCCTGCACAATGGCCAGCTTTTCGCCGGGCGACAGGCTTTCGTCAAGGTCTATGGAAAGCTTTGGCGCAAGCTTTATCACTGCGTCTTGCGAAAAATATTTTACGCCGCAGCCAATATCGCCGGACCATTCATCCCAGGCACCATTGGCTTGGCCATCGCAAGGCATGAAAGCAAGCTCATTCAGCCAGCCTTTAACATTGCCGTCGCCGTCTACATAGCCGCCGGCTTCGCTTGTACCCATGGCTATGCCTAAAATATTTGTGTCCTCTAGGCTCATGGCGCCTGCTAGTGCGGTTACATCGCCGTCATTGGCAACTTCCACAGGAATGTCGCCAATTTCCTTTGCGGCACGTAAGTAGATATCCTTTACATACTTATCGAAATCATCCGCAGGTACTTTTAGGAAAAGCGACGCCAGCATGGTGCGGTTGTCGATGTAGATACCGGCAGAGCTTATGCCAATGGCATCCACCCGTGGCATTTTAGACGCCGCCGTTTTGAAAGCTGTTACAATTTCGTTGTAGTGATAGTTCGGGTCTTCAGTTACTTTTGGGAACCAGACCACCTCTTCGCTAAAGATGCTTTCACCGTTTACCACGGCAGAAACTTTTCTGTCGCTTCCGCCGGCGTCAAACCCTATGCGGCAGCCGTCCAAGTTGCGTCCTATTGGCTTGGAAGACTCGGATGCCTTTGGCGCGTCTTCGTATGCGGCGTAATGTACCGAAAATTCATTTTCGTAAACACGGCTCATCATATTGTAATCAAAAGCGCGGGCGCCTGTTGGGCTGTAGGTGGCTTTGATATACTCGGCCAGCGTTTTACAGCCGCAAATTGTGATTTTATAGCCGCCCACACACCAAAGAATGGCCTTTACCATGCGCTCGGTATAGTATTTGTTTGCGTCGGCATATGCTGCGCTTTCGTGTACAAAAGTATCGTACACATAAACATAGCCGTTGTTGCGCTCTACGGCTATTTTTAGGGGCTTTGCGGCACCTTCTAAAAAGGCTTTGTTGAACTTGTAAAGCGGGATGAAGCTTTCATCTAGGACGGGCTTGTTCTTAACTTCAAAATTGATATTGTGTAGGGTCATTTTGTACCTCCAAGAAATTATTCCCCTCCGTGGAGGGGTGCCCGAAGGGCCGGGTGGTTGGCTTGCGTGGTTCATAAAAATATAACAACATCGTAGCCGAACCACCCCGTCGCTACGCGCCACCCCTCCGTTGGAGGGGAATCAGATATTACATAATTTTTGCCAAACGCGTGTGTACATCGTTAATGAATTTTTGAATATGTCCGGTGATAAAATCTACGGGGCAAAGCGACGCATTATTCATCAGTTCTGTGATATCAAGCGCATACTCCGCCGCATCATAGTCATCCGTGGCATGGCTGGCAAAATATGTGGCGTTTGCGCGTTTTCTACCTAAACCCGCAAGGTCGTAACGCTTACCGCCCGCTATTTGCGAATGATATACGCCTAAAAGCGCCGCTTGCAAAAATTCATCCTTAGAGGTGTCAAACAGCGTTTTATCCTCGTCGCAAACCCAGTCCAGGGCGCGCCAAACTTCCATTGAGTACACTGCCTTTGGGCGTTTGTCTACAGGAATTTTACGCAAAGCTTGTAATGTTCTGGCGGCAACGGCGCAATGTGTGTCATGTTTGTCTGCAAAATTGTGGGTGAATACATATTCTGGCTCTGTTGCAAGTATTATCTCAACAAGTTCGTCTGTCAAGTCCGGGTTGGTGCTGTCTTTCACCGCGCTGCTTGGATAGTATAGCTGAAACTGGGCGTTATATGCACCTATACTCGCGGCATTGTCTTGCTCGTTTGCACGTGTTATTCTCATATCTTCGTCGGAACAGTCTGCATAAATGCCTGTACGTGGCGAGCCTGCGCCGTCCGTTACCACAACGCCTGTGAACGCTTTGCCGGGCTGCCCGTAGCATTCTAAAATTGCGCCTGCTGCCATCAGTTCGATGTCGTCTTGATGGGCGGCTATGCATAGGTGTGTGGTGTCTGATAATTTACCGCTGCTTGTTACAGGGAAAAATAACCGTGCGTGGTTATTGCGTAATTTCATAACTTGCCTCCTTGCATAATCATATCTACAAAATAATAGCACAATTTATGTAGGGGCGACCGTCCTCGGTCGCCCGTTACACATTTGTAATCTGCGGACGACCGAGACGGTCGCCCTTACATACATTCTCATCGTTGCGGGCTTGACCCGCAGTCTTTATCTGTTATTCTATATTACTCGGCGTTATGTGTCTCTCAACGGCATAGGTATGACTTTTCGAGGTATTAAAGTCAATGAAAGCATACATATTTTTTGCCAACTCGGTTGGGTTAGCCCGCGATGATGTTACAAAAGCTTTGAAGTCGTCCATAGTTTCCCAAACTGAATAATCCGCCCATGTATCCCCATCACGAAGATACGTGCTTGAAATCCAACCTTTTTTCTTGGACACTTGCTGCTCGGTTAGATTGCTTTTTGCCAGAAGAAAATCCGGAACAGATGAGCCTTCTTTCAGCTTATACGAATTATAGAAAACTACGTTTGCCATTGCATTGCCTCCCGGAATTAGTCAATATCATTCGCTGCCCATTTTTCAGCAAACTCAATCACCTGGTTATAGGATGGGCTATGTGCATTGCGCACATAGAAACCGGATGTACACACGCCCAAAGTCAGTGACGCAAGCGGGTCTAGCCCCAGTGATTGCCCCAAGCAGAAACCGGCGTTAAAATTGTCACCTGCGCCTGTTGTGAGCTTTGGTTTTGGGCAGAACGGGCCATCTGTATAGTAATACTCGCCGCCAATCACGCAACATGCGCTGCGTACAGGGTGAACCACTAAGCAGTAAATGCCAAGTTTTTCATAGGTTGCGACAACTGTGTTTTTCAGTTTGTCCGGACAGTTTTCATCTACACCTACGCCCATAACTTCTGCAATTTTATAAGCTTCGTTCTCGTTAAGCCCAAGAATAGTGCGGAATTTGCCTTCGAACTTGCTAATCAAATTCATCGCGTGGCGGATATCTTCGTTTGTGCGTTTTTCCGGGTCTGCCAAGTCGAAGAAAGCGATTGGTTTTTCTGCTCTGTCTTCCAACAGCGGGAACACTTCATTTATAATGCCTTCCCAAATTTGGCTCATGTATGGCAGCATGGTCCAGTTTTCCATACCGAATAGCTGGCATTCGTTTATCATTTTTGCAATGCCTTCTGCGCCGCCAAGGGTTGCTTTACATGCATCCCATGTTACTTCTTTTAATGTGGCGTGTTTGCCCAGCATCAGCTTGCCGTCTTCAAATTCCAAAGCATCTGTAAGACCTGCGCCGCAAAGGCTGTATACGGCTTTTGCTTTTTCCACCATCGGTTGGAAAACAGGGTGAATGGCGGGTTTGCCCAAGGAACCTACATATGTGAGTGATACGCCGTATTCTAAAAGTGCATTTGATAAAATGGGGCCATTGCCGCCAAGTTTTGTTTGAACCGGTACAAATTCGAAGTTTGCGCTAAGCCCGGCGGCTTTAGATACACGCTCGCCAAAGGCGGCAATTGTGCTAAGACGTGTGTAATTTTGGAAGTCTTGGCGCTTGTCCACCACGTGGATAATTTCGTCCACAAAACCATCCAGGCCGATAATCATGTTTAGGTCGAAACCTTTTTTTGCTTTTAATTTTTCCGATAATGCTTGCACGTTTTGCATGTTGAAAAACTCCTTTTTTATTTATTCGACCGCATTTTTGCAATCATAGATTGCTTTAGGTCGTATAATTTTTGTGATAAATCCACAGGCATAATATGCGGGCGAACCAGACGCTTGTGTTCTTCCCAGAGCGTGTCGCGTTCCTGGGCAGCATAGGCGCATATCTCTGTTACAGATAGCTGAGGATACACGCACTTGCCACTTTCGAACACCGGCTGTAAAAGTTCGCGCACGGTAAATTCACCCGCTTTTAGCGTCATTTGCTTCCATGTGGCTATGGGGTCAAAAATGGTTAAATCTTGTGCGTTATCTAATTGTTCATCTGCCAGGGCAATCAAGTCCGCCTTCATTTTACCAGATTTGGCGTCGTAAAGTCTAAAGATTTTTTTAACCCCGGGGTTGGTTACTTTAACCGGATCTTCCGACAGTTTTATTTTATGCTGCCATTCCCCGCCATCCGTGGATAAGGCCGCAATTTTGTATACGCCGCCAAATGCGGGATATTCTTTGGATGTGATTAGATGCGTCCCCACACCCCAAAGGGAAATTTTTGCCCCTTGGCTTTTGAGTTCGGTGATGAGGTATTCGTCCAGGTCGTTGGACGCGCTGATAAACGCATCGTGAAAACCCGCTTCGTCCAGCATTTTTCTAGCTTGCTTGGAAAGGTACGCAAGGTCGCCGCTGTCGAGGCGGATACCGTAGTTTGCCAAAGGTATCCCCTTATCACGCATTCCTTGGAATACCTTTATGGCGTTCGGCACGCCGGATTTTAGCGTATCGTAAGTGTCAACAAGCAAGACGCAGGATTGCGGGTATAGGTCAGCATAGTATTGCAATGCCTCTAATTCCGTATCGAAGCACATGATCCAGCTATGGGCATGTGTGCCGCGCACAGGCACGTTAAACATTTGCCCCGCAAGTACGTTGCTTGTGGCAGCGCAACCGCCGATTATAGCGGCACGTGCGCCGTACAAGCCGGCATCGGGGCCTTGAGCGCGGCGCAAGCCAAATTCCAATACACGGTCGCCCTTGGCGGCCCAGCACACACGGGCGGCTTTTGTAGCGATTAAACTTTGATGGTTAATGATGTTCAGTATCGCGGTTTCGATAAGTTGCGCTTCCATAAGCGGCGCAACCACTTGCAATAGCGGTTCGCCCGGGAACACAACAGTGCCCTCCGGCACGGCAAAAATATTGCCGGAGAAGCGGAAATTTTTCAGATATGCTAAAAACGCCTCGTTAAATGTGCCTGTTGAACGCAGATAGGCAATGTCTTCCTCCGTAAAAGAAAGTGCGTTTATATAGTCAATCACTTGCTGAAGCCCTGCCGCCACAGCGTATCCGTTGCCGCAGGGGTTTTCGCGGTAAAACATATCGAAAACAGCGACTTGCTTGCGCCCAGTTGTGGCTTGGTGGTGGTGATAGGCTTGCATCATAGTAAGTTCGTAAAAGTCGGTTAGAAGGGTTAGGTTTCTCAAAGTACAATCTCCTTTGCAACATCTTAAGACAACATAAGAAGATTATACTTTTTTTGAGAAAAGTGCAAGGGTTAAAGAGATGAATAACGAAATTTTTCGGCGACTATGTTACCAATTCAGTTGGTCCGATTTTCGGACCAACTGAAGGCAATTTTTTTCAACTGGTCGAATTCTTCGACCAGTTGAATCGCAATATAAAAAATCAACTGACCCGATTTTTGGGTCAGTTGAAAAACAGTAACTGCGATTCAGTTGGTCGCTATTAGCGACCAACTGAATCGCGAAAATACAACTACGCTTTTATATTATGCTCCAACTTGAAAATTTCAAGCACTGCCTTCACATCATCAAGCGTCGGATTTTGCAATGTGAACATACCTTCTCCGCGAAAATCCTCAGGAAACATTTTTGCCAACTCGTCTGCTTTATCGGGATGCTTTTTGAATATGCGTTTAAATTCGGTTTTCAATGTCCACTTATTCGTTTGCTGCGCATAGAAAAAATCCGTCCTGGATGTGCCGCTACCCACAAGCAGCCACGGCTTCGCCTTACCATGCTTCATATACTGAATACTACCTTGATACGTGGTGGGCGGTGTAATAGCAAAACCGTATTTAGCGGCTTCTTCGTGCAGGTAAAACTGAATTTCACGCAATGCTTCCGGCGCGCTATCCGTAACCGCCAAAAAGAAAACCTCCATATCGTTGGTTTGCTGGCTGTGAGCCTCCACAAAGCGGTATGAAAAAATATGGTGATGATGGTCAACCGACATCAACGAACAATCTTCATGACAAGGACCATCCTCCACGCACTTGCAACAGTCTCTTTGCGGTCTTTTTTTGCAGTAGCTGAAAAGTACCATAATCAAATGTGGCGTATCAAGACATGACACTGTAAAAGTGCCGGCTTTCTTGTCATCAAAACCTTCAATTGACAATCCCATGTCCATAAAACTCGCAGTAATCATGTTCGTGCGCGCCTTTTTTAGATTTTTTACAGCGTCATGATGAACAAATTTTTTCTTATCAACCACTAACACATCACCGTCAAGATGCCCAGCATCTGCAAACGCACCCAAAAGCCCCATGATGCGGTTATGCCAAACGCCATAACCGCCGCAACTTCCACCTACCGCAATTTTGTCTTGCCAGCCCTGCCAGCCCCATTCGAAGGGGGATGTGCGCTCGATTTCTTCATATATCCCATAGACAAGCTGCTGCAACGCCCTAAATGCGATCACAAACTCGTGGTTCGTCAGCCCATCCAAAAAATACGGGTCAATTTTTGTATCTTCGGGAATGAAAACGATGGCCTTCTTGTAGCCGTTTACTGCATTGCGTGCAGGCTCTTCAAAAACTTGACGAATATGCTCACGATATGCCCCGGCAAATAAGGATGATTCGCCCATAAATTCGGCATAATCGTCTAAGAACCGGTACGTTGATTTTTCTGCCCCAAGACCCGCTTTCACTCCGTCACCAAGTATGCCTTTGTGCCAAACATTGTCAAGGAACATCGCGATTATTTTAACTGTGGGTGCATTGCTGCTGTTCATTGCTTCCCATTGCGCAAATAATACCGTGCATTGGTCGATGTATGTTTGCTTTTCGCCGCTTTCGGTTAAATATTCAAGAAATGTTTGCGCGTTATCTTGTACAGGCGCAGCGATAATCCGTATTGTCTTTTCATCCACCCATTCCGCGCGCCCATTTTTCACCAGCCCTTTTGCACGGTGTAAATAGGAAGGGTTCAAGTGATTCCCCGTCGCGTCAATAACATTGATATGATTATCAAACTTGCCTGAATCTACTTGTTTATTATTTTTATCCATATTAAATCCTCCGTTAATAACGGCAGGACACAAAATATTTAATTCCATGTGTCCGCCGTAATCGTGTACAGACACAAAAATTCGCATCAAAAAGTTGAATACATTCTCTGTTTACTGTGATGGGTGCCATCCCCTCAATGTATGTACAGCTTAATTATACCATGATATGTACACGCAGCAAACAAAAAAACCGTCCCACGCAAGAAACGGTTTTTTCAAATTTTCAATTATTGCATATCACTTTCAGTTTCAATTACAACTTGGCCTTCAAACACATAGGCCGTTTGCCCAAGCACATTGCGGAAAAAGTCCAGCGGAACAAATGTTGAACTATCCACAATAACAGGCGCGGCTGAAATCTCTATTGGAGCCATTCTGCCAAAGTGTACTTCTGTGTTGCCAATCCAAAGGTGTATCGCCACACCCAGCTGAACGCTGCGCAGTGTGCTGTTCCAGCTTACATCGTAGCCCAAAGCTTCTGCAACTACTCTAAGCGGAACCATTACTACTTCACCATCTGCTGTTTCTTGCACAAATGGAAGTTTTGCGCCATCAAGCATTTCACCGTTCACGACTATTTCGCCATTCAGTGTAATTGGGTCAAGGTCTCCTAATTGATCTTCGGTAACAAGCACACCCGGTAGTGTTACAGGACCTATATTGTCCTCTCCGGTAAATACAGTGCCGTCTTCCAAGTGAATTTCGCCTGGCAAAGTGACGATTTCGGTGTAATCGTCTTCTAGGTCAATTGGTTCCGGGCCCGGATGCACAGCCGTTTCGAACAAAATCATAATGCTTACAGCTTCGTTTTCTTCGCCTTCTACATAAATTACGCGAAGGTTTCTGCCTTCAAGTACTTCCGCAAGTGTGCGGCCAAACAATACTTCACGTGCCATTTGTGTCATGCCGTCTTCTTCGTCATCGCCCATTGGCACAAAATCTTCGAAGTACACCAATGTGTCCTCGGTAACATGAATTACAAGCTCGCCACCTTCGCTTACCATCGAAAATGCTTCTCCCGCGTCTTCCGGGGTATCCGGTTCTGTAACGAAGAAACGTGCGGTTACGGTAATGGCGTCCTCCGGCACTTCGTAATCCAATGCGAATACGCTCATTGTGCCAAGTGCCATGATTGCTACCATAATTAAGGCAATAAGTGTTTTTCTTTTCATTTCAAAAATCCTCTCTCTTGTGGTTTTGTGTCTTACAACCTATGAAACGTATTATACATGAAAAAGTTCCGTTACATTCAAAAAATTTTTATATGTTTGCGCAACGCGCTTTCAACCATGCCTGTTCATCTTCAGTGAGCATTGGCGAAAGCACTGTTTGTACTTTTGCATGGTACGTATTTACAAAATCTTTTTCTTGCTGCGTAAGCATTTCCACATTTATAGCACGTGTATCGTAAGGGCAGTATGTCAAGGTTTCGAAGTTGTAGAATGTGCCGTTGTCGTTTTGGCATAATTCTTTTACCACAATAGAATTTTCCGTGCGTATGCCATAGCGTCCTTGCTTGTATATGCCCGGCTCGTTGGCAAAAACCATTCCGGGTTCTAAAGCTACGTCACTGCGCTGGTTTATGCCATAAGGGCCTTCGTGCACACCAAGGCAATAGCCTATGCCGTGGCCTGTACCATGGTTGTAATTCTGGCAGCTTTGCAGTATTGGCTGACGCGCCAACATATCCAGTTCCCGGCCAGTTGTGCCTTTTAAAAATACAGCGCAGGAAAGCGCGATATGCCCTTTAAGCACCAATGTGAAGTCGCGCTTCATTTCGTCGTTTAGCTGGCCCAAGACCACTGTGCGAGTCGTATCGGTTGTACCGTCTAAGTATTGCCCGCCTGTGTCCAACAGGTAAAAGCCTTTAGGTTCCAATGTTGCGCCGGTACCCTTGTGGCTATAATGCGCTTGCGCCGCATTTGCGCCATACGCCGAAATGGTGTCAAAGCTGTCGCATAGGTAGTACGCTTGCTGCTTGCGGAAGCCTTGCAATTTTTTAGCCACATCATCTTCTGTAAGCACTTTGCCGGCGGATATAGAATCGTCCAGCCATTTTAGCAATTTTGTCATTGCCACGCCTTCTTTAATGTAGGCGTCTCTTATATTTGCAAGTTCCGCTTCGGATTTTGCACCCTTTAGGAATGCTATTATGTCACGAGCATTTACGCGTTCTAACGCACCGGAGATAGCCCCTTCCGATAGCAAAACATTGGTTTTGTTGCAGTTATAATATATGTTTCCGTCCGTTAAGGCTTCTAGCTTGTCCACAACTGCCTCGTAGCTATCAATAACAAACCCTTGAGAGGACAACTTGCCGGAAATATCTGTAACTTTTGCGGGGTCTATGAAAACATGCGCATCTTTTTCCGTTATTAAAGCATAAGCATATGCCACAGGGGTATTGGAAACATCTTGCCCGCGTATATTGAGTAGCCATGCAATGTCATCCAAAGCGGAGACCAAGTACGCCTTTACGCCATTCTCTTTCATTTTTTCACGGACTGTACGTAACTTTTCTGCGGCAGAAACTCCGGCAAATTCTGGCAGATGCTCAAATACAGGAAGGCACGGCATAGCCGGGCGGTCTGCCCATAGCATACCCACTAAATCTTCCTGATAGCAGTATGTGAGGTTTTTCGGCTCTAGCTTTTTCTTTAAGAGGTCGAAAGAAGCGGCAGACATTGTCCTGCCGTCAAAGCCCAGTTTGCCGCCATCTGGCAACTTTTCCAGAAGAAATTCCTCATATGCTGGCACGCCCGGCACGCCCATTTTATATAAGTCAATAGCGGTGCCGGATAGTTCTGCTTCTGCCTGTATAAAATATCGCCCGTCTGTCCACAGGCCCGCTTCGGTTGGTGTTACCACCATCAAGCCATTTGAACCTGTAAAGCCGGAAAACCATTCCCGCGCACGCCAATAATCTGCCATACGGTCGTTATTGTGGGCATCGCCGCTGGAAATAATATATGCGTTCAGCCCGCGCGCTTTCATCAGTGTACGCAACGTGGCCAATTTATCCATTAGTTAGCCGCCTTTCGCACGTCTGCTTTTGGCAACTTCCGGATACTTTTGCTTATTTCTTTTTCTTCTTGACTGTCAAAATTGTGCAGAAATTCATCAAACTCACCGGTCACTTTATCCAGCTTAGCTTGGAGCTTTTTCATCTGGTTTTTTAAATAAGCGTTTTCTTTTTCCAGCTTCACTGTTTCCTTTGCAAGCTTTTGGTAAATAACCTCTTGCGCGGTGTGCTGGTCCTTTACCTTGAAGTAATCGTCTGCCAAGTTTAGCGCAATAAGCAAAGCCCGCAGACGCTCATCTACAACAGCGGAGAGGTTTTTTTCTTTAAGCATTTGGATTTTCTGATCTACGTACATTGCAATTCTTTGTACATGCTCAGCAGATTCATCCGACCTGATGGTAAGCACTTTTCCACCAATTACCACATCAATTTTGTTTGTCATGCTGTACACCTCCATGTTTTATATTCCTTCATATTTACATAATAATTATGTAACAATTTAGACATAAATTTGGGAAGATGTCAATTGTTTTACGACGACTTTCGCCTCATGGATAATATTCCCTTAAAACGGCGTTTGCCTCATTTCCAACCAATAGCACAATTGAGACGATATTAATCCACAAAGTTAGAATAAACACCCCCGCAATGCTACCATAAACCACGGGATACTGCGTGAAATTTGATATAACAAAACCAAACCCGCTGCTGATAACTACCCAGGTGGTTACAGTAAAAACAGCACCGGGCAAAATATGCCGCATTGGCAAAGCCGTTGCACAGGCAAGCCTGTAAATGGCCATTGTCATAAATACCAAAACCACTAATGCAGCCCCACTGCTGGCAATAGAAAATAAAAGCTCATTGCCGCCGGGAAAGAAAAGGCCCCATATCTGCCGTCCAAAAACTAAAAACCCAAGCATGATTATGAGCGTCGCAGAAAAAAGCAGCATCAGTAAAAAGCTAATCCCAACTTGCACAATGAGTCCACGGCGGCGATGAACGCCATATGCACGGTTGACAATGCGCACAATTGCCCTGAAACCGTTGGATGTGTTATACACGCTAAAAAATAAAGCCGTAGACATAAGCCCCACACTTCCGGCTCCTCCAAGTTCGTATATGAAGTCGTATACAAGGCTCGCGATGTCGCCGGGCAGTACAAAAAATAACCCCTCTAGTAATGCAGATTCATCCACTTCTAAAGTACCAAGCAAGGACATGAGAAATATTAAAAACGGAAAAAATGCCAGCAATACACGGTATGTTAAGCCTGCGGCACGTTCTAATATTTGGTCATGGTGGCAACGCAGCACCAAGTTAAAAATGCAAATAGTCAACTTTTTCATATGCTTACCATGCGCTTTTGCGGGAAAAATATGCTTGCAATATGGTATACTTTCTAAAATGCTACAAAGGAGCTGACAACATGCAATTCAAACAATACACGTGTGTAAACGCGTTTTACGACGCCACGTATGATGTGCTTATGCGACACGAAGCGCAAAACATGATTCCGCTTGGCAATTTACTCATTGGCTACGAAGGCAAGGACAAAGAAGACTGGCGCGACCCTGCAAATTGGTATATGGCTACCGTTGCGGACGGAAGCGGCGTATTGCTTACCGCCATAATGACACCGCCGCACAACATTGCACTATACGCAACAGACAACAAAATAAACGCCGCTGCGATAAATTGCTTGATTGACGGTATTGCCGACCAGCCAATTCCCGGGGTGCTATCTGAAAAAAGCCTGGCGCAGCATTTTGCCGAAGCGTACACCACCCGTAAGGGCAAGAAATTTGAAATAGCAATGAATCAGCGCATATATGAATTGACGGAAGTAAACCCTGCTATTCCGCTGATTGGCACTGTTCGCTTGGCTGAAGAAAAAGACATGCCGTTTTTGCCGTTTTGGTTTGAGGCATTTCATCCGTCAGCACGTGGTAATCAAACAATGGATATTCCCAATGACCCTCATTATTACCTGTACCGTATTTCCAACAAAAATCTTTACATTTTGGAGGATGATGGCATACCGGTCTCCTTAGCCGGGCTTAACAGAGAAATGCAAACTGTTATTGGTGTTGGCCCGGTTTTCACACCGGCGTATTACCGCGGCAAAGGTTACGCATCAAGTTGTGTGGCGCAAATTAGCCAACTTGCGCTGGATAGAGGATTTACTAGGTGCGTACTATACACAGACTTGGCAAACCCAACATCAAATAGCATTTATCAAAAAATCGGATACAAACCTATTTGTGATTCGCTTATGCTAAAATTTGTGTAAATAGATAAATCCTGTCTTCACGCCAAAACGGAGCCACCCACAAAGGGCAGCTCCGTTTTTATCATTAAATCAAGTTTACTGTTTACCAGCCTTCCCATCCGGGCATGAAATCTACATCGCCGAATGTCTCCTGCCAGGCTTGTCTGCGTTCGTTGATAATTGCCTGACCGCCCATGCCCAAATATTGTGCATACATTGCATCCCAAACCGCATCAAATTCACCTACAGGGGCAATGACTGCGTTATGCAATACCGTATTGCGGAACTCGTTTAGCGGTGTAGACATACCCTCTTGAGCGTCAATTGGGCGTACTTGTACTTGACGGAATATGCGCTGATGATCCAAACCTGCGTTACGTGACGCAAGAATTGCTTCAGGAGCAATACCCGGGTATGCAAGTGCCAATGTGGCAAGCGAACGATCAGGATCACCAAGGTCTACGCCGTTAACCATTAGGCTAATGTCAAAGTTTCTTAGGCTTGGCATAACCATATTGTCTGGGAATCTGTGTGCACCCGGATCATCTGCATCGCCTTCTGCCAAAGACATAATCGCGCCGTTTGGCTGCGTTTCGCGGTGGATACCTTCAACACCAAACGCCAGATATTCTCTTACGCTTGCACGGCTCATCCAGTCGATATAAAGGAGTGAAGCGATTGGGTTGCTTGCTGTATGAGGGATAAAAAC
>Ga0123355_10006787_pt1 | contig 17036 bp, 18 predicted proteins | sample TergutEmb28metaG_3_FD_89872 | JGI IMG/M metagenome (GOLD analysis project Ga0123355, IMG submission 89872) | Embiratermes neotenicus P1 segment gut microbial communities from Petit-Saut dam, French Guiana - Emb289 P1 | ecosystem: Host-associated > Arthropoda: Insects > Digestive system > Gut ...
CGGGTAGAGGTACCCATAAAGGAATATACAAAAAACCCCAGAAAATATGTGGCTGTACCTGCTTTTGCCGCGGTTTTGCGCCGTGGTGTAGAGGTGCGCACCAACAAGCTGAAAGAATATGCCGACCAAACGCCGCTGAATTACATAGAGAAGGGCGGACGGATAGGTGTTATCGCCTCCGGCAAATGCGTTGAATTTGCCAAAGAGATTTTTGGCAATACGGCCACGTATCTAAAGCTAGGCTTTACCCACCCATTGCCGGACAGGCTGTTGGATGAATTTTATAAGCAAATCGACGCCGAAAAGGTATACATAATTGAAGAAAACGACCCATATCTGGAGCATTGGGTGCAGCGGCGTAGCTATAAATGCATTGGCAAGCCCACCATACCACCTTATGGGGAGCTTACCCCGGACGTGCTGCGCGCGGCCATATTTGGCGAAACCCTGCCTACCCTTGATGTTGCGGAAGATATGGTTGTGCCACGCCCACCGGTGTTTTGCTCCGGCTGTCCCCACCGCGGATTTTTCTATGAGCTGGCAAAGCGCAAAAATACTGTAATTGCCGGTGACATAGGCTGCTATACCCTTGGATTTATTGAGCCTTACAACGCCATCGACTATGTAATATGTATGTCCAGCGCATTTTCCGCCGGCCACGGCACCCAAATTGCCTTTGACAAGGCCGGCCGGGACACCCGTGTTGTTGGTGTGATGGGCGATTCCACGTTTTTCCACATGGGCCTAAACGGCTTGATAGAGGTGCTGTACAACGGCAGCAAGGTTATTTGCGTTATCCTAGACAACCGCATAACCGGCATGACCGGCGGCCAGGAGCATCCCGGCACCGGCAGTAATGTATACGGCGACCCGGCCCACGAAATGGACATAGAAGCCGTGTGCCGCGCCCTTGGTGCCAAAAATGTGGCCGTCATCAACCCCAACGACCTGACCCAGGTGAAAAACGCCCTGGATGATGCCTATGCCAAGGACGAGCCATCCGTAATTATCACTCGTTGGCCCTGTGTGCTAAAACCCATGGGCGAAAAGGACTATAAGGAATTTGGCCACGATGTGTTTAAAACCAAATATGCCGTCGTGGATGAGAAATGTATAGGATGCAAGGCCTGCACTCGCGTGGGCTGCCCGTCCATATCTATGTACGAAAGCGAAGGAGCCAACAAACTTAACCAACTGGCTAAAATAGACCCCACATGCGTGGGTTGTGCCGTGTGTGCCCAGGTTTGTCCGACGAGGGCGATACAGCAGAAGTAGGTGGGGCGCCATGGAAGATAAAAAGCGTAAGCGAAGCATAATAAACATTCTGATTCTTATTGTGGTTTTACCACCTGCGGTATATGCCTTGATTCAGCTAAGTAACCGTTGGAGTAGTGAGGATGACGAAGTGGTGTATATTACTATACGCGAGATAAGTTACAGCACGTCTTTGACGGAGCTTGACCTAAGCAATCTGGAGCTGCGAAATGAAGATATTGTGCCGTTGCGGTATATGGTTAATTTAACCGGCCTGAGGTTGATTGACAACCAAATCAGCGATATAACACCCCTAGCGGGACTTACGAATTTGGAAATATTGGCGTTGTGGAGCGACCAAATCAGAGACATATCACCCCTTGCCGAACTTACGAATTTGATAAGTTTATCGTTGCTTGACAACCAAATCAGCGATATATCACCACTTGCTGGACTCACAAATTTGGAAGTATTGGCGCTATGTAGCAACAAAATAGCTGATATAACGCCACTGGCCGGACTCACAAACTTGGAAGTGTTAATGTTGCAAAACAATCAAATCAGCGACATAACATCGTTAGTGAGCCTTATGAATTTGACCCAATTATGGTTGGAAGGCAACCAAATTGTAGGTTGGTCGCCTGTTGACCATGTGCCAGCAGTGTTTGGCAGGCCATGATATGATATCGCTGGATCTACTAGGCTCACTGTGTTCACTAAGGAAATCAGATTGCTTTGGGCGCGAAAGTTACGATAATACAATTGCCATCGCCATAGCAATGACAATCGGAGCGCACGTCATTGCGAGGGCAAGGGTGCTTGATAAGCCGTGCAGCACGTGCCCGAAGCAATCCGGTGATGACATGTAGGGCGCGCGTTGTGCATCTGCGAATATATCGAATCAAGCCCGGCATGACGATGTTGCGTCGTAGGGGCGACCTGCGGTTGCCCACAGGCGGCGAAACGCCGCCCCTACGAGTGCCAACATTTAATCAGATGGTCAATATCGTCATGCCAGTATTTGCAAAAAACAATTAATTTAGGAGGACAAAATATTATGACAAAATCCATATTATTAGTAGGCGTTGGCGGCCAGGGCACCATTTTGGCCGGAAAAATCCTTACGTCGGGGCTTTTGACCAAGGGATATGATGTGAAAATGAGCGAGATACACGGCATGAGCCAGCGGGGTGGTTCGGTGTCTACCCATGTGCGCTATGGGGATGTGGTGCATTCTGCTGTTATTGAAAAAGGTGGGGCCGATGTGCTTATATCTTTTGAGCAAATGGAGGCCATGCGCTGGCTGGCATACCTTAAACCCGGCGGACGGGCCGTGGTTAACAGCCAGGTTATTTTGCCCCAAAGTGTGCTGACGGGGCAAAAGACCTACCCACAGGGCATTGTGGAAAATATTGCCGCCAAGGTAGAGGCCACAGTGCTGGACGCCACGGGCGAGGCTGCCAAGGTGGGCAACCCACGCGGGCAAAACATACTGCTGGTGGGTGCAGCCGTGAAGCTGCTAGGCCTGGAGGACATTGACTGGCACGGCGTAATAGCCCAAAATGTGCGGCCGCAATTTGTGGAGATGAACCAAAAAGCCTTTGACAAAGGGTTGGAATTGGTATGAAAATAACCAAAGTTACCAGCCGCAACATAATGTTTGGCACGCCGGAATGTGAAGGTGCCGATGTGAACATGGCTGTTATATTGGGCACAAAACACAATTTTGTTATCGACACTGGCATTGGCGGCGACTGCTCCCAGGCCATGCTGGATTATATTGGTGATGACCCCAAGCCCATAATTGTTATAAATACCCACCACGACTGGGACCATGTGGCCGGCAACTGGGTTTTTGAGGGCAGCACAATAATTGCCCACAAACTTTGCCCTGCCCTGATGGACAAAAAATGGGGTGAGCAGATAAAATGGGCTGGCGAAAACGACCGGTATTTTAGAGGAGAAGCGCGCAAATGTCTGCCAAGCCTGGTGTTTGACGGTGTTTTACATTTTCCGGAAGACGGCATCACTATTTTTCATGCTCCCGGCCACACCGAAGATAGCATAGGCATATACGACGCAGTAGATAAAGTACTGCATACAGGGGATGGTTTTGGTGTGTATGGCGGCAAGGCGCATTATTGGGGCAAAACAGAGGATGTCGCGGGTTTTCGCAATATGATAGAAATTTACAAGCAATATGACTTTGATGTATGCATATCAGGCCACAGCGAGCCGCAGACGGATGATGTTATCGCTCTTTTGGAAGCTGCACTGGCAGAAGCTTGCGAAAAGCAAGATGTTTAGGAGGAGGCGCAATGTCGCATTTAATTTTGGCCATAAACCCCGGCTCTACGTCTACAAAAATAGGGCTGTTTAAGGATGAAGTGCCGGTATTTACGAAGACCATAGAACATGACCACGCAGAAATACAAAAATTTCCCACAATATCAAGCCAGAAGGACTTTCGCCTTGGGTTCGTGTTAGAAATTCTGGAGGCCGAGGGCATAAATGTACAGGATTTGGCGGGCATTGTGGGCATAGGCGGCCTTTTGCCACCCATAGAAACCGGGGGTTATAGGGTTACGGCGAAAATGGTGGATATATTAACAAATGAGGTTGGCATTGCGGCCCACGCCTCCAATCTTGGGGCTATTTTGGCCTATCTGCTGGTCCAGCGGGCGGGCTGTCAGGCGTTTATTTATGATGCGGTGTCCGCAGGCATTTTGCCTGATGTGGCCAGAATGACGGGCTTTCCGGAGATAAAACGCCGCAGTTTGTCCCATACACTAAACAGCCGGGCACAATCCATACAGTATGCAAAAAGCATAAACAAGGGGTTTGATGAGCTTAATCTGATAATAGCCCACATAGGCGGCGGGGTGTCCCTTTCGGTGTACGAAAAAGGACGGCTTGTGGATTCTGTCGGCGACGACCTTGGGCCGTTTTCTTCGGAACGTTCCGGCACCGCACCCCTTATGGAATTTGTAGACTTTATATTCGACAACAACATGACCAAAAAGGACGCCCAACGGCGCATACGCGGCGGCGGCGGACTTAAAGCCCATCTTGGCACGGCCAGCATGAAGGACGCCCAGGACATGATAGACGCCGGCAACAATCATGCACGACTGGTTGTAGAGGCCATGTGCTACGGTATTTCAAAAGCTGTCGCAACCATGGCCGTGGCAATAAAAGGCCGCTGCGACGCCATCATACTTACCGGCGGCATCACACGGTCAGCCCTCGTTACCGGCCTGATAACCGAGCGTGTGGAATTTATTGCCCCGGTGGTGATAATGCCCGGCGAATATGAATTGGAAGCCCTGGCGGCGGGATGTTTGCGCATTATTACCGGCCAGGAAAAAGCCAAGGTGCTGGTGGGTGTGGATGAGGAAGGTATTGGTGTGACAGAATGATTAGAAAATTACTGGGTGTACTGCTATTGCTAGTGTTGCTATTGAGTGCTTGCGGCCAAGATCAGGACGGCATTATAAACGATTTGGAAGGCGAAATTGCCCGCCAAGACGGAATTATCACAGAATTAGAAAAAGAGCTGGCGGGGCTGCGTCAGCTCTTGGAGAACCAGGAAGAAGAGCCTGTTTTTCAGGGTTGGCCTGCATCAGAGATACGTCGTTATCTTGCGGAAAATGGCTATAAAAACATTGCATTTGATGAAGATGACATAATTGTGGGCCCACAATTTGTAATGGCTAGCGGCAGGGCATATATAGAGACCACATCAACGTATGCGGGCATTGATGTAATTTTTGCATACTTGGTGTTTAGTGATTCCTCTGCCTATTGGCATGTGGTTCACTACATTGCGGATGCCGGTGTACGCTTGGCTACTGATGGCCTACGGGCCGAAACCAGGCAAGAGTGGCCGATCGGCGGTGAATCTGCCATAGTGCGCTTTGTGACATTTCATGATACCTGGCCGGAAGATTACTTCAGTTATTTTTACGAAGAAATATCAGGTGCAAATTGGCGGGACGAGGCCATGAGACTAATGTTGGAGCACACCGACATAGATGTGCAAAATTTGTGGTATGAGGGCAGCAGACTTGTCGTGGACTTAACACTCGAAACGTCCATCCCCTTTAACTGGGGCACCACCGGCGGGTATTTGCGCACCCGCAATCTGATAGATAGCTTTGCCAGCTTCCCTGGTGTTACGGAAATTGAAGTGTTGGTGGACGGAGTTGCCGGGGTTAGTGCTGATCGTTTTTCCTTCGAGAATATTTTCATGGTCAATCAGTAGGGGCAACGTTTTGCCGCTCGTCAGCCAGTCGTAGCACAGGCGCCCATATCTTACGGAAATGTGGTATCAGCTTGCCAATGGCCACGGCAGATATTATGGTGCCTTCCCGCACGCCAACCAGGCCACCCAAAAACAACAGGGACAGCACAATGCCTATGGCCACCAGGGACGAATCCATTATCATTTTAACCACATGGAATTTGCCGTTTTTAAGTTTGTCGGCCACGGCCACACAAAATCCTTCGGTGGGCAGGTTTACCAGGCGTGCACCGATAAAAAGGGTCACGCCGGAGGTTATAAATGCAAGACTAACCACCATCATTGCCAGCTGGGCAAAATAGTTGGTGATGACAAAACCCTGCATGATGAGGTCTTCCAGCAGCCAGCGGGCAAAGTCCACAAAATAACCAAAAATAAAGGAAAACACAATTTGTGTCAGGTTTATCCATTTAAATTCCCGGCGTTGTATGATTATTTGCAGCAGGATGAAGCAAGTCATCATCAAAGCCATCCAAATGCCGGTTTCTGTGTCAAAGATAAGACTTAATACAAAGGGCAGAGTAGCCACCGGCGACACACCCAGCCCGGCATTGATGGCAAAGGCCACGCCCATGGCAAGGATGAAAAGCCCGGAAATATAGATGATAAGCCGCTGAGCAAAGCGCATGTCTTTTAGTTTTTGTGTCAATATGTACACCTCCGTTGCTATTTTATCACATATCTGCCCAGCAAACAATAACCGCCACTGCTATTTTAAAAAAAGTATTGACAAAACGAATGGTGCGCGCTATAATGGTTATTAAATTAAATAATTCCACAAACCGTTGACGCAGGGATAACGGCAATATATGCGCTTACAGAGAGTTCGGGAGGGTGAGAGCCGGACAGAGATGCAGATTGTCTGAACCTTCCCAAAATCTATCTTCACACGACTTTTTGACACTTTTGCTTCGCAGATTGCGTGACAAAAAGTCGATTCAGATTAGATTTTGGCTGGGTTTTTAAATGGGCTGCCGAGGGCATGGTCAAAGGCATATATGCCGAGTATTCCATGACGTGACGCATACGTTAGTTGCGAGGGATATGTTTGTATCCCGCTAAAGTGCATGGATTGTTGTACAGTCTGTGAATCAAGGTGGCACCGCGGATAAGTTTATTGTTCGTCCTTGATAAGGCCAAAAAGGCTTTGTCAAGGGCTTTTTTGTGCTAAAAAATTAGAATAAAGGAGTGGGGCAACCATGTACAAAGAGATTATGGAGAAGATTACAACCAGGCAAGAACTTTCCGAGGCAGAGATTTCCGCATTAATTGCGGGCATTAATGACGGAAGCGTCAGTGATATTCAAATAGCCGGCTTTCAGGTGGCACTGTTGATGAAAGGGGCATCCCTTAAAGAGACCGCATATATAGCCAAAGCCATGCGGGATAATTGCGTGCCGTTAAAACCTAATGCGACAGGAGATCTGATGGACACCTGCGGCACAGGCGGTGGCTTGTCTACCTTTAATATTTCTACGGCAACGGCAATTGTTGCGGCAGCGGCAGGCATACCCATAGCAAAACACGGCAGCCGGTCCATAGCCAGTCTTTCCGGCAGCGCTGATGTGCTGGAGGCACTTGGGGTTAATATTCAACTGCAACCCCATGAAGTAGAAAGGCTGATAGAAGAAATTGGCATTGCATTTTTGTATGCGCCGCTTTTCCACCCCGTTATGGGCAAGGTGCTGCCGCCGGAGCAGGATTTGGGCATAAAAACAATATTTTATTCCATCATAGGGCCGCTGATAAACCCTGCCTTTGCCCCGCGGCATCTTTTGGGCGTATATAAGCCAGAATTGCTTGACATCGTAACATATGTGGCCAAGGAGATGGGGTATACAAACGCCATGTTTGTACATGGACTGGATGGATTGGATGAAATATCGCTACTGGGCAAAACCAGGATAAATCATCTTAAAAGCGGCGAAATTATCACCACGGAAATTGCACCGGAGGATTTTGGCCTTTCTCGCTGCGGGCTTGCTGACATAAAAACCGGCACACCGGATGTAAATGCCCAAACCATAAATGATGTGTTTTCCGGGAAAATTAATGGCGCAAAGCGTGATGCCATTGTGCTAAATGCCGCAGGGGCACTTATGGTTGGCGGCAAGGCCGATAATTTTAAAATGGGTATTGAGTATGCCCGCGAATTGATTGATGATGGTAGTGCCGCCAGGAAATTGCGGCAGCTTAGGGAGGCTTCCAACAGCTTTGGAGGGTCTGTATGAGTGGGCGTTTTTCGGATGCTATCATAAATGAAAACCGACGCGGGTACATTGCCGTCATACCTGACATAAAATGTGTTTCGCCCAAAGAGGGCGACTTGCTACAGGGGCGCGACCCGGTGCAGGTTGCAAAATTTCTTGTGGAATGCGGCGCCCCTATGCTTTCGGTGGTTACTGAGGGTAAACACTTTGGCGGCAACTCGAAGTTGTTGCGGGATATAGTGAAAAGCACAGATGTGCCTGTGTTGAGAAAAGACTTTGTGACAAACGAAGATATGCTTGCAGAGACTGCGGAGTTAGGCGCGACGGCTGTTTTGCTCATATGTGCCATCACAGACGAAGAAAACCTGTATGCCTTGTATGAAAAGTCTATAAAATTAGGGCTGGAGCCCTTTGTAGAAGTGTGCACCGCCGCAGAAATGGCAATGGCGAAAAAAATGGGCGCAAAACTTATCGGCATAAATAACCGAAACATTGCAACCCTTGAAACGGACAGCGGCGACACATCACGCACGATTGACCTTGCCGCTGCCGCACCCCATGATGCCTTGCTTGTAAGCGAAAGCGGTATTTTGTCCACAAAAGATGCGGAAAAGGCGGTGCGGGCCGGAGCAAATGCTGTGCTTGTGGGCACAGCATTGTGGCAGGCGCATGATATGGGTAAAATGTATCAGGCGTTGAGGGTTGAGAGGATGGGATAATGTGTATCCAAAAATTAAAATATGCGGGCTGATGCGACAATGTGATATTGACGCGGTAAACGCCGCCGGGCCAGAATATATTGGTTTTGTTTTTGCCGAAAGCCGCCTGAAAATAAGTGCCTCTCAAGCAGAAAGCTTGCGGGCAAGATTATCTCCGTACATCACACCCGTTGGCGTGTTTGTAAATGAGAGCATCGAAAATATACTGCATCTTGTCCGCGGCGGCATTATAGACGTAGTGCAGCTGCATGGTTATGAGGACGAGGAGTATATAGAAAAACTTAAATCTCTGACGGACGTTACGATTGTTAGGGCAGTTTCGGTGCAAAAGACAGGGGATGCGCAGAAGTGGCTGGACACCTGCGCGGATTACATTCTTCTTGACAACAAAGGCGGTGCCACAGGGCGGACATTTGACTGGGATATGATTGGAGAAGTACCGCGAAAATTCTTTTTGGCCGGCGGGCTTAATGCAGCAAATATTCAATCAGCCGTAGAAAAAATCGGCCCGTATGGCGTAGACATAAGCACAGGCGTCGAGACAAATGGCGCAAAGGATGCGGAAAAAATAGTGGACATTGTAAGGAGGATAAGAAATGGGTAAAAAAAGCGGAAGGTTTGGCACATATGGCGGCCAGTATATCCCGGAAACGCTGATGAACGCTGTGCAAGAGCTGGAAAAGCAATATTTGTTTTATAGAGACGACGCGGGGTTTAGGAAAGAATTTGCAGATTTGTTGAAAAATTATGCAGGGCGGCCATCTTTGTTGTATTTTGCAAAAAAAATGACCGCCGACCTGGGCGGCGCAAAAATTTATCTGAAGCGGGAGGATTTGAATCACACGGGTTCGCACAAGGTTAACAATGTGCTGGGGCAGACCCTGCTTGCAAAAATGATGGGCAAAACCCGCATAATAGCCGAAACCGGCGCGGGGCAGCATGGTGTGGCCACAGCCACAGCGGCAGCCCTGATGGATATGGAATGCGAAATTTTTATGGGCAAAGAGGATACAGAGAGGCAGGCCCTTAACGTATATCGTATGGAGCTTTTGGGCGCAAAGGTCAATACCGTAACCAGCGGCACCATGACATTAAAAGACGCCGTTAACGAAACCATGCGGGAATGGGTTTCCCGCATAGACGACACACATTATGTCCTGGGTTCTGCCGTAGGCCCCCACCCTTTTCCCATGATGGTGAGGGATTTTCAAAAAATAATAAGCGAGGAGATAAAGCAGCAGATAATTGCGGTGGAGGGGCGATTGCCCGATGCGGTAATTGCCTGTGTTGGCGGCGGCAGCAACGCCATTGGGGCTTTTTATGACTTTATTGAGGACGAGACGGTGCAGTTAATAGGCTGCGAAGCCGCCGGCCTTGGTGTTGATAATCCCAAAAACGCCGCTACAATAACCAATGGCAGGGTGGGTATTTTCCACGGAATGAAAACCTATTTTTGCCAGGACAATTATGGCCAAATAGCCCCTGTACACTCTATTTCTGCCGGGCTTGACTATCCCGGCATAGGGCCGGAACATGCATATTTGTCCGACATAAAGCGCGCTGTTTATGCGCCTGTTACAGATGCCGAAGCAGTGATGGGTTTTGAATATTTGTCACGGATGGAAGGGATAATTCCCGCCATAGAAAGTGCTCACGCCGTGGCCTATGCCAAAAAACTTGCGCCTACAATGACAAAAGACCAAATTATCGTTGTTAATTTATCGGGCAGAGGCGACAAGGACGTGGCGTCCATAGCGCGATTTAAGGGGGTAAGCATACATGAACAATAGAATATCAGACACATTTGCCGCGTTAAAAAACAACGGAAAAAAAGCACTGATAGCCTTTATAACCGGCGGCGACCCGGATATAGAAGTAACAGAAAAACTTATTTTGGCCATGGGTGAAGCAGGCGTTGATATTATAGAAATAGGCATCCCCTTCTCCGACCCCATAGCCGAAGGCCCTGTTATTGAAGCCGCTGCCGCTCGTGCCTTGGGTGGGGGCTGCACCATTGACAAATTGTTTGATATGGTGGAAAATGTAAGAAACAAAACAAATATACCATTGTTGTTTATGACATATGCCAACCCCATATATGCTTACGGCAAAGAGCGGTTTATGGCAAAATGCAGAGCTGTTGGTATTGACGGAATTATTGTGCCTGATGTACCATATGAAGAGAAGAGCGAATTTGAAGACGAATGTAACCGCCATAATATCTATCAAATTCCATTAATTGCGCCAACATCAGGGGCAAGAGCCGAAAAAATAGCCCGCGAGGCAAAAGGCTTTATTTATTGTGTTTCGTCACTGGGTGTTACGGGCATAAGAAATGACATAAACACAGACATTGCCGAGCTGATAAAGCGAGTTAACAGTATATCGTCTGTCCCATGCGCGGTTGGGTTTGGAATTTCCACGCCGGAGCAGGCCCGTGATATGGCTAAAATATCCGATGGAGTTATCATCGGCAGCGCAATTGTTGATTTGGTTGCCAGACATGGCGAGGGCAGCATAGAGTCTGTAAGGAAGTTTGTCAGCGAAATAAAAAGCAGCATATAGTAGGGGCGACCCTTGCGGTCGCCTGTCCAAAAAGGAGATATCTATGAAATTACCAGAAAATGCAAGACCTGACACAATTTTATTGCACGCCGGGTACGAGCCCGACCCAGCCACCGGCTCTAGCACCGTGCCCATTTACCAAACCGCCGCTTTTAACTTTCGCGACACACAACATGCGGTAAATTTGTTTTCTCTTAAAGAAGCCGGCAATATTTATACCAGAATAATGAACCCAACCAACGACGCGTTTGAAAAACGTATGGCGGCATTGGAGGGAGGAATAGGCGCGCTGGCCTTTGCTTCTGGCCACGCGGCAATAATGGGGGCCATCCTTAACATTGCCCGCTGTGGTGATGAAATCGTATCATCCCCAACCATTTATGGTGGCGCATACAATATGTTTTCTTATACAATGCCAAATATGGGCATAAAAGTTAATTTTGCCGAGGACAACTCCCCCGCAAGCTTTGCAAAACTAATCACCGAAAAAACAAAGGCTATTTTTGCCGAAACCATAGGCAATCCTAAAATTGACGTTGCTGACCTGGAGGGTCTTGCAGATGTGGCCCACAAAAACGGCATACCATTTATCATTGACGCGACTTTTTCGCCGTATATAAACCGTTCGATAGAATTTGGCGCGGATATTGTAATACATTCTGCCACCAAATACATTTGCGGGCATGGCACAACCATGGGCGGTGTCGTGATAGACGCGGGCAAATTTGATTATGCCAACGGTAAATTTCCCATGCTATCCGAGCCGGATCCCAGCTATCACGGTCTGGCATTTACCAGTCTTGGCAGGGCTGCTTTTATTGCGAGATTGCGCACACAAATCCTGCGCGACTTTGGCGCGTGTATATCACCTTTTAACAGCTTTCTTTTGCTGCAAGGGCTGGAGACCCTTCATCTTCGCATGGAGCGCCACAGCCAAAACGCCCTTAAAGTGGCCAAGTATTTAGAAAATCATGATAAAGTCGCATGGGTAAGCTATCCCGGCCTTTTAAGCCACCCCGATTATGAGCTGGCAAAAAGATATCTGCCCAAGGGCGCAGGGGGCATTATGACACTTGGTGTAAAAGGTGGTCTGGAAACCGGACGCAAATTTATCGACTCATTAAAACTTATCTCCCATTTGGCAAATGTGGGTGATGCCAAGTCCTGCGTTATTCACTCCGCCAGCACCACGCATTCGCAGCTTACCCCAGAAAAACGCGAGGCCGCAGGCTCTCCCGATGACCTTATAAGGCTTTCTGTGGGCATTGAGGATGTGGCGGACATAATTGACGATTTGAGGCAGGCTCTTGATGCATAAACCACCCCTTGCAAACCCGCCCGCAATGTGTTATTCTTGTTCCTAAAGAAACTGAGGAGGCGAGGACATGGCCATTACTATTACAAAACCTAAGGGCACCCAGGATATTTTTGGCCCGCAGGCCGCCCTGTGGCAATATGTCGAAGGCAAAATACGCAATGTTGCGGCCCTTTTTGCTATAGAAGAAATACGCACACCCATATTTGAAAATGTGGAGCTTTTTGTGCGCAGTGTGGGCGAGGCCACAGATATTGTGCAAAAAGAGATGTACACCTTTACCGATGCGGGTGGGCGCACATATGCCTTGACGCCGGAGGGCACGGCCCCAACGGTGCGGGCATATCTGGAGAATTCCCTACACAACCTGCCAATGCCCGCCAAGTTTTATTATGTCTGTCATAATTTTCGTGCAGAGCGCCAACAAAAGGGGCGTTATCGTCAATTTCGCCAGTTTGGAGTGGAGTATTTCGGTAGCTATTCTGCCGCCGCCGATGCAGAACTTATATCTGTAGCACACCTTTTGTTAACACAACTTGATATTGAAAATTTTGTACTGCGCATAAATTCCATTGGAGATAAAACCTGCCGAGAAGCCTACAACGAAGCATTGCTGACCTTTTTAGATGGCCACAAGGATAACCTTTGCGGACTGTGCCAAGAGCGTATGGGTAAAAATCCGATGCGTGTGCTGGATTGCAAAAATCCGGCCTGTGGCGCTATTGTAAGTGGTGCGCCGGTTCCTCTTGACCATCTTTCGGCCGAAGCTGCCGCCCATTTCGAAGAGTTGCAAAGGTGCCTTACACTATTGGGCATTCCTTTTGTGGTGGACAAAACCATAGTTCGCGGCCTGGATTATTACACCCGCACAGTTTTTGAGTTCACATCTGCCGACCTTGGTGCCCAATCCGCAATTTGTGGCGGCGGGCGATATGATAATTTAATAGAAAGCCACGGCGGCCAGCCCACGGGCGCGGTGGGCTTCGGCATGGGCATAGAGCGGCTGCTTATAATTTTGGAAGAACAAGGCAAACTGCCGCAAATATCCCAAGAGGTAACGGTATTTTTGGGCGGCATGGGCGAAGCGGGTGCAAAAAAGGCGCGGCTGTTGGCACATCAATTGCGACAAAGCGGCATTTCGGCCATATGTGACCTTACCGACCGCTCCATCAAAGCCCAAATGAAATATGCGGACAAGCTTGGGGCAAAATACTCTCTGGTAATAGGCGAAAGCGAGCTTGAAACCGGTGTACTGGCTGTGAAATGCATGGAAAACGGCCAGGTGGTTCAAGTACAAATAGATAAAATTATGGAACATTTTGCGTAGGGGATGATGGGGATATTTATAGAAACAGAGCGGTTACGTATTGTGCCTTTAACAGCGGCACAGCTAAAATTATGGACAACGGATATTGTGGCTTTAGAAGGCGAACTGAGTTGCAGTTATCATGCCGAGCCTTTAAGTGATGTATTTTCGAGCATTGTTGAAGGGCAGATTATAAAAGTCACGGAAGATGAGAGCAACTGGTTGTTCCATACTTTTTGGTTTGCGATATTGAAGGACGAAAGTATCGCGATAGGCTCGCTGTGTTTTAAGAGTGCGCCTAACAATGCCGGCGAAGTTGAGATAGGTTATGGCCTTGCAAAGGAATTCGAAGGCAATGGGTATATGACCGAGGCCGTGGGTGCCATATGCAGTTGGGCCAAGGCGCAGGACGGCATAACACATATTATTGCGGAGACGGAAAAAGACAATCCGCAATCCCAGCGGGTGCTGGAGCGTTGTGGCTTTGTTATATACAAAAGGGATGACGCCATTTGGTGGCGGTTTTAAGCAAATAAGGAGGCAGAAATATATGGAAAATTTAGGACAATATAGAAGGACGCACTATTGCGGCGAAGTTACCGAGCAATTTGCCAACCAGACCGTCACCGTAATGGGCTGGGTAAACCGCGTGCGCAAGCTGGGTCAGCTTATTTTTGTAACTTTGCGGGACCACACAGGCCTGGTGCAAATTGCCTTTGACGAAAACACGGCGGCTGATTTGTTCGAAAAAGCCACCGGGCTTAAAAGCGAATATGTGGTGGCCATAGAGGGCAACGTGGCCCTGCGGCGAGAAAAAGACATAAATGCCGACATGGCCACAGGCAAAATTGAAATTATGGCCGGGCGGCTTGTGGTGCTGTCTGTGTCTGATGTGCCGCCGTTTCAGATAGGTGACGAAAACGTGTCCGACAGTTTGCGGCTGAAATATCGCTATTTGGATTTACGCCGAGCAGCTTTGCAGCAAAACCTGCGCATACGCCACGCCGCCGCACTTTCTGCCAGAAATTTTCTGTCCGGCCAGGGCTTTGCAGAGGTAGAAACACCTATTTTAACCAATTCCTCCCCCGAAGGGGCCAGGGATTACCTAGTGCCCAGCCGCGTTAACCCCGGGCGTTTTTATGCCCTGCCACAATCGCCACAAATTTTAAAACAAATCCTTATGGTGGGCGGTTTTGATAAGTATTTTCAAATAGCCAAATGCCTGCGCGATGAAGATTTGCGGGCAGACAGGCAGCCGGAATTTACCCAAATTGACATAGAGCAGTCTTTTGTGGACCAAGAAGACGTGCTGGCCATGACAGAGGGATTGGTAGCCCGTATGTTTGCTGACGCGGCAGGTGTTGACCTGCCCACACCTTTCCCACGTATGACCCACAAAGAAGCTATGACACGCTTTGGCAGTGATAAACCAGATTTGCGCTTTGGCATGGAGCTTGTGGACATTAGTGCCGTTGTGGCCGGGTCTGAATTTGCTGTGTTTCAAGGCGCCTTGGATGCTGGTGGCAGTGTGCGTGGCATAAATGCCAAGGGGTGCGGCAAGCTGGGACGCAAACAGATTGATAATTTGATAGAATATGTAAAAACCTACCGAGCCAAGGGCCTGGCATGGATACAAATTAGCGACACGGGCGAAATTAAAACCACCATATCCAAATTTTTTGACGAGGCCAAGCTGGCAGAAATTATCGCCGCCCTGGATGGCCAAAATGGTGATTTGTTGCTGATTTGCGCCGATAAGGACGAGATTGTTTTTGACGCCTTGGGCAATTTGCGTTGCGAAATAGCCCGGCGGGAAAATTTAATTCCTCAAGGGGTCTACAAACCCCTGTGGGTTGTAGAATTTCCCCTGCTTATATGGGATGAGGACGACGACCGATATTACGCCAACCACCACCCCTTTACCGCCCCAATGGATGAGGATTTTGACCTGCTGGAAACAGCACCGGCCAAGGCCCGCTCCAAACAGCATGACCTGGTAATGAATGGCTACGAAGCCGGTGGTGGCAGCATACGTATCCATCGCCAGGATATGCAGCAAAAAATGTTCGAGGTGCTGGGTTATTCCCAAGAGCAAGCTTATGAAAAATTTGCACATCTTATGGATGCCCTTAAATTCGGCGCGCCGCCCCACGGCGGCATTGCCCTTGGGTTGGATAGGCTGGCGATGTTGCTGTGCGGCACGGGCGATATCCGTGATGTTATAGCCTTCCCAAAGCAGCAAAATGGCTCCTGCCCCATGACGGGTGCCCCCAACAGTGTTTTTGCAGAACAGCTTGAGGAATTAAAAATTAGCATAAAGGCAGAATAAGATTTTCCCATATGCGGGCGACTCTACGTAGTCGCCCTTTTTTGTGTCACCTAAAAAATTATGCTTGACAAGTGTACTTGGCGTGTGTTATGATGTTTTTGACAATAAAACTTGTCAAAATAACCATAATACTTGGAGGTATCTATGAACAATTTCACAGAGAGCGGTGAAAACCGCAAGGAGGAAATTCTGGCAAAAAACAGGCAAGCAAAGAAAGACGAGGGCTTGGAAAATGCAAAACTAAAAGGCAATAGACTGGGCGAATACACCATGTCTGCTGTGGGTATTCCCTTGGTAATCTATTCCTTTGTGGCCGGCGAAATTGCAACATTTTGGGCCGTGGGTGCAATTGTGTTCGCCTTTGTGTTGGGGCAATCTCTAACCGTATACCGTTTCACAAGAAGGAAATACCATTTGGCCTGGGTGATTTTGGGTGTTGCAGGCACAATTTATTTTCTTGTGCAATTTGCCGCAGAAACCCAAGGATGGTGGGAAACCCAATTACAGCTGTTTTGGTGGCAAAGATGAGAGACGAAATTATATTAAAAAACAAATTAAAAGTGGCCCGGGCAGAAAAAGACCTATCCCAAGCGGCTTTGGCAGAAATGGTTGGTGTGTCCAGAAACACCATAAGCTCTATTGAAACCGGCCAGTTTTGTCCCACAGCAAAGCTTGCTCTCATCCTTTGCATAGCCCTGGATAAGAAATTTGAGGATTTGTTTTATTTTGAGTAATGCTATAAGAGCCCGTTTACCATCTCACTTTCGGCGGATTTTTGAGCGCTTTTTCACTCGACAAGGAGAGGTCGACGACGCAAAATCGCAGCATTTTTGCTAGTAGGTCTCGACAAAGTACGGTGAAAAATGAGCCGGAAAGACATCAGAATGGAGATGGTGAACGGGTTCTAAGGTGGGCGACCGACCACGCTCGCCCGTGCTGTATATTATTGCCGAACTAGATTGGCTATTGATAAACCCGGACTTCGATTGCGTAATCAGTGGTCTTGTGGGGATTAACATAAACCACAGCTTCGCA
>Ga0123355_10006788_pt1 | contig 17033 bp, 12 predicted proteins | sample TergutEmb28metaG_3_FD_89872 | JGI IMG/M metagenome (GOLD analysis project Ga0123355, IMG submission 89872) | Embiratermes neotenicus P1 segment gut microbial communities from Petit-Saut dam, French Guiana - Emb289 P1 | ecosystem: Host-associated > Arthropoda: Insects > Digestive system > Gut ...
GTGTATATAAACAATAGGTGCAGGTATTAGTCAATAACACAATTTATATTCTAAAGATGTTTAATAAAGGATGATAGTTACTACATGTTTCGGCCTATTCCGGCCATCATCAGGTATTCATCCAAAATTATGGTGGTAGTGCTTTATAAGGTATTAGCAGAGCTTCAAAGCTTTGAAGCTCTGCTAATACTTGGCCAACCGTAAATCCAACATCCCCCACCCATTGAAGCGGTCACACCATCCTGGCGCAGACCTGACTACCCACACATAGAGCACGCTAAATCAGTTATGCTGCCTCACACAATAAACACTGAACGAACTAGATGACCCTGTGGTAATATGACATGTTAAACAGTGAATACAAGTAACACTCAAAGTACCATATCAAAGTATGGATGTATAACCAATAGTAAAAAAAAAAAACAGTGCCAAGTGACAATTACCATACGAGATTGGACCCCTGTCACCGAACCACTATAGACGACGCTAAAGAAGTGGAGCACAAACCCCCCTAGAAGGAAGACCTGTACACGCACACAACCAAACAGACTGAACACAAAGATCACCATACAAACAGAGGATAGAAAGAACACATGTAAGTACATACCTTTAATCACCACTTAGTTACAGCTCATCACACGAGTCACCAATCCACACACACCAACACACATCAGCTTTATTCTTTTCTTTTTATCCATTCCACAGAAGCCATAGCTAAAGCTCTTCAGCATTAGACATCGAAATAGGACAGACAACAACAGGAGACCCACATAGGACAGTGGCGAGTAAACACCTACTCGAGCTATGCACCCCAGCGAGCGCACATCACAGAACCCAACCCCCCCCACGTCTCTTAACAATAACAGATATCACAGATGATGAGATCTCACCATCGTGACATAACCACATCAATCTTATAAAGCACTACCACCATACTTTCGGATGAATACCTGATGATGGCTGGAATAGGCCAAAACATGTACCTATCGTCCTTTATTAAACATCTTTAGAATATAAATTGTTGTGTTTTTGACTACTACCTGCACCTATTGTTTAAATGGGATAAATATGAGAAAAAATGATTAAGGTCTTTCGGAATGTGATATTATGTAATTGGGAGGTTGGTTCCTGTTGTTTTGAAAGAATGTAGTGTCTTCTTCTTCAAGGGTTTTGCAGTCCAGAAAAATAGACCATTTTTCTTGCACTGCTGGACCCTGGACAAGAAAGGGACTACTTTCCTTCAAAACATTGGAAACCGCTCACCTGATGACACAGTGTACATCCCAGAAAATGTGAATCCTCAGCAGCATCACTGGGACCACCCAAAATCTCACAAGAGAAAGAAGGTTCATAGCAGAAGTAAGGGTAGTCTCTAAGCTGGGGGTCCAAAGAAATCTTGAGTTTCCAGATACAGTATGGCCAGTTTTGTTACAAGAAGATCTGTGGAAAGTTTAAATAAAAATGTGAGAATATTAGTTATTTAATAATAGAGGAATGAGCATAACATGATTAAAAAAAACTTATTAAAGATATCTTTAATGTGAAGATTGTTGCATTTCCTCTACTTTTTGTGTTCAGTCACAGGAGCTGCATTTGGAATATTTACAATTGCATTGCTACATTTTGCTTTGAGAACTTGTCGGTTGCCAGAGGAGCTTTGTCATATCCCTGGACGATATCCTGATAAATTTTCTGCAGTTCGAAGAGTGTTCTCATTCAACATGAAATCACTGTGTGCTGGCGGCATTTCGCTGGTAGTATTATTGGTATGTTATTTTAAATGTGTAGTTGAGTCAGGAAATAATGTTGGTGTGTTATTTAAATGTGTGTTAGTGTCAGAAAGTGTCTGAGCAAAAGTTGAGCTTAGTGTACCTGTCATCATACCTGGTTTTAGTCTGTTTTACTGTTCCTTCTTCACAAAAAACAATTGTGTCTACAAAGTGCAACCAGGTAATGATGTTTAGGGAAAATAATTGCTGTCTGTTCTGAGAATCATGTGCATTTCACATATGTATTGTGTGGGAAGAGAACAGATTTTCATGTTTTATTCGCATGGTGAATATATTTACCACTGCTTTATAGGGTGAGCATGATAAACTTTAAGCATCACTACAGTTAATAAGTAAGCTAATTGAATTACTTGCCGAGGTATAGAATGCCTTGCTATGACCTGTAGATAAGATGGTAGCTCTGAGCAAACCAGTTTAGTCAAAAAGTATTATTTTGTGCTTGGATTTTATTGGATGTTCCCAGTATTATGTGTATACATATCAGGATTGACTTCACTTTGTAATGCATGTTCTCAAAAAAGGAAGTAAGAATACACAGAGTTTGGCCTACACGTTGTTAGTACATCCTGTTCTTGAATAGGGGGCTGCATGGGATGCATGCAGAGAAGGACAGATAAATGCGTTAGACTGAGTACATATGAAAGCTGCTCAATTTATTAATCATACGAAGGATTCTGACTGGTAAACCTCTGCTCAGTGTAGGACAATGGCACGCTTATGCGTACTTTTTAAAGCGTACTCTGGGGAATGGGCTTGGAAAGCTATACACAACAGGTTGCAAAGTCCTTACTATTTGAGTAGGGTTGATCATGTTAGAAAATCAGGGACAGGAAGCAAAGAACATATATCAAGAAGTATTCCTTTGTAAATAAGACCATTAAAAACTTAAACCAACTACCTGCAGAAGTGTTAGGAACTTTCCCTTGTAACCTAAATTTTTAGGAAGAGTGAGGAAAGCATTTATAAATCAGGTGAAGTGGAAGGAATAAAAGTGTGGCAAAAATCATCTTAGAGTGCAGTAGTGTGAGGTGAAGTTTAGTGATGTGATGTGAAATGGAGTGGTAGGAAATTTAAATGGGGTTAAGCCAAATGAGAGGGTAGTCAAGTGTATTTGGGTGAAGTTTAAAAGGGGAAGAAGTGAAGTGTTGAAAAGTGGAGTGAAGTGGAGTGAAGGTCATAGTAACAGGGTGTCTGTCATTATTAGAAGATATTTAGATCATACATGGTTTGCTGCTTTTTTGTATGTTTCATTTTTCACATTTTTTCATATTCTTTTAGGTCTATTTTGTATCATTTTATGTATGGTTGTATGTTTTGTATGCTTCTGTTTAATTTTAAACATGTATCTCTTATGTATTCTTATTGTTATGTATGTTCCCTTCTTGGTATTTTGTTTCATTGTGTTGTTCTGTGTACTGTTTGTATATAAATGTGTACAGTACTACTGCCACCGGGTGTCAACCCAATTGCAGTTAACAGATGTATCATTTTTGTCGTATGCTTTATTCTGGGTAATTCCCCAGCATCTGAATTTTATATATCAACATTTTGGAACACACTGTTCCATCTTCGTAGGCAGGTAGGTATGAAGAATGACTAGGGTTGAGAATGTTGGGGTATTTATACGGGGAAAAGGTTTGGCTCGAAAATAGCCTGAGCCTATAGGAAGGAGGGTGACAGGGTAGGGGTGGGTCCGAGTACAGAAACAGGCTGTGGAGGGTAATGACTCACATGGAGGCCATGGGCATGTATGTGAAGGAGATAGGGCATGTGTCCAGGTGATCCATGGGATGGTAGAGGTCAAACTATTATGTTATAGGTGGCTGTCTCCTTTCCTTAAGCTTGTGTAGAAGGGGTTTCCAAGATTTGCTTAAGGTCAGGCCATCTTCTCTGTTGATGTTGTATGGGTGCATTTCAAGTTCAATAGCTTCGCTGATGAGCCGATCCATGTATCCAGTTTTAACAGAAAGAAGTTTTCTGTCCTGTAGTTTAATAATGTGGTCATGGTTAATGCTGTATTCTGCTACTGCTGATTTGTTGGGTAGAGCCAGTCTTATATGTATATTGTGCTCTTTGATTTGGATTTTGTTGGATCAACCGCTTTGTGCAATATAAACCCTGCCACATTCACATGGGATGCTGTATATACCTGGTGTTCTTAATCCCAGTGCGTCCTTGACTGATGGAAGGTAGCTGAATATTTTTCTAAATGGTAGGGCAAAACTTTTGATGTTGTGTTTGGCCAGTATTCTGCTGAGTCGGCCATATGTTGTTTGGGTATACAGTATGTATGCAGTTGAGGTGGGTTTATCATTGGTCTTGGTGGTCCATGTTGCCGGTTCCATGTCTCGTCGTATCTGTTGAGGGCTGTATCCATTGTCGCTGAAGATAGTGGTGAGAAATTCTAGTTCTTGGGTGAGGGAATCCTGGTCACACAAAGCTTTGGCTCTGTGTATCGGGGAAGCGAGGACTGATTATTTGTTAGCTGGATGGTGATGTGAATTCTGATGTAGGTAGAGATTGGTATGGGTGGGTTTTCGATATACTTTGTGCCCTAGGGAGCTGTCTGTTTTGCTGTAGATGTCAATGTCCAGGAACGGAAGGTGGCCTTCTTTTTCCATTGTAAACTCTTTCTTGTTGTGGAGTCCATTGAGGTGGAATTACCCAGAAGAAAGCATACAACATTCAGAATATGGCAAAAGTTTGAAATCCAGAAATATATCAGTGCAGTGAAGTGTTCAGAGGAGACAAAGAAAGCATATTTGGTATAGTGACTAGGCTTCAGGCTGGATGGGCGAGGAATCATGTTTGATTCATGTCAGGGACAAGAAATGTTTCTCTTCTCCAGAGTGTCTGGATGGAATGTGTTGAAGCTGTACGTGGCTTCAGTGATTGTTATGACACTTGAAGCCTTTAACTGTTAATACATTTTGATGCCGCTTTGTGATCGAATATTGTCTAAATGGAAGTTTTCAGATAATCTCCCCCCACTCTCCCAAGGGTGCCATAAGCATGGGCTTAAATTCTAGTGTTTGTATGAGTAAGGAGCTTCTCGATGAACATTCCCCATCCCACTGCCATTGGTGTGGATCGCCTTAAACAAGTGAGAGAGTAGTGTGTGTGGTGTCTTCTGATGTGGTGGAGCTCATGAGACATATTCATATATGTATTTGTTTTCCTGTCTGTATATAATACCTTTGCTTTTGATTGATTCAGCTGTGCTCACAAGGTTTTGGTTTTGTAACTGTGGGGGCCAGTGATGTTTTTGCTTACTCTAATGATTGTGGTTCATGGAGTTTTGGTGTCATGGATTTGTTGTTACTTATGTGCAACATTGCAGTGCACTGAGCTGTCAGGCATTGACCTTGTCATTGCTGCTGTACTGTGTTTGGTTTGTGTGTGTGTGTGTGTGTGTGTGTGTGTAAGCATGTCTACTGCTGTGACTTCAATAATGGGCTGCATTGTGGTGGAGTTATGTAAGTATGGCATGGTTAGGGATGAGATGGGGAGGATCAAGTTCATAACCCACATCAAGGCTACAGGCTTTTTAACTATAACTTTCTTTGCCCTTTTTTCACATTCAATAGGGTTGTCAGTAGAATGGTTAAGGCCTAAAATTGTGGAGCCATTTACTCCATTCCTCATAAATAGGTTGATGAGGCTATGTTACAAGTCCCAGATCCTTGGAAGACAAACTATTTTGTATCGCCTTGTCAGTTTTTAGTAATGAATTGTTCATGACTTCTCTGCAAAATAAGTACCACATGGTAATGTTAATATTATTTTGGTCACAAGCCTATTTAATACTTACATTTGTAAGCTGCAGTGTACATCATGAGAGAGAGTACTTTGCTTTGAAAACCCACTATTGTTTTACCTGTCCATGAATAAGAAACTTAATGAAATGTTGGCCTACCTTCCCTGCCCATGCATCTTGTTCCACTTAATTGTTCCTGTTGTACTGAATTAAATACCTAAAAATTTAGATGATTTTATAATTAAGAGGTGGGAAATGTTTGTAATTGTTGATAAATATTCATGACACTTTTTTTTTGTAGCTTATGTGGGTACTGAATAGAAACCCTCTCGTTTACCTGTGGAATAAGGGATCATTGGCATATACTATGCCTTTTCTAGGTGGTATCATATTCTCAAAGCTGATTAACATGGTAAGTCTTTCTGATAATATTACCTTTGTATGCAGTGTTAGATTTTTCTCTGTAATATGTGTTCTTAAAATTTAGTGGATAATTTAAAAAGATGAAAAGAATAGTCATTAAACATCTTGTATCTTTTCATGCGTACATGTGATTGGAAATGAGATAAACTGTATTAGATTTAAAAATTGTAACCAGTTTGGGTAAGTTTCACATAACCCATTCTTCTCTGAATGTGTGGTGGAACTCCTTTTCCGTGCTGTTCATGCTTTTACCTCGATTTCTTATTCTGTTCCAGTGATACCAGATAAATAAGTTGGGTGTTAATTGTCATGAATTTAAGATTTTCTGCAGTTCTGTCTTAAAAGCCACTGCTTGGCAAAATAAATGTCAAATGGTGATTTCATAGCATATGCAGCATTCTAATGTATGCCTTAGAAGGAAATATGTATGCTTGCATACATATATATGCACACATTCACGACACCATGTTGTTACGGGTCAACAATGAAAGAATGGTTCTTCATTCCAGGAGGAAAGTTCATTACATACTTCTCTTCAGATTGAAAATATGAAAGGTTTGGATTATGGAAGTGGAATGGCATATAACTTTTTCTATGGATATTTGCGATTGGTTCTTCCAGAAGGTGGAACTCAGAATGCTAAAGGTTTGCCTTTTTTTTTTAATTGCTATCATTCTTAATGAGCAATTATTTACTATTACACATGGAATGTCTTTTGTTAATGCAAGCCCTGAAAATTAAAAATATTTTATTTTATTACGATTTAAAACTGGAACTGAATTATCATAAACAACAATACTGGCTTTTGTCGCCTTTTTTGGTAAACCAAACTCTTCTGTACAGTTTCACTAAAAGGGCAACTTTAAAAGCTGAAGTCTATTGTGTTATAAACATAGTGGCTGAATTCGACATTTATCTCTTAGAGATTTCATAACTGTCTTTATGTTGTGATTTTGTTAAGGTTAGTGTTGATCAAATTTAGCAGTGTGAATGTGAAAAATGCATTTGTCCTTTTAGTTTTAGTTGGTGAAGAGACACATTGTGCATGACCTGATATTACGTTCCAAACTAAAACATTTGGTAATTTCTTGTAGCAGGTTTGTATTGCGTGAACCCCCCCCCCGATATTATATAAATCTGGGACACATTCTGGGAATGCAAGTAACACAACAAATTGAATAAATTAATGATAACAGAATTTAATAAAGGTGAATATATTAACCCTTTAAAGACGAAGCGCAGACTGCTTTATTTAAAGACCCAGTTCGTACCACGTAGTAAACACTTGTCATCTTGGTTATAAAAACCAATAAGTTTATGATGTAAGTGGCACAAGTTGCTGTTTGTTCTCAGATAAATACACAACACATAAATACAGCATGGGCAAAGCGTACAGTTGTTGAATATTAAACTTGTTGGTGCATAATGTAATCAGTAGGCTTTAAAAGGTTAACAAAATACAAAATGATTTTACTTACATGATGCCCCTGAGCAATGACACTAAACACATGCAAAATAACGTGCCTGGCATCATGATAAAGAAAACTTAATCTATGTATGAAACCTGACAACTCATAATATCACATTGAACCTAACAGAAATGCAAGGCACACACACATGAAGTCAGCACAGAGACCCTTGGCCTGCCTTCAGTAGTCGCCAAACAGAATTTGTCAAGCAAGAACAACACAAAATTTAGAAAATGTCAGCAGTTCATAAGTCCAAGCAAGAGTAAACCAAATGCCAGTTTCGGGCTTTCAGGTAGAGCAGAACAGGGGAGGGGATTGGAGGAAAACCAGAAATTCACTGTGCATATTAGTACTCTGTATCCAGACTTCCATGCCAGAAGTGCTTAGCAACTAACACAGCACAGTATCTACTTGCAGGTGTATTTTCTGGTTTGTTGTGTTCAAAATACACAGTGTTTGTAACATTAATACCTACCTGAAATGATTTCCTTTGTCTTGTTGAAAGACATCACATCTAACATACACATTCATGTGCTCATTGCACTTCAAAATTCAGTTGTCAAAAGTGAATACAGTACATCTTAACATTTTGTTTTTCAGATTGTCTTCAGTGCAAGGATTATTACTGTACTATTTTTCCTTTAACATGCCCCTTAAGTGAAAATCAAGGAGTCCACAGTGCCCTGCTTATTAGTCTGTCACCAGAAAAACTCCAAATAATGAATAGAATTATTTGCACTGTACTGCTGCAAAAGAGCATAGGTTCCATAGTAATCAGAATGTGTTTAAAAATGGTGTCAGACTGTACATAATATACTGGTTTGAAAGTAGGGTCTCAGAAGACATGGGGTGGTAGTAATACTTGTTGCACTCATTACATACCACACACCAACATTTAACATCAAGTAATAGACACCTTATGACTTAACACTGGAAAAATATTACTTGATAGTTAACGTATCCATGGAGTTGAAACCAAAATTTACCATTAAGCAGTAGCAGTATGGGATATCTTTCTCTGTCATGCACTGCATGAAGGTACCAGATCACAAAATTCAGTCTTGCTGCATGACCTGCATTGTAGAGTTTGTTGTACACATTGTTTGTTCTCAAATACTGTTAAATTGGGACATGACAAAACCACTCAGACTTCAAATTCTGACCACAAATGACCAAAGAAATGGAATGAGCTGTAAATATGTCCAGTCATGCCATAACATGTCTGGACTTGATCAACACAACCATGTCCTTACACAGCATAGATCAGAGTAGTTACACAGTATGATTTATTAGAGGGATGGACTTGTTCTCAGTACATAGTAAGACCTTGCATACGGTGATCATAATGGCTAATCTTTACCTTTACTGTCATCATGCTACAAGAAGGAGAAAGCCAATGTTTGGAACAATTCTCAGGTAACCCAAATGGGAATGACAGGTGTGAATAAATTATGAATTTTGCTATAGACCCAAAATTTTAAGTTCCCAAATAAATCTTCATCTGAAGTATTATGTTTTCAATTGTCTGTCCATCCATCCATTTTAATATATGTAGGCATATCCCACACTCACCACTAGGACCAAGAATGACAAACATTATAGCTTTATGCTATTGAGTGTGTAGTATTGCTGTTTTCTCTATGAGTCTGGTGAGTTATGCAGCCATAACCCACTGCATTGTTTCTCAGCAGGTGTGTATTAGTGTATCTTTTAGTGCAGTGCACACTTTTGTAATACAAGGACAACACTTTTTGTTAAATGTTGCTTAAAACTCAGAAAAACTAAATCGGAAATTAATGGAATACTCAAACAATGCCATTTACACAACACAGACTTTTTTAGTTGTTTTTTAATTTGAAACACAAGGAAACTTCAGTTGAAGACTGTGACTGTTCAGGTCATCCCTACACAGGTGATACAAATGAAACTATGGAGGAAGTATGCAAAACTGGTAACAAAGCAGCATTTTGGAGATCTCTGGTGGGTTTGGCATCTCGCACAGAACATTCCAGTGTGTGAGGGAGGGCTTAAGTATACAGTCATGCCTCAGTTGCTCATTGACAGACAGGAGCATCAGCAAATTTTTTTGCTGCTAAAAACATGGCTCTGGTGCCCTCACTCTACTTACTTGCCTGATTTGGTGTTCAATGACTTCTTGTTTATGAGATTGAAATCGTTGTCGTGGGAGTCTTATTCTCAGATGTCACTGAAATTCAGGGGCAATCGCAATCCTGCACATGATTCCTAAACGTCGGTTCCATAAGTGGCAGAAACACTGAACCTGTTGCACAAACTCAGAAGGGGACTACTTTTAAGGGGAAATAACAACCACCAGTAACAGAAGCTATCGTATATTATGTTTTTAACTTTGTCCAGAAACTTTGGATGTGCTATTGTATAAAAATGTAATGGTTATCATTGAACTGGAGTATCATATATTTATCTCGGTAATTAACCAACATGATGCACAAAATTTTTATCTTACAATAAGTTTATTTCATGCCTCTACATGTTTCAAGCACATGTGCTCGAAACATGTAGAGGCATGAAATAAACTTATTGTAAGATAAAAATTTTGTGCATCAAGTTGGTTAATTACTGAGATGCACGGTCAGCAAAACGTAAAAAATTGGAGTATCAGAGTTGTTGTATCCATACTGGTGTTTATGTTTTTGTCTTAAATTCTAGGTATTAAAAGGAGAATTCAAACTTTCATCAACCATCATCACATTCCAGGCAGTGCTTTTCCAGTAAAGAAGTTATTTATATTAATTCCTCAGAACCTTTATACACCCACAGACCTTAAGGAGGTTTCAACAGACTCGCCTTATGACGATTATTGGATGGAAGCTGCAGTAGTAAGCACAGATTATGTATATCAGTTTTCATGTTTTGTTGCAGAGAACTTTGTTTCTAGTTCTTGATTTGGATGTTTAAAATAATATCATAGGAAGTGATAGTTGAGAAAGAATAAAATATAAATTTGCTGGATGAAATACTGCACTTTTGAAGACAAGGCTGTAAAGTCTTCCTTACAAATGGTTATGAAACTAATGTCTCTGATGGGCAAGACAGATGTGTTTGAAACCTATTTTGCAATCTTTCTCGCAGCAGGGTCATAAGATAAGTTCTGTGAAGTTGGTGTTGCAAGTGGTCTATGTTCATGAGGTTTTTCTAGCTGAAATGTGTGCATTGCTTGTTTGTGACATGTGTTACTTGTCCTTCCATTTAAGTTTTCTTGTGTAGAACAGGTCTTAATGTGTGTTATACTGTACATCATTTTAGGTGCATTCACAAAATTGCAAGAAGTGACTGTTAGCTTTATCATGTCTGTTGTATGCTTTCTTCTGGGTAATTCCCCAGCGTCTGAATTTTATATACCGATGTTTTGGAACACTGTCTGTTCCGTCTTCATAGGCAGGTAGGTATGAAGTATGGCTAGATTTGAGAAATGTTGGAGTATTTATACGGCAAAAGTTTTGGCTTGAAAATAGCCTGAGCCAATAGGAAGGAGGGTGACAGAGTAGGGGCGGTTCAGAATACAGAAACAGTCTGTGGAGGTTAACGACCCACATGGAGGCCATGGGCAGTTATGTGAAGGAGATAGGGCATGTGTGGGGGTGAGGTCAAACTATTGTGTTTTAGGTGGCTGTCTCTTTTCCTTAAGCTTGTGTAGAAGGGGTTTCCAAGATTTGCTTCAGGTCATGACCTTAAGCAAATCTTTGAAACCCCTTCTACACATGCTTAAGGAAAGGAGACAGCCACCTAAATAGGTAGTTTGACCTCACCCCGACACGCACCCTATCTCCTGAAGAAGTATGGACTTACTTACCTACTCACACACTTACTCTCTCACTTACTCACTCCATGGACCAGAGTCCTTGTGAAGCTAACCAGTTTTCAGCTAGTTGAGAAATTCCCCGCATTTATGGAACCTGAAGGTTCATTACTGCATTTACAAGTGCCCACCACCTGTCTGTAACCAGATCCAGTCCATACCCCCACATCCCACTTCCTGAAGATCTTTCTTAATATCGTCCTGTCTATGTCTGGGTCTTCCAAGTGGTCTTTTCCCCCCAGGTTTCCCCACCAAAACGCTTTATACACCTATACTTTCCCCCATATGTGCTACATTCCCCGCCCCTCTCATTCTCAATTTTATCACACAGACAATTATTGTGAGGAGTACAGATAATTAAGCTCTTCATTATGTAGTTTTCACCACTCGTTTGTTACCTCATCCCTCTTAGGCCCATATATTCTTCTCAGCACCCTTTTCTCAAACACCCTCAGCTTATTCTCCTCCCTCATTGTGAGCGACCAAGTTTCACTCCCATACAAAACAACAAACAAAATGATAGTTCTGTATATATTATTATTTAAATTTTTGGATAGCAAACTGGAAGACAAAAGATTCTGCACAGAATGATAGCAAGCATTCACTGACTTCATTTCTTTCTGAATAGAATTTTGATTTGTTAATTTTGTTCCCAAATATGTGAACTCTTCCATGCTTTCAAAGGAACAATTATTAATCTTTATACTATGACTTCGTCCTGTATTCTGATCTCGAGACATGACCATGTATTTAATTTTATCAGCATTTACTTCCAGTCCAGTCTCCATACTAGCAACTACTAGAGCTTCTGCATTTTTCTTTATAGTATGTATGCTTCCTCCAAAAATATTAACATCATCAGTATAAAACAGAAGCTGATGTGTACCGTTTAATTTCAATCCATCCTGGTTCACCTGAACCATCCTAATGGTGTACCCTAAAGCAAAGTTGAAAAGCAATGGCGATAAAGCATCTCCGTGTTTCAAACCATTCCTAATAGGAAACGTATCAAACAAATTTTTTCCTACCTGGACTGTGTTATATGTTTCATTCAGACACAGTTATAACAGCCTTACCAGTTTCATGGAGACACCAAACTCAATGGGAATATTATACAAGCCCTCCCTCCCACCTGAATCAGAAGTTTTCTTGAAGTCTATAAAGAGATGATGCACTGCTTCATTGTATTCACATTTTTCTTGAGTATTTGATGAATGCAGAATGTATGATCAATAGTTGTCCTTTTGGTTCAAAATCCACATTGATGATCCTCAGTAACTTCCTCTGCATATGGAATTAACCTTGACAGCAGGATGTTGGATAAAATTTTGTCTGTAGTAAGCAAAAGTGTATTCTCCTATAATTACAACAGTCTTTTTTATATCTTATAGATAGGTGCAGTGAACTACTACTTCCACTTCTCAGGCAATTCCTCCTTATTCCAAACAGATATAATAAGTTAATATATCTCATAGTGAATTGTTCTACCCCTGCCTTAATCACTTCAGCTAGGATTTGATCAGTACCTGGTGAATTGTCACTTTTTAGCTTTTAAGTAGCCAACTCAAACTCAGAGGCACTTGGCTCAGGCACTAGTGGTTCTGCTGTGTGTGTTTCTTTCTGATTAACATCATTAACCCCGTGTACATTCAGTAACTGAGAGAAATGGTTTCTCCACCTAGCCAAAATGCTTTAGGAGTCTGTAACCAAATCACCTTTCTCATCCTTAACCGTATAGTTCTAGGCTGGTAACCCTTCTTACAGTCATTGATGCCCCTGTACAAGTCCCTAATATTTTTGATCTTACTGTTAGTTTCAAGTTCTTCAATTTTAGTTTTCTGATATTCCTTCTTTTTGTTCCTGAAATGTCTGCTAGCTTCACGTCTTATGGGTGCATTGTAGCCTGCTTCCTTTGATCAAGAAAACCTAAACATTCTTCATCAAACCGTGGTTTATGCTGCTTCAGTTTGTGCAGGCCTAGGCTGTCTTTGACTGAGGTTTTGATATTCTCTTTAATGTTCTCTCAAGCCCTGTTAATGTCCTGGCCATCAATTAAGTTCTCCAAAGCTGCAAACCTGTTGGAAATCTCGGACTGATACTGTTTCCTAACCTCCAGCTCATTTAGTCTCCTGAGATTACGCTCCTGTGCTCCTTGTATACATACTGCCAATCTTTCCCTAACTTTTGCAACTACCAAGTAGTGATCAGTATCACAGTCAGCTCCCCTGAAACTTCATACATCTAGTATACTCGAATGTTATCTCCTATCTACCAGTATGTGATCAATCTGGTTGTGAGTCTTCCCATTAGGAGGGGTACAGGTGTACTTATGAATGTTTTGGTGCAGGATGGTGCTCTTAACAACTAGATTTTTTGATGCAAAGTTTACTGTTCTGACACCATTATCATTAATATCCTGATATTGACTCTTATTCCCAATTTCCAGCTTGAAAATATTCTCTCTCCCCGCTTTTGCTTGTTAATCTCCTAATAGTATTTTCATATGGTACTTAGGAGCATGATCAAAAACCTGCTCTGTTTCCTCATAAAAACTATCTTTTGAATTATAACTTTTCTCACTTGGTGCGTGCACATTCAGAACAATGATATTACACCAGTGACCTCTCAGAACTATATATGGCACCCTATTGCTAACAAACTCTTCTTTTTTAACTGCTGATACCATTCTGTTTTGTACAAAAAATCGTGTTCCCAATTGAAGATTTTCATTTCCTTTTCCGTAGAAAAAATTATCCCCTGCTCTTACCATGCCCCTCTTTGTCCCACCTAACCTCCTGCACACCCACTAAATATAATTTATATCTTGCTAATTCCCTGGCTGCTGCTGTAAGTGAACCTGTCCAATACTGGCTCCTAACATTCCAAGTACCAAATGCCATGTTCCTTTTTTGTTGCTTCGCGTGTACCAAAGTATAAGTCCAGGTCCGAGGCTTTCTATGTAAACGTTTCATAACAAGATATGTTTTTACAGAGAGGAGTTGTTAGCACCTTACCCAACCCCCAAGCTGGAGGACCATCCCATTCTGGCTGTTCGCGACTGCTTATTCAATGTATTTGCTTCTACTCTCCATATTGGAGGCCGTTCCTCCATCCACAACCTGAGGATACACCATGCCGTGGTGACAGGGACCCACTTATGACAGAAAATTAATGTACATTTATGATAATGTCTCACTGAATTCTTCTTAGAATGAGAATTGTTTCCAACAAAAGTTGTAGAGAAAATCAAAACACCCATTTTACTTTCAGTAATTTATTTTAGTTGGACTGTTTATGAGATAATGTGGAAAAATATTGTAGAGCTGGACAGGCCACAGGTGACAGTATGGCACATGTGTGTTGCATGCTGGATACCTAAGACTACAAACACACACTCAGAATATGTAGTACTTTCCACTGCAACAGTGGTTGAAAAAATGTGCCTCAATGTTGTTTTATATGTACATTGCCTGTCTTTTTAAGATGTAAGTCTTTATGGTGCTGCATATTTGTAATATGATGCTCTGTGTTATGATGCCATGTAGGCTGCTAGGTGGATAACAGAATTTCGGAGGAACATACTGCTTCGTTGTTGAAATGTAAGATGGAGGCAGTATATACTATTTTCTAAGTGTGATACTAAACCCACTTTGTGTGGGTGGGTGTGGGTGCGTGCATGCAACAAAAGCTTGCAAAATGTGAAACCATAGTTAATTTTTTTCAAATAAGAGTTACTGAATTTAAAAAATGGTAAATTTGTTATGATGATTTTTTTCCTCCTCCCTTCAGAGTTTGGAACATCAAGAAATTAATCGTGCTGGGGTTATACAGAGAACATATAAAAATTCTGTATATAAAATCTGGAATAGAGACACTGCAAATGCAAAACCAGTTTATGTGGTCGCTGAAGGTGCCACACCCCTGAAAACATTTAATGAAGTGATACAAATGAATGGTAAAATGTCAAGTGAGTATATAATATTTTATATTATTCATGTATGTAGAATCTGAGATACTGTGGATCAGTATTGCTGTCTTGATGTAATTTGCTCTATTAAAGATTAATCAGTGCAGCTGTCATTCTAGATGTAGAATGAAGGAATAATTCTTATTTCTAGGTGTTTTCAAAGATCACCAGCATGATATCGTGTCGGCGTTTTATAAGACTTTACAAGACCTTCTTAGAGAAGATGATGACTGTAGAGATGTTTGTGAAATTATCTACTATGTCGGTAAGCACAAGTAAATTATGACTATATTAGAAAACATTACAGTAAGAGTCATTACTCTGAGACATACCAGAACAACATACCAGTGTTGGCCATATACAGCTGCATGTAAATTTGTGTAATTGAAAAATATAGTAATATATTTCCACTGCATCCTCAGTCAACAAAATGGCTTTCAGAAACCATTCCCTTTTTGTAGTAACCTTCATGTTTTCTTAAATTGTTTTTTGCACATGCTTAGTAAATAACAGTAATAATCAGTAAGCACTGCAGTTCCACTTGGCAGGAGTTCAGGATGGTTAACTCTTGATTTGCTTTCATGTGAGTAGGTTTAAGGTTTTTTTTCTTGTTATGCTCTCTGTTCTGGTGGGATTTATTGGTATATTTACAGTCCATTTCCCGTATCTTAAAACTTCGAAGATATTTAAGGAATGCAGGCAGGGTGGGGTGGGTATTCACCTGGTGATTTTATATAAAGTAGTGATAACTGCCAGTACAAAAAAACTTATCACCTACATCACAGCAATTGTGCCAGGTCCAGGTTTGTTTCTTCACTTGATGAACAAGCACTCTGATCCTCGCTTTCACCTCTTATCACATTCACCATTACCATCACTATCAATGTCAGGATTCAGCTGTACAGTAATGTTGTTTTTGACATCTGGAACAACTCTTGTCTTTTTCCCAATTTCTTTCTCATTGTTTTCAGTGTGTGTACAGTATCTTTGGCAGTTGCCCTTTATTACATGCAGCACTTAGCCTTTAGTAACTTGTAGTAATTTCTGGAGGTTCATATCTATTGTGATGCTTTCATGCACAAGTTTCATAAGTTTTGCCTGTGCAAGCTCTATCGGGTCACACTTGTGGCAGCAGTCAGCTGTGTAACCATGATGAGCTAGCAGTGCATCAGTTTTGTTGATCTTCTTCTTGGGCTTCAGTGGAAGAATTAACTGATACAGGTCTTTTTGCTTGTGGTCACATCACACAATACACCTTTCTTGCAGAGCCATAATATCATGTCTGCTTGTATTGTGTAAGATGACGGTAGTTTGTCAACTTTGAGACAGTGATAGGTGGACAATTACTGACAGGTGGAAAGTTAGAAATAAGTTTCTTGGCCACTGACTTCTCAAAATTTGTTGCATGTATGTGCCCATGGTAGTCTTATGTTACAAGTCCAGCCTTGTGAATGAGTTGTGCATTAGGAAGAAATCCATTTATTCCCCCTACATGCAGCATTGTAAACCTGGTCCCTGAGTTCACATTAGTATGGATGTCATCATTTGGCCAACACTTGCAAAATGTTACATTGCTGTCTGTCCATATCTCATGAGTGTAAAGTACTGAGTGCCCATTATTCTGATACTTCTTTATTTATTTATTTATTTATTTATTTATTTTGTTGGATATCTTGACCTCTAGGCAACAGTGTCTGCTGTCTCTACTAGAATTTTTCTCTTTAACTAGCATTTCTTCCACTTAAATCCTAGACTGTTTACAGCCCTATGCAATGACAACCTTCCCCCA
>Ga0123355_10006789_pt1 | contig 17031 bp, 10 predicted proteins | sample TergutEmb28metaG_3_FD_89872 | JGI IMG/M metagenome (GOLD analysis project Ga0123355, IMG submission 89872) | Embiratermes neotenicus P1 segment gut microbial communities from Petit-Saut dam, French Guiana - Emb289 P1 | ecosystem: Host-associated > Arthropoda: Insects > Digestive system > Gut ...
ATTATATTATATTATATTATATTATATTATATTATATTATATTATATTATATTATATTATATTATATTATATTATATTATATTATATTATATTATATTATAATACTTTCAAATGTCACAGTTCACGTCCGCTAAACTTTATCCACCCTACACGCAGCAGAGTGGCGAAGAATTTCTGAAGTGTGTAAGAAGTTACTATAATTTATTAAAGATTATTCTTCATCTCTTCCCAGTCCGAAATGATTACACATTCTTTCATCAAAAGAAATGTTCAAAATGACGCCCCTCTGCTTGCAGGCAGGCTTCTCAATTAGTTAGAATTTTATGGATATATATTCAATGACATTTTCTGGAAAATATAGGAAATGACCACACTTAAACTTATTTACTCCATGGGGCAGAGTCCTTCTTGAGAAGCTAACTGGTCCTGCAGCTAGTCAAGAAAATCCCCGAACTTTATGGAACTCGAAGGTTCATCTCCGTATTCACAAGAGCCCGCCATCTGTCCCCATCCTGAACCAACTCCATTCAGTCTCCACCCCCTCACATTTTCTGAAAATTCATCTTAATATTATCCTCCCATCTACGTCTAGGTCTCTCCAATGCTCTCTTTCCCTCAGGTTTCCCCACTTGAAACTTGTGCACACCTCTCCCCTCCAACATACTCGCCGAATGTCCCGCCCATATCATTTTTCTCGATTTTACTACCCGCACAATATTGGGTAAGGAGTAAAGTTCCGTAAGCTCTTCATTATGTAATTTTCTCCATTCCCTTGTTACCTCGTCCCTCTTAAACCCAAATACCCTCCTCAACACCCTGTTCTCAAACACCCTCAGCCTACTTTCCTCCCTCAATGTCAGCGAACAAGTTTCACACCCATACAGGACAACGGGCAGAATTATAGTTCTATATATCTTGATTTCTAAATTTTTGGACAGCAACCTGGATGACAGAAGATTCTGCACCGAATAATAAAAAGCATTGCCTGACTTCAGCCTGTTCTTAATTTCTTCCTGAATAGAATTCTGATTTGTTAACTTTGTTCCCAAATATTTGAACTCTTCCACACTCTCAATGGAACTATTATCAAACTTCATACTGTGGATTCGTCCTGTGTTCTGATCTCGAGACACGGTCATGTACTTAGTTTTATGCGCATTTACTTCTAGTCCAATCTTCTTAGTAGCAGCTAATAAAGCTTCTGCATTTTTCTTTACAGTATCTACACCCATCCCAATATATTATCATCATCAGCATAAGCCAGAAACTGGTAGGTGCCATTTAATTTCAAGTCATCCTGGTTTACCTGAACCCTCCTAATGGCATACTCCAAGGCAAAGTTGAAAAGCAATGAAGATAGATCATCTCCCTGTTTCAAACCATTCCTAATAGGAAACATGTCAGACAAATTCTTACCTACCCGGACTCTACTATACGTTTCAGTCAGACACATTTTTATTAGCCTTACCAGTTTCTGCGGGACACGAAACTCAATAAGAATATTATAGAAGACCTCCATCCTAACTGAATCATAAGCTTTCTTGAAGTCTATAAAGAGTTGATGAACTGTTTCTTTGTATTCTCTTTTCTTCACAAGTATTTGACGAATGTGGTATATATGATCAGTGGTTGACCTGATGCGTTGGAATCCACATTGATGATCCCCAATAACTTCCTCCGCATATGGAATTAACCTTGAGAGCAGGATATTGGACAAAATTTTGTACGTAGATGGCAATAGTGATATGCCCCTATAGTTATTACAATCTGTTTTATCCCCCTTCTTAGAGATAGGTACTATGATCGAATCCTTCCATTCTTCAGGCAATTCCTCCTTATTCCAAATAGAAATAATAAGTTTATGAATCGCATTGCAAATTGTCATACCCCCTGCTTTAATCTATTCTGCTGGGATTTGATCAATACCTGGTGATTTGTGACTTTTTTAGCTTTCCGATAGCCAACTCAAACTCAAAGACATTTGGCTCAGGTACTAGTGGTTCTACTGTGTGTATTTCTGCCTGCCTAACGTCATTATCCTCATGTACATTCTATAGCTGGGAGAAATGTTTCCTCCACCTTGTCATAATACTGTGCGGATCTGCAACCAACTCTTCTTTGTCGTCCTTTACTATATTAGTTCTAGGCTGGTATCACTTCTTGAAGTCATTAATGCCTCTATACAAGTCCCTAATGTTATTGACCTTACTGTTAGTTTCAAGTTCCTCAATTTTAGCTTTCAAATATACCTTCATTTTGTTCTTAAATGTCTGCTAGCATTACATCTTACATTGTTCAGATTACCTATATTGCTTCGGCTTGGATCCTTTATCAACTGCATTTTAGCCTGCTTCCTCTGAACTAAGAAATCCAAGCATTCTTTATGAAACCATGGTTTTTGCTGCTTCCATTCGTGCAGAAGAAGGCTCCCTCTAGCTGAGGTTTTGATATTCTCTTTAATGTTTTCCCAAGCCTTATTAACTTTCTCTTCTCCATTTAAGTTCTCCAAAGCTGCAAAACTCTTTCTAATCTCAATCTGATACTTTTTCTTAACCCCCAGCTCATTTAGCTTCCTTAGATTAAGTCAAACTACTGTGCAGGTTGTTTACATACAGCTAATCTTTCCCTTAATTTTGGGACCACCAGATAGTGATCAGTATCACAATCAACTCCCCTGAAACTTCGTACATCTAGTATGCTAGTATGCCGTCTCCTGTCTATCAATATTTGATCAATGAATACAGTATTTCCAGATATAAATTTTTTATGTATGTTCGTCGACTAAAAATGAAGCAAGTTCAGATATGAAAAAGTGTGAGGATATTGAGCAATTAATCGTTTATCTAACACATTTCATAATATCAACATAGTTCAATTAGGTCTATGTGTTGTGGAATTGTAATTCGCGAATAACAGGGAAGTTTCCTTCCATTTGTCAGTTGTTGGAAAAATGTACAAGAATCCGGTTTTTAAAGAGTTCTGTATTGGAAACCTTCATTACAAAACAGAGGCCCGATGATTCTCTTACACGGAACTGCACACACGGTTCTTCTCCTAATTTTATGGAAAGTGAGCTAATTCATATTATGAGAATTTCGTGAACTTAGTTGGTTGCTGACCTGAGATTTGATAGCATGCCGAAGAGCTGCCAAGTATTTATTTAGAAATAGACCTCTTGTTCTTAACATTTTCACTATCCACGTACCATGGCAGAAAATTACGGAAACTATTCCAAAGGACAATAATATTATTTTGTAGTACATTCGCCAGTTGGTTCGACGTATACGAAATGCCGCTTAGGTTAGCACAAATTTCCTTAGATTTCGCAGATCTGTTTCTATTTTTATAAACATTACTCAATGAACAACTAACCAATGCAACTGCGAGCTTTACAATTAAAAGTGTATTTCAACCACTCTAACATTCCCAGTAACTAAAAAGTCAAACTTTCTACACATTCACATCACACATCGCAAAATGTTATACATTCTAATTTTTTCCTCTTCAAATAATCTTATAGGTGAAATTTAAATTTTTTTCAAAAATCGTAACAACCTACACAAAATTCTGAAACGTATCATTTACGTTCTACGTCTCCATTTAATAATTTCAGATTGATATTTTAAACGGAAAGGCTACACACATGTTCCGTTTTCTAACACCGCAAATATAAAAACATAAATTTCAGGGCCAGTCCGGTATTGAGGTAAAACGTGTGGTTTCTCTTAGCATTGCTCCAATTTGCGCAACACTCTTTTCGTATTTTAGGTTAAGGATGGTCACTGACCCGCAGTAATGTGTATGTTTGCAGCTGTACCAATGTATATTCTGTAATAACAAAATAAATTGCAGTATTCAGGTCAAGGCCAGGAAACGTCGCGTTGGCTTCAATGCTTTTATCATAACAAGCCATATCATTTAATTTATGCTCTTATAACTCTGTTCACTCTTTCGTCACGTAATGTCTGAAAAGTTATATCAATGACATACACTACAAATTGATACCTAAACCACTACAAGTTCTCTTATTGATTTTACGCTCTTAGAAGTCTGTATCAGTAGCGGAATAGAGAAAGAAATTCAGGGTTATGTTTCAGTACTTTGACCAGCTGCACACCATTAGTATCGTTACGCAAGTCACTGTGGTGAAACTCGATTTGTCATAGCCAAGACAATGATTACTTCTTCACTGTGGAAAAATAAGTGTGTTGGCAACATTGATTGGATAATGTTGTGCAGATAAATTAATGATTTAGTTTCCCCTGTCCAGCCACTCCACAACAAAAGTCATCTAGATTCACGTATTTTGGTGACAAAAATATCGAACATTCAGATCAAAATTTTGTATTGAAGATTTAAATCTTTACGGCTTCAAAGCCTAACAATACGAAAACAAAATTTTTGTATGGCGCAATAGTTTGGTGTATGAGAGAAATAATTCACATCTTCGGTTAATATAACATAATTAATAACAATTACATTGCAAACAGGGTTTTTACACTTTTTATGTCGTTGTCAACAGCGAAATTTACTTCGGTTTTATGTAAATTGTCCGGTAGTTTTGTCCGATATTAAACAAATTTAGATCTTTGGAAATATTTTCTTATGTTTATACCATAACTTTTCACTGTACCCTTCCAACTGAGAGACGTGCTTAATACATACGAACAGACGGACGGACATTAAGGGTATTAGCTATTATTCCTATCATATCAATACACAAAAAACTCATGTAGCAACCGAGGTAATTTTACAAGACAGGAATCGTTTGGCGTGCGAAAATTAGGGGTGCTGAAGCAGCGGTGTATTTTGTCGCCCGCTACTGGGAGTGTTTAAAAATATTTGCAGCTGCCAATGGAATGTAACTTTGACAATGACGACATCACCAAATTCAATGCACGAAATTCAGTGACCTCCGGCAAGCATTTGTGAGCCGCCCTTAATAGTACGTCTCTGTCCCGTACAAATTCCTGCTGTTGCATCTTTGCTTTTACTGCAAGAGCTAAATTAAATAATGCAACCACAGTTAACAACTAAATGTACATTGAATCGTTCTGTACACAAGGGCATTATATAAGACAATTGTTTTCTTATAAACTCCCTAATCTCATTTGGAGTCAAAGGAGCCAAACAGAAATAAGAAATTATGAAATTATTATACAAAGATAATTCAATATCATCAATAGATAATAAAAGTATAAACAATCCCTGTACAGGGCAGAGGGTACCAGGAGTCAAAGAATACCCAATTTCATGACATTCGACAAACGCGATTGGTAAGAATGTCGGCCCTACACAACGGCAGCATTTACAAACCAGCAGATATACCTGTTACTCAATTCCGTTACAGGCTGAGTCGAACCCAGGGCCATAGTGTGGAGAAAGGATTATGTCTATGAAAATTTCCAACCTACACCGCAGTGCCTCAAACAACTGCGCCACCGCGTGCTCCTTATTATCAATATTGTGCTATCAAATTTTGTTCAGTTCAGTGTTACATCAAGTTTGGATCACAATAATATTTTCCGTGTTCTCCTTTCAGTGTGGTGAATTACTTCCTGTTCAGCTTCTTTCTTTGAAATGTGAAAAGTTCAGTTATCGATTTTAATGTTCCGGAAGTTGAAGGATGAGGCCGAAAAACAAGATTAAGCAAATCATACAATTCTGGTAAGGCAGCCAGTTACTATCTAAAGGTCAAAGTTCAAGAATAGACAAGAATTCACATTCAACAGATTAAGAAATTTAGAGAAGAGAATACCATTATTTCACTAGCTTAAAATCAAGCATGGAACAATGCGGTTCAGAGCTCTTCATGTTGTGGGTAAGATCTCTTCTTGTAGAGAATATAATTCAATATTTTTGTACATTCAAATTCGCAAACCCAGAATAAATTACAAACATTCGAATATATGTAAAGGAATGTATAATGCCCTAAAATTTGATTTCTTGGTTCATTTTTTAAAATTGATTAAATAGAAACGATGTCGCACTTAATAATACAACTCACATCTACAAACACGTCTTTTATGAAATCAAATTGAAAAAAATTAAAAATTCAACGCATAAAGCTGCATTAAATACAGACATATAGGAATATTGACGTCAGATATGGTCTTCAAGATTCCTTAAAATTTGACCGAAATGGAAAGTATTTAAACAGATAAAATAAACGTAAAGCACGGAAAAATTATCATTTGAAAGAACGAAAAATTTAAATATTCCACATTCAGGTTAAGGAACATCCTCCTCTCCATTTGTGTCTGTAAATTAATTTCCACTACAAAAAAGGAAGTTTTATTTTCACAATTTCTCCGATTGACAAAATACATGTATGTGTGAATAATACAAATTAGATATCTTACTACAGGTCCAGAAGTCGGATTGTAGCAAGCAGTGCAAAAGGTACGTTGTTCAGCATAGAGTTCTAATAAGAAAACTGGGAAAGTTACCATCCGTCTTCGGCACTCAGTCACAGAGTAACTGTGTGCAGCTGTTTGGAAATCCAACAACAATTTAACACTTGTGATTCAGAAAAATTCACAAATCAATAATCGTTACGATTACAGTAACCTAAATATTATGGTGCTTACCCTAACCTAAGTTTTCCTGTTTGCTTAATTACGCTGAAGTAATAAAATTTCCTCGTATTTCAAGTCGTAAATCGATACGGAAATTGAAGTAGTATAACAACTGCTTGTGCCCTCTCGGCCCTCAATAGGATTATGAAAGGCCACATCAGGGTTACAAGCAGCATCCAAGAACAAAAGACTATCCATTCAACACTACATCATCTATCACAAGTAAATTTATGCTGGATCGAGGTGAAAAAGGGCCTTGGGCTCTGGTATATATCATCATCACCATGTTCCTGAAGGGTTAGGCGTGTTTCCTGTTCCTTGATCCTCAAAATGAAGTTGTTCCATCCATCTATTCCTCGGCCTTCCTATGTCCCTTCGTCCTTTTGGTTTATATTGTAGTGCTTGTTTTGGTAGTCTGTTTGTGTCCATCCTCTGTACAAGTTGTAGCTACTTTTTCTGGTAGTGTTTTATTTTCTTTACTATGTTCTGTGAACCCATTTTTGCCTAATACATTGATTCTTTCCTTTATCTAGTATTGTTATTCCAAGTAAGTGTCTCAAAAATTTCATCTGTGCTGCTTCTAAACGTTGATCCTCTCTTTTCTTCACTACCCAAATTCACCTCCAAATTTCAAAGCTGCTTTAGCTGTAATGTTGTGAATTCTTAACTTTGTTTCTTTGTACATTTCTTTTCCAAAATGTCTCCGTATAGCTCCGTTTATTTTGTTATATGTTTGCAATATATCTTCTAAATCACTTCCGAATTCTGATATGCGACACCCAAAGTAATTAAAATCCGTTTCTTGTTCAGTAATATTATCATTTAACAATTTTTACCCTTTGTATGGGGTTCCCCCACATTGCCAAAGATTTTGTATGTGTACTAGATATGGTCATTTTATATTTTCTTGCTATAAGGTTCATGTGGTTTGCCATTGTTTGTAAATCATCTTCTGATATAGCCATTAAAATCTGGTCGTCTGCATAAATTATAGTACTCACTAATTGCTTGTTATTTAGTTGTAAATCATTCCTTATCACTGTTTTGAATTCCTGTATTATTTTATTTATGTATAAATTTAATAATAATGGTGAGAGGACTCATCCCCGTCTTATTCCTTTGTTTATGAGTATTTGTTCAGATATACAATCATTAATTTAATTCTAACAGCTGTATATAAATAAAATTGAATTTTTTGCGTCATTTGGAACAAAGAGAAATTGTGAATTCAAATCGTGAAACAAATACTGAAATACTATCTTATATAACTAAGTTTGTACTATTTAAACTTTCTTCCCTCCTTCGCAATAGAATGCTGCGTTCTTTACATAAAATTCTGTGTCCCAGTGTCAATGTGATAAAACAAATTCTGTTTCACTACACACTCCTTATTCATTTTAGAGTCTTTAGAACGCAGTATACGCATTGGAACAGCTAAACCAATGGTTGGTTCAGTTCAAAAGTTGGATTTTCTGTTTATGATAAGTAGAATATTTTCCTCACTTAAATTTGTGTGCCATTTACCATTTTCCACAAATTCGATTATAGCAAGTGTTCCTTTCTGTTGCGAATTTAAACCTGCAAGCAATCGGTAACAACTTGCAGTATTCAGTATTCAACATCGCTTCGGCCTAACTGTCCACAACCGTTTATATTAAATTGCAGCACTTCGCACGCTTAGCAGCACTAACTGGATATTCTGCAGAGCACCCAGACAGTGCAGCGCTCGCGTTAGTACCATCGGCTATCGTAACAACCTCATAACGCGTAATTTTGTTCCGCCACAATGTGAATAAGGTCAACAAACTTCTGGGTTGTAAAGCAGCAATAATTAGCAATTTGTTAGCAATGGTACTGGACAACCTCTCGGTTCAATCCTCTTCTTTGTATGCAACCCATGAAGATGACACCTACAGGCTGTACAGAAATGTAGGAAAATCACCACCAATCAATACAGCGGAACATTCCTGAAGAGCGAAGACCACAAACTGAAGCCGCTTCTGTCGAAGGGCCTTTCTGGCAATTTCACATCGAAGGTCTTCATGCAATATGTAGCGTTGGGTCTAACTCCGTAACCAAACAAACTGAAAATAGCATTACTGCTAACGTAGCGGACAATATCTACCATATGATCTGAGGTTAAAGGTTTTAGCCTAAGTCGTTGTTACTGGATCGTGCAGGAACTCTTAAACAACTCTCATTAAATGTCGAACTACAAAATATAGAGTAACTTATTTTTGCAGTTTCAGATTACTTTCCACCCGACAAACCTAACAGATCTCAGCTAAAGCCACTCACAAATGGACACATATCAAAACAGTAGACTATCACAAATCACAAAGAAATGTACAGCAATATCAGTGTCCAGCCTTGATAACTCTTTGTTTGCAGAGCGAAGATAGCGAAGGCGAAATTCATTACCCTGATTTGCAGTATCAAAAGAGCAGGTGTCGTTGTGTCCTCTAGCAGGTTCTACAGATGTATTAACGAGTCTCCTTCATAAGTTAATTCTACAGCCATCCGCACAGTTTTGGTGCTGTCAGCCGTTAAACACCCAAATGTCTGTAACGATATATGTCTCGGCTCTGTACAAAACAACAGTTATTTCTAAAGACGTCATAACAGCCGATATAAAAACGTCACAGTATGTTACGAGACTGCTTACAGAAAATTTTAATTGTGTTAGAATTTAAGTCACTGAATTCTGAGTCCTCTGAAAAATTCCTCCTTCTTTGATCGGTGGCTGATATCTCAGATCAGTTGTTATTTAATTATCCCTACCAATTAAAATGTTGAACTATTACACACAGTGTACAGTGACAGGTTGCCAAATGAATGGAAATATAACTGTAACTGTACGGTGACTGCTACAGTGCGCTGTTCTCTCAGATCAGTTCAGATATTTTATTCTCCCTGCACATCAACATGTAGAACTGTTACACACAGTGTACAGTGACAGGTTGTGAACTGAATGGATATATAACTGTAAATGTACGGTGAATGCTACTGTGTGCTGTTCACACAATTGCATAGACACTGCATTAGGGGAATTCTTTCATCTACAAACTGTGTGTTCCACGTCCAAACACACTTCCCGATTTTAAAAAATGGAACCAATTTATATACATAACAAATTCAACAAGATAAAACAGTATTGTATTATGTACGGCAGGCACAAAAGTAAAGAATAACAGACGACAATAATTATTTAAATTCTCAGCTCGAATCCTCTTACAACTTAACAACATCCTGCCTTTCAGCCGACTACCTGCCCAGGAATGCGGTGCGGAATAGCAAGATAAGTTTGCAGCTTTTTGTACAGTATCAGCACTCCAAATGCGGCCCGTAGTCAAATCATTCAGTACCCTTAACCGAAATGCCGTAATTGCGTGCAGTGCAGTTGCGCGTATCGATTGTACTTTCGGGATTGAACTGTGTACAGCCTACGTCATGATGCACCATGTGCCTCACCTATCACACACACACACACACACACACACAAACACATCTATACCAATCATGTGAGAAATGAAAAAGTATTACTGAGAGCCAAGGAGCAAAGGAATATCCTACATGAAATAAGTAGAACGGAAGGCTAACTGGATTGGTCACATTTTGCGTACAAACTGCCTACTAAAACGGGTTATTGAAGGAAATATAAAAGGGAGGATAGAAGTGACAGGAAGACGAGGAAAAAGACGTTGGAAGCTACTGGGTGGCCTTAAGGAAAGGAGAGGTTACTCTCATTTGAAGGAGGAAGTTCTAGTTTGCACGTATGTGGAGACCTCGCGTTGAAAGAGGCTTTGGACCTGTCGTAAGACAGACTAAAAAGGAATGAATGCATGAATACACACATATATACAGTATATATATATATATAGGTATTCTAGTCATTCGTCTCAAAGCATATGGCGGTCCGGCATTTGCTATTTCTCTTTACTAATGGCAACGCAGCAACAGTTCCAGGTCACATGTTCCTAAATCCCAGATTTTCGCCTCATTTATTCAGGGTGATGCCGTAATTGTTATTGGGTCGCTCCTACTAAAAGATTCAAAACTCCTGTATGATATTCGACAGAAACGGTCCAAACAACCAGTGCATAAATTGCATACTTCAAAACAAGCAAATGTGAATACGCTGATAAACCACATTCTATAGAACACACCCAGCCTGTCCACATGTTCTGCGTATTCCGTCCATCTGACACCTCGAAGCCTTCAATTAAAGTCTTCCTACATATGAAACTTTTGAAATCATTATTATACAATGACACTTATGCAGTAACACAAAAAGATTTTTTCAACAAACAATACCAAAATTCAAGGCGGTGGTTTGGGCAAATGTTAAGCAGTTTGTTCATTGTTAGAAGAGACCCAGTTTCTGTACCAGTACTGTAAAAAATAATTCATTTTCATTGCCGGCAGAAAGTGAGTTAATACAATTGTGAATAAATATTAGACAATCCACTCTTTCATAGTAAGAAAAATTCCTGAGAGTTTAAATAAGTGGTTTTTAAACAAAAATCGTGTGAACTCAGTCGACTACCAACACAACTGGAAATTATGAGTTTTCAACACAAATTCAATAATATTCGTAACTACTAGAATTTAGTATTTGCAGAACAAATAGAAGAATCATTTTCAGAGGAAAGTCATAAAATTGAAAAAAAAGAGATATGGGGTCGAAGAGCATTTTTTATAGTACTAATAATAAATTATCTCTAAAATATACATGAATGATCAGTAAGATGAATGATCAGATTTCAGCTACACTGAAATATGAGAAGAATAAAGGATAATGTACTTTAAGTCTTGTGTGTGTTCATTATATTACACCGCTATCATTTTTCACTTCCTAATATTTTCCAATTCGCGGAACGTATATAAATTGACAATGAAATATCTGCTTCGTGTTCTGTAAAATTTATCCCCACTATGAATAAATGAGTGGCACCAGTGAGTATTTTATTCGTTCTACGAAGTCTCCAATACCATGGCTCAAACTTACGCCGTACAGTGCTTGCCACAAATTATCCAGAAACAAATTAACCATTCAACAATACCAAGGTTCGTGTCTAATGAATAATACATTTAACAAAATATTGATCACAATTTCACCAACAAAAATAGCACCAATATGTTAAGCAGCTCAGTGTCACGCACAATCTCCCGACGCTCAGAGATATACTGAGCAGTGAGAAGGTGACAAATACATATCAAACGTGAATTTTCCGAAGTTCCTAGCAGTATTTTAAAATCAGTGTTGTATATAATTGAAGCAAATTATTTCAACATCAATATGCAAAAATCGAAACTAAAGGGACTGTCGGAGATTCGATTCGGTTCGACGATTTTCCTCCTCAGAATGGCGGGAATTCCGTTGAAGATGAAGAAACTAAAGCCTATTTACACCATCTATATGGTAACAGTGATTCTATGCAGTTGCAGTGCATTTATAGGTGTGTATGTCGATTTGTACATAAACAGGGATGATTTGGGACGCGCCATGAAGACAATGCGTGTGTTAATTCCGTTAACGAATATTATGTGGATATTTTCATACACAGAGTAAGTACCAACACTGGGTGTTACATATGCAATAACATTAATGTGATGAACAATTATCCAAAATATGTTACAGAAGTTGTGACTTGATCGGAACGCTGTATAACCCACATATCCACAATTATTTTTAATCAAAATGTACCAAAAAAAAGAAGAGCTTATGATGTTAGTATAAAATTTGGATTACATGGACATCATGTTATTTACATGACGCGTCGTCTAAAGCATTCTGTAGAAAGATCAGTATAGAATATAAGATACTGTGAAGTTAACATAAAACGTTTTGGTTTACATATTGAGAGGGCTCTGCACGGAAACAGAATATGTGTATTGTTCAAAAGCCAGATTTATATTTCAGTGGCAAAGTTACTTGAAATTCGAAACAAAAGAACAGTAATGGCCTCCACAACTGGCAGAACATATAAAGACCTCTCTCGGAATTTTATTTGCAAAGAATTTCAGTGCCCAAAATCCCACAACACGAGATCCAAAGCTTCTTGCTGTCCTTTGACTGCTTCCCCACATTTAATGAACCTGAGATAAAGGTTTGGTTTCTTTGTATCAGATTGCGACAACGCAGTATTGAACGTGTGATGGACCTAACAGACAGCTTCACGTGGGAAGATCTGCCGACCAGAGACGCTGACACCGGACACTTGACAGCGGCAGGATGGATCCCGCTCACTATGATGTACAGCAGAAATGCAGCTATTGCGATCTTGTGTATTCATATCGTACAGTCAACAATACGCATCGTGACAAACCACGAAACAATAGTGACTGTGTGGTATCCTTTCGACTGGACTGTTTCACCGTTCTATGAACTGGTTAACATCTCACAGGTAACAATTTATAGGAGAGAATTTTCATCTCTCTGCTTTTATCGTATTCTTAATTTAAGAGGTTTAGTTAATTGACACGCTTCTTTTTTTCTTTCTTTCGTTCTGTCCTTTTCCCTTCCTTACTTTTCAACGACGATCTCCAACTACATAGCGCCGGTCGGTTGGCTGAAATGAGTAATTGGGGAAAAAATTAAAACCCTCTCAGTCTAACTGTGGCACTAAGCCGGAATTTATCTGCAGATGTGGGAGGAAAACAAAAAAAAATTACTGGATATCCGCTTTATCTATCGGCACTCAGAGAATACAGTTCCATAGCGATACAGCTGTACAAGCTGTTCAGATTATCGGTCGTGTCATTACGTGATCTAAGTTTGTGTCATGTTTAGCAATGATAACTGTTACTGATAAGTAAATACAGATGTCAGTTAAACAGATCAGGATATACATCAAGACAAAACGTAAGATTCACGACAATCTCGGTCACAAGGTACACAACACCCACTCTCCACAACTTCACAGTTTATTTGTAAATCTTTCACAAATTTTAACAAACACCCCTCCCTCCAAACACCGCACTACTACATCCAGCCATACGCAAAAGGACGCATGTGAAAAAAGGGATTAATTTATTTTGCAAGTATTCTATCTGCAGTACAATAGTTTATTTTGATTTATTATAATCTAATATTAAAAACTAAAATGTAATTGAAATTATTTTACGTTCAGAACGCCAATTATATTCCTTTCTTTCCTTCCTCTTGTGCTTCGGCCCGTATTCCGGTCATGGTCTGTACTTTCACAAAGCTTCGAAATCTCACTCAGACACAGCACATGATGTAGGACTCCCCCAAACAAGTGATCAAGCGCTGAGACCTGTACCTGAAAACACACAACATTCACAAGGGACAGACAAACTTGCTGTCGGTGGGATTTTATCTGGCTATTCGCAGTACAAAGTAGTTACTGGAGCAAAATAATAAAACATAAGACAATAAATACTCTAAATACTCTACTAGCGATGCGCGCAATGCACGTATAAATGCCTAAGATTAATAGAACTCATCTACATCTCGTAAGACAACCTGAAGATGGCCTATAATGACCGAAACATGTAGTTGTACTAAAATAAGTCAATAAATATACTTATATTGACACAGTTGTGTTAGACTACAATCCAACCTAAGCTCAATAAATACAAATTATCATTTCCATAATTACAACACACGAAACAAAAAACAATTTTACTTTCCATATACAATGCCCTGTAGTAGGAGATATCATGAGTGTTTTGTCTTGGACGAATAATTTCCCCCAGTAATCTAATTACTAATACGGCCAATATGCACATTTTTATGTATCCCCGTCGTTTCTATTCTTCGCATTTATGTATTCACATCACGATACCTGATTTTTCACCTAGTAATTTAAGGTGAAATTATTCAGATAAAACAGATATCTTGAAGAGTTTTCATTTCGAATATATAAAATCGTTCGTTCAATCCAATCAAACGCAATGCTTTTTGAGTGAAAGTGTATTAACATTCTATGAAACAAAGATGAAAATTAAAAAAAAAAAGTATTCGATACAAACTTCTCATTTCCATGTAGTCATTAGTGAAGGCAGAAGTTAGTAACGTCAGAATTATTTAACTGCTTCATTTAACGTAAATTTTTGTGTTAATATTCACCTATTTTCAGTGTTTCACATCACTGCTAGCAACGGGTACTCACTGTGGTTACGTGTCTCTGGTTACAACTCCGATCGCTGTGGCCTGTAGTCAGTTCGATAAGCTAAAGGCCGCCATACTGGATGTCAGAAAGAATCATTTCACGCCTCACGTCGGGCAGGAAGATGGACAAGATCATAAAACTCTAATCTGTGATTTGCAATTTAATTTAAATGCGTGCATTCGACACCATCAAGATATAATGGAGTAAGTTACAAATGAACATATTTAAATTGTTAAGATAACGAAAAAAATAGAAAATTTACTTACTGCGTCTTTAATAATTACTTATTTACTTACTTACTTACTGACTGACTTACTAACTTCGTTGAAAGGAGTCTTTCTTCAGAAGCTAACCGCATCTCAACTGGTCAAAAAATTTCGTGCTTTTTACATAACCCGAATGTTCATCAGTACATTCGCAACTGCACGTCAAATTTCCCTATCCTGAGAGAGATCGAATCAGTCTATGCCCCCAAATCCTACTCCCTGACGCTCCTTCATAATATTATCCTTTCATGTAGGCTCGTGTCTTTAATGTAGTCTCTTTCTTTCAGGGTTAACCGCCAAAAGCCTATTGACACTTCTTCTTCCCCCAAATCTTCTTCATGTCCCTCCCATCTCTATATTCTCAACATGATCATCCTAAAATAGTGGGTGGGAAGTTCAGATCATTAAGCTCCTCCTAATGTACGTACTTTTGTCCACTTCCCTTTTACTTCGTCCCTCTTAAGTCCAAATAATCTAACAAACACCTTTTTCTCAAACACCCTCAGCCTACGTTCCGCTCCCAAAATCAACGACTATAATTCACACCCATACAACAAAACAAGCAAATTAGAGTTATGTATAACTTAATTTTTAATAAAATTCTGGAAGACAAAAGATTCCGCACCGAGTGATAGCAAACATTCCATGATTCATTTACTCTTAATTTCTTCCTGAAGAGAATTTTGATTTGTTCAGATATTCCTCAAATATTTGAAAGCTTCCACACTTTCAAAGAAGTTATCATCAATTTGTACATATAGATATCGTCCTGCATTTTGTGCTAGAGACATGAACATATACTTGGTGTTTTCAGCGTTAACTTCAAGAAAAATCTCCTTAATAGCGACTAACAAATTTCCTTTCTTGTTCTCTACAGTATGTACGTTTCAGCCCATAATGTCACCATTATCAGCGTTATCTGCTAGCTGATGTGCACCTTACGGTACAGTTTCCAGCAATCCTGGTTTACCTGAACCCTCTTAACGGCGTATCTTAGAACAAAATCTAAAAGCAATGACAATTAAGCATCTCCTTGTATCAATATTTATTATAAGGAAACATGTCAGACAATTGATTGCCTACCCGGACTCTGCTACATGTTTCATTCAGACACATTTTTATGAACGTTAAATGTTTCATGCGGATACCAAACTCAATGATAATATTATATACGACCTGCCTACTAACTGAATCATAAACTTTCTTGAAATCTATAAATCGTTGATGCACTGATTAATTTAATTACCTTTCTTTCTCAAATAATTGACGAATTTAGAATATAAGATCAGTGGTTGACCGTTTGGGTCGAAATCCATACTAATGATCCCCTATATGTTCCTGTGCATTTGTACTTAACATTGTCAGAAAGATGTTAAAAAAATTTTTAACGTAATTGACAAATATAATATCCCTTTATAATTACTGCGTGCTGTTTTATCACCTTTCTTACAGTTCGGTACAATAATCCAAACATTCCACTCCTCAAGCAATTCCTCCTGATTTAAAAAAAGAATTAATACGTTTAGTGATCTCAGGAATAATTGTCCTATCTTCTATTTTAATCAATTATGGATTTGATCAATACCTGGTTTTTGTGTCTTTTAGCTTTTAAATAATCGTATAGTCCTCAAAGGCACACAGCTCATGAATTTATCTAATATTTATTACAAGAAATAAAACACAGATCACCATGGAAACAGTCCTTCTATAAAATAGTTTCGATACAAAAAACATAAATTATTATCTAGAATTGAAACCTAACAGAAATACTCAGTAACGTTTAATTTGTTCTTTATTTTCAACGTACTGTATTTGTCCTTCTGATCCACAGGTTAATGCAGCAACTGGAAGATGCGCTTAATGTCTCTCTATGTGGTCACTTACTGATTATGCTGGTCGCAATGTGCTTCACTGCTTTTTCTGTAGTTACGGTACGGTATCTGAATTGTTGTTGGTTGTTACATTATAAAATAATGAATGAATGATGAAATGTGACAATTTATAGTCAGTTGTGCATCAATATTCTTTATCAATTTTCCAGGTAGGTAA
>Ga0123355_10006791_pt1 | contig 17025 bp, 17 predicted proteins | sample TergutEmb28metaG_3_FD_89872 | JGI IMG/M metagenome (GOLD analysis project Ga0123355, IMG submission 89872) | Embiratermes neotenicus P1 segment gut microbial communities from Petit-Saut dam, French Guiana - Emb289 P1 | ecosystem: Host-associated > Arthropoda: Insects > Digestive system > Gut ...
CATTAAGTTAAGGATTATTACGATTCCTCGGTCGGGCATGGAAGCCCGACCCTACAAGAGATACGCATTTTGTAGGGTGCGGCTTCCATGCCGCACCGCATTTTTCTATCACCTTATCGCTTATCTTAATGGCATTGCCGGGTACCAGGTCCCTTTTTTTCGACTTCCCTCCACACTACTGCAAAGTTTCCACCCAAAGTGCTATCATGCATGGTATAATAACTTGGCACTTTCCTATAAATATGTCACCTTGCATGTGCTCAATATTCAATATTGAAAATACGAAAGGTGACTTCCCAAATTGCAATATCAAATATTGAGGTGAGTATTATGGAATGGATAAAAACAAGCATCGAAACAACAAGCCCTGGCGTGGAAACCGTAACCGGGCTTCTTATGTCTTGCGGCATAACCGGAGTGGAAATTATCGACGCTCAAGAACGGGCGCGCTACTTTGCAGATAGCACCCGTACGTGGGACTATGCAGATGAATCATTAATAATTGCGGACTCCGACTGCGCATATGTGGTTTTTTATGTAACCGATGATGCAGCGGGAAACCAACTGCTGGCTGACATAAATGAAAAATTGACACAGCTTGTAGCAGTAAATGAATGGTTAGACGCCGGCACGCTGACACTACGCCAAGAATCTGCCAACGACGAAACATGGCTTTACGAATGGAAAAAGCATTTTAAACCCCTAAGAATTGGGCGTATCGTTGTTGTTCCCGAGTGGGTAAAATATACACCGGAAAATGGAGATGTTATTTTTACAATAGACCCCGGCTCCGCGTTTGGTACCGGTCAGCATCAAACCACACAGCTATGTATAAACGCACTGCAAAAATGGGTAAACCCGAAAGACAGAGTACTTGATATCGGCTGTGGAAGCGGCATACTTTCAATAATAAGCCTGCTGCTTGGGGCAAGCAATGTATGCGCAATAGACATAGACCCCGCAAGCGCAATAGCAGCAACGAAAAAAAATGCAGCACTTAACCCTGTGGATTTAAGTCTGCTAAAGGTGCTATCCGGAGATGTTTTAACAAATACCATGGTGCGCCAAAACGTAGGCAACGGCTACGATGTTGTTGCAGCCAATATTGTCGCGGATGTAATCATTCCGCTTGCGCCACTCGCCGGTACCTTCGCAAAAACAGGCGGGTTATTTATTGCATCCGGCATCATTAGCGACAGATTAAGTGAAGTACTGGATGCATTTGCCACTGCGGGAATAACTGTTCTTGAACAAGAAGAACTGGAAGGCTGGCACTGTGTGGTGGGGCGCATAAATGCCTAAATATTTTTTTACACATGACCAGATGCATGGTACTAAAATTACCCTAGACGGAGAAACCGCGCATCACTTACTGCATGTTTTGCGCATGAACCCGGGCGAAAAAATGATGCTATGCGATGGCGCGGAAACAGATTATCTTGTGACAATTGAAGAAGCGAACCCCAAAAGGCTTCAAGTGATATGTAGAATAGAAAGCACTGCCCCCAGTCTATCAGAACCTCTCGTAAATGTGACATTATATCAGGGGCTGCCCAAGGCAGACAAGCTGGAACTTATCATTCAAAAATGCGTAGAACTTGGCGTGAGCGAAATCATACCCGTAATTACATCGCGGTCTGTTGTGCGTACAAAAAGCGATAAAAAAAACGTAAGGTATCAACGTATAGCAGAATCCGCAGCAGGGCAAAGCATGAGAGGGATTATACCCAGGGTTAGCGAAGCAATTGCTTTCGACGACGCAGTAAAGCGGTTAGCTCCATCAGACCTGACCTTGGTTGCATATGAAGCAGAGCAGACCCGCACATTAAAAGCTGTATTGTCGCAAAACCAAAGCCGGGATATAAACATATGGATTGGGCCGGAGGGCGGCTTCACAAACGACGAGATAGCCGCATTAAGAAGCCAAGGCGCAACCGTAATCACGCTTGGCAAACGCATACTACGCACAGAAACGGCGGCTATTTCCATGCTGGCACAAGTCTTATGTCTTGCAGAAAACTAAAGGAGGCGTTTATGGAAATATACTTCGATAATGCAGCAACAACGCCCCCACTGCAACATACGGCGGAAAGCCTTCTGGGCAACCCGTCATCCCCACACGCAATGGGCATTGCCATAGAGCGAAAGTTGACCATCGCACGCGCAACCATAGCCGAAATACTAAACTGTCCCCACAATGAAGTCATATTCACTTCCGGCGGGACAGAATCCAATAACCTTGCACTCATCGGCTTCGCTATGGCAAACCGGCGCAAAGACGTAACCTGTATGGCGCAGCCATGGGAGCACCCATCAATACTGGAGCCGCTTAAATTTATTAAAGCGCACGGGCTTGCAAATGTGCTTATAGCCCCCTACGAAGCATGGCACAACTGCAAAGCCCACATTCGTTTGGCAGCAATATCGCATGTTAACCATGAAACCGGCGACATCAATGATATATCCGCTATGGCCGCCGCACTAAAAAAAGATAACCCCCACACAGTGGTTCTTGTAGACGGTGTCCAAGGATTTTGCAAAGAACCTGCAAACCTGTCAAATATAGACATGTATTCTTTTAGCGCGCACAAATGCCACGGGCCAACCGGCACCGGCGGGCTAATGGTGCGGAACAACATGAGACTTGTACCCCTGCTGTATGGCGGCGGGCAAGAAAATAAATTGCGTGCCGGTACAGAAAATGTCAGTGGAATTGTTCACATGGCAGACACGGCAAAACTGCTCCGGCAAAACCAGGCGGGAAACCACAATCACGTAGCAAAAATAAAATTAAAACTTACGGAACTTGCAAACGAACTTCCCAATGTAACCGTTAACTCCCAACATCACAATTCATCACCATATATCCTAAACATGAGTTTTTTAGGAATCAAAGGCGAAATTTTGGTTCATCTCCTTTCCGAAAAAGGCATATATGTTTCCATGGGCGCAGCGTGTCGCAGCCGTAAAAACACAAAAACTGCACTGGAGGCAATGAGCTTTGCGCCGGAGGTTGCAAATTCGGCGATACGGTTTAGCTTTTCCCATTTAAACACCGTGGAAGAGGCCAATACCGCAAAGCAAATAATAATAGATTGCGTAACCCAAATGCGTAATGCGCTTGGCATGTATAGCGGTTTAAATTCAAAACCGTCTTGTATGCTATAGCGTAAACCGCTGAATTTAGGAAAGTCATTTTAAATTGAGAACGGACATGAAGTCCGTTCTCAATTTAAAAGACTATAATGAAAAAAACACCCTATACCTGCTAGCAGGTATAGGCATATAGCTTTTTTGTAAAAAGAAAGGGAACAAATACATGAGCACAAAAAAAGTCCTACTCATAAAATATGGGGAAATTGCATTGCGCAAAGGCAACCGCGCACACTTTGAGCATCACCTGCTAGACGCAATCCGCCACAATGTTAAAGATGAAATTTCAAAAGGCAGCTTGAAAGTCACACGCGAACAGGGAAGGTTCTTAATAGAAAGCCCAAATGGCGATGTGAATACAGATGAAATACTGCCCCGCATAAAACACATCTTTGGGTTAACCAAATTTTGCATTGCAATCAAAACCGACGCAGCAAAGATAGATGAATTAAAACCTATTGCGCTAAACTTTTTCCGCGAGCATTGCGGCAGCAACAAAACCTTCAAAGTCATAACCAAGCGAAGCGATAAAACATACCCTTTACCTTCCGGAGAAGTTTCTGCCGCAATAGGCGAGGAAATTTTCATGTCCGGCCTTGGGCTAACCGTAGACCTCCACCACCCGGACATAACCTTGTGGGTGGAACTAAGAAACAACACCTATTTTTATGTAGAGAGCGTTTCCGGCCAAGGGGGTTTGCCATATGGCACAAGCGGCAAAGGGGTACTGCTGCTTTCCGGCGGGTTTGACAGCCCTGTAGCCGGATACTTAACTGCGCGCCGCGGGGTGGAAATCATAGGCATCTACTTTCATTCGCCTCCATTCGTATCCGAACGCGCCGCAGACAAAGTAAAAGACCTTGCACGGGAGCTGTCAAAATTCACAGGCAAAATAAAGCTTTGCATAATCCCATTTACAGAGGTGCAGTTGTTTTTAAAAAACGCCACGCACCCAAGCAAACTAACGATACTGCTAAAACGTGCAATGCTGCACATAGCCAGTGCACTTGCGGAAAAAGAAAGCGCACAATGCCTCATTACAGGCGACAGTATTGGCCAAGTGGCAAGCCAAACCATACAAAGCATTGCCGCTGTAAATTCTGCCGCCGCACTTACCGTTCTGCGCCCCTTATCAATTCTGGACAAACAGGAGATAATAGACATAGCCAAAAAAATTGGTACCTACCCCATTTCCGTACGCCCTTATGACGACTGCTGTACTCTGTTTGTAGCCAAGCATCCGGAAAACAAACCAAGCACAAAGGCAATCGAGAAAATAGAATCGCAAATATACAGCTCCCTTGCGCCGCTTATGGCAAGCGCGTTGGAGCATGCGCAGTATTTTGATTTGCTCAATTAAGGGTTACAAAAACCATATATTGCGGTATAATCTAGGAGTATGACAAAGAAAATACAAACAAGGAAGAAGGATACCAAATGGTACGTAAAGTATTACGATGTGCGGTAAAAATATTTTTCTTAGCGGGGGCGTTGTCATTAACCGCTTGCGTTCAAGAACAAAATGAAACACCCGCCACACCACCGGAAGGCGAAGCTTATACCCAAAGTGAAGATGCTCCTCCGGCAGTCCCGCCAATGCCCGTAGACAACACACCAAACTGGACGGCCCCGGAAGATTTAAACAACCCCGATAACCTGCCTGTATTTGAAGGGCCGCTGGCTTACAGGCTGCAAACACCAACAAGAATGCTCCAGCTGGAGCCGCTAACCCCGGGGGAAGAACTGGCGATTCTTCATACAAACCAAGGCGATATCACCATCCGCTTTTTCCCTGACGAGGCGCCCATAGCCGTTACAAACTTTAAGGCGCTTGCCCGCGGCGGCTATTACGACGGCTTGATATTCCACAGGGTTATCCCGGATTTTATGATACAAGGCGGTTGCCCGCTTGGTACGGGCACAGGCGGCCAAAGCGTTTGGGGCGGGCAGTTTGATACAGAAAGAAGCTTTAACCTGCGTCACTTCCGCGGTGCATTGGCAATGGCACATGCCGGACCCGGCACAATCGGAAGCCAATTTTATATCGTGCAAAATAACCAATTAGATGCTAACGATGTAGCCATGTTTGAGGATTACAAAACACATCTTGATGAAGTTATTGGAATGCTGCCCGACGGCACACGCGTATACCTCAGAGACTGGCACCCGATAGAAGGCCTTGAGTACTTTATTGAAAATGGCGGAACGCCCTTCCTGGATTGGTTTTGGAACCAAAGAGGAGCCCCACACCCGGTATTTGCGCATGTTGTAAGCGGTATGGATGTTGTAGATGCAATTGCTAACACACCACAGGGTGCCGGCAACCGTCCTATAGATGACATGGTCATAGAACGCATTTCTTTCATAAGATATGGTGAATAAGCAAGGAGGTAATCCTGTGATATACCTAGACAACGCCGCAACAACCCCTCTACACCCTAAAGCCAAGGCAGCAATGCTGCCCTATTTAACCGAAATTTTTGCAAACCCATCCAGCGTCTATACCCCCGCGCGGCAAGTACGCAAGACAATAGACGAAGCGCGCCAAATTACAGCACAGGCAATATCTGCCAACGCTGCAGAAGTATACTTTACCGCAAGCGGGACAGAGTCCGACAACTGGGCAATACAAGGCGTGCTGGGAGCGGCAGGTTCAAAGGGTAAGCACATCATTACAAGTGCTGTAGAACACCCCGGCATTTTTCACTTATGCGAATATCTGCAAACAAGCGGCCACGACGTAACGTTCCTGCCCGTAGATGACCAAGGTTTTGTAAACCCGCAAGCAGTGGAAGACGCGATACGTCCGGATACGTGCTTGGTTTCGGTCATGTTGGCAAGCAACGAGGTAGGAACCATTCAACCCATTGCCGAAATAAGCAAAATTACCCGCAGGCATGGAATACTGCTTCATACAGACGCCGTGCAGGCCGTAGGGCACATGCCCGTTCATGTAGACGAACTGGGGGTAGACTTGCTAACCTTATCCGCGCATAAATTTTACGGCCCCAAAGGAATAGGCGCGCTTTACGTAAGAAAAGGCACCACCATCGCGCCTCTGTTTTACGGCGGAATGCAAGAGCGTGGGCGCCGCGCCGGTACGGAAAATGTGATTGGCATAGTGGGAATGGCCGCGGCATTGCAGGCCGCCATTGAAGAAATGCCAGCGGAGCAAAAACGCTTAACCGCTCTGCGCGATAAGCTTATTAACGGCATTCAATCAACAATTCCCCATACCAAACTAAACGGCGCAACCGGAGACCGGCGGCTTGCAGGCAATGTAAATATCTCGTTCCGCTTTATAGAGGGCGAGTCGCTGCTGCTTCACCTGGATATGCAAGGCTGTTACGCGTCCACAGGGTCGGCGTGTTCCTCCGGGTCGCTGGATCCTTCCCATGTACTCATGGCAATGGGACTAACACACGAACTTGCGAACGGAGCAATCCGTTTCTCCCTGGGGCGCGAAAACACAGAAAAAGATATTGATAATCTACTGGCAATTTTACAACCCACCGTACAAAAGCTAAGAGACCTATCGCCGCTATACGATGACTTTATGAAAGAAACAATACATGTCTAGGGAAAAAGCGGCTACGCCCGCTTCCCGCAGCTAGCTCGCTAGTTCGCCAAAGGCGAACCGCTAATGGAGGAAGCGTAGCAGGGATTCATTCCCTGCGGAGCGGCGGGGCTTGGGGCAGCGCCCCATTCTAATAGAAAGTGAGGGCTACATGGACTACAGCAAAAAAGTAATAGACCATTTTGTAAACCCGCGTAATGTTGGGGAAATTGAAGACGCAAGCGGCATAGGCAACGTTGGCAATGCCAAATGCGGCGACATTATGCGCGTGTACCTTAAAATCGAAAACGACATTATCATAGATGCCAAGTTTAAAACCTTTGGATGCGGTGCGGCGGTGGCAACGTCCAGCATGGCAACAGAAATGGTAAAGGGCAAAACAGTTAAAGAGGCGCTTACCATTACCAACAAGGCTGTTATGGAAGCACTGGACGGGTTGCCGCCGGTAAAAGCACACTGTTCAATTCTGGCAGAAGAAGCATTGCAATCTGCCCTATGGGACTATGCGCAAAAAAACGGCATATCAATAGAAGGCTTAGAAGCACCAAAACCACATGATGAAGATTCCCACTAGCATTTAAGGGCTTTATCGTGGTATAATGGGGGAAAGCGACGAATCTGTTTGCAGGGTTTGTGTGGAGGGAATGGGTATGTACAACAAAGGGGATAGAATTGTGTACCCGCTGTACGGGGCCGGTACAATCGAAGATCTTGAAAATAAAGATATCGATGGTGAACAGCATCTCTACTATGCGCTTAACATTCCCGTAGGTAACTTGACTATAAAAATATCTGCCGCAAAAGCAAAGCATCTTAGCGTTAGGCCGGTGCTTTGCAAAAGTAAAATCCTTAACGAACTTTGTGGTGTTGTCGGCGTTCATGTAGATATGCCGGACAACTGGAACGTGCGCTATAAAGAAAATATGGAGCGTATCAAGTCCGGTGAACTCTCCCAAGTGGCCATAGTGTTCCGTAGCCTTTTATTTAGGGAGCGCGAACGTGGGCTTTCTACTGCCGAAAAAAAAATGATGACCACAGCAAAACAAATTATATTATCGGAATTAATTCTGTCCCTGGACATTGAAAGGCTGGAAGCAGAGGATATTCTGCATGATACATTTAAGTAGAGCTAATCGCATGTTTGCCCTATGTTTAAAACATGGGTGAATCATGCGTTTTTTTAAAAATAAGGGAGCGCCCCCTTGGAATTCCAATTAAAGAAAGGAAAATACCCATGCTAAAAAACATCACTCTACAAATAGTACCGGACTACAACACCCTAAGCCAAACCGCCGCACAACTATTTGCAAAAGCTGTAAACGCAAACCCAACCGGCACATACGGTTTTGCCACAGGCGGCACACCGGAAGGCATGTACGAAATACTTACAAAAATGTCAAACACCAAGGAAGTGGACTTGACACAAATAACCGCTTTTAACCTGGACGAATATGTATCCCTTAGCCAAGACAACCCGCAAAGCTATTGTTACTACATGGCTAAAAGGTTGTTTGACCCAACCGGTGTACCCACGCAAAACCGCCATATCCCCAGAGGGGACGCATCATGCCCTCACACTGAAAGTGCCGCGTACGAGCAAAAAATTGCCGAATCCGGCGGAATAGACCTGCAAATTTTAGGCATTGGCACCAACGGCCATATCGGGTTTAATGAGCCCGCAGACACCTTTGCGGGGCAAACCGCTTATGTTGCACTGGCAGAAGAAACAATATACGCAAACGCCAGATATTTTAGCGATTTCACAGATGTACCCAAATTTGCCATAAGCATGGGTATGCAAACCATCATGATGGCAAAAACATTGCTGCTGCTTGCAAGCGGCGATTCCAAAGCAAAAATATTGCGTAAGGCATTAATGGGGCCAATCACCCCTTTAGTTCCTGCTTCCGCATTGCAAATGCACCGTAATGTCATTGTTATTGCAGATAAAGCCGCTGCAAAATATTTGACGGATTAATACATGTCTGCCAAGCGCGGAAATTCATTTGTACACCAAGCCGCGATTTTAGCCGCGGCTTCTCTTTTTGTGCGTTTTATTGGGTTTTTATACCTCATCCCTTTCACGCGTTGGCTTGGTGACGCCGGCATTGGAGACTATAAAAGTGCCTTTCAAATATATACGTTTGCGATTGCACTCACCTCCGGGGCGCTGCCGGTTGCCATATCCCGCTTGGTTAGCGAACGCATTGCACGCGGGCAATACCATAATTCACATCAATTGTTCAAAACATCTCTGATATTTGCGCTTGTAATGGGCAGCGTTGCGGGGCTTATTATGGGCTTTGCCGCCGACTACTTTGCGGCACTTATTGGTGCGCCGGGGGCGGCCAATGCAGTGCGTGCGCTTGCGCCCGCACTGGTTATTGTTGCCATGCTGGCGGTATTTAGGGGCTATTTCCAAGGCATGAAAACCGCCGTACCAACGGCAGTCTCGCAAGTTGTAGAACAGATTTTTAAGGTAATTGCTACACTTTGGCTGGCGCACATCTTCTTAGACACCATAAATCTTGCCCCTGCTGTTGCCGCAGGGTCAGCGGGTACGGGTATTGCCGCCATTGCCGGGCTGGCAGTGGTGATAGCTATGTATGCGTTTATAGCAAAAAATTTGCGCCGCCGCGCAAACCAAGATGTGAACTATGCCGCCGACGAGCGCAAACTTGTACAAATAGGCGCAATCCTTAAAACAGCCCTGCCCATGATTCTTGCAATGGCAATCGTCAGCGCGTCCGGCATATTAGACTTATACATGGCTTCTGCAAGACTCGCATATTCGGGCGCATTTACAGCGCTTGAAATACTTGAATTAAGAGGACAATTTTTAGGTAAATTTATACTGCTGACAACGCTTCCGATTTCGCTGTCGGTGGCACTGTCAACGGCGGTTGTGCCAGAAATTACATCCGCCGGCGTGCAAATGGACACAGTAGCGGTAAGGCAAAAAACCAATATGGCATTGCGCCTTTCCATGATCCTGTCAATCCCTGCGGCTGTTGGGCTTGCCGTGCTTGCGGACCCCATTATTGCGCTGCTTTTCCCCAATCATCCGGATGGCGGATGGCTTTTGCGGTATGGTGCAGCCAGTATCGTGTTTATATCCCTTGTACACGTGCTGACAGGCGCACTGCAAGGCATTGGGTATGTTGGCTTGCCCGTTATTGCCGTGTTCATTGGCGTGCTGACAAAAATTCCTGTAAATTATGTGTTGATTGGTACGCCGTCTATAAACATTTTGGGTGTGGTTATCAGTACAATTATTTGTTATATCGTTGCCGCGGCTATAAATATGTTCTTTTTGTACAGGCGCACGGGGATACTCCCCAATTTATCGTCTGCGTTTGTTAAGCCGCTTGTTGCGTCTGCGGGAATGGGCATGGTGTGCTATATAACGTACTACACCGTGGAAATGTTTATGCCGGCCGCCGTGGCCACGGTTGCCGCATTGTGCATTGGGGCAATAGCATATGTGCTGTTTATGTGCGTAATTAAAGGGTTAAGAGAAAGTGACTTGCAGTCTGCACCTTTACCGAGGAAGGTACGGGCATTGCTGCAAAGGTTATAAAAACTACAGTATTTGGAATTTGTTAACATTGTAGTCCAGCCCAAATAAAAGCGAGCAATAGTAGGCTCTGGTATGGGCAGACTTATAATACATATCCTCTTCATTTAAACGCTTATAGCATTCGGCAATAGTAGAAAGCAGGGAAATAGTAAAGTTCAGTTCATTTTCTCTTATGCAATGCCAATACGTTTCCAAGGCTACACCCAGGGCATCGCTATACATTTCCGCATGCAAGTAGCTAAAAGCAAGATATTGCTGTGCGCATATATTTGAAAAATCGCGTTTGTTCATCTCTTTTTTGGCTTTTAAGGTTCTGTTATTTAGCAGGGCTTTGATAATGCTTATAGCCCTTTTATGTTCCTTTAGGTGCGACAAACTCATACAAAGGTGTATGATTAGGTCTGTTTCGTATCCCACAAGCAGGTAGTCTGCAATATTTTCTTCGTCAAAACTCTTTATAGTCATGCCTATAATTTTGTACTGTTCATCCAAGTCGGCACGGGTAAAAATGCCGGGTTTGTGTTCCCTGTTAAAAAAGGTGTCCAGAAAACTTGCAAAGGCCAGCCGTTGCTGTATATATGGGTTAGCGGCTATGGTGTTGTCTTTTAGGTTTTTGATGGTTTTTATGAATTCCGCAAATTTATGGTTAACAAAAAGGTTGTTATGGTGTGCCTGGTACGTGTGATACTCTTGATACTCGCGGCTGTCTAAAAACAATAGGAAAAAATCATCCATGGGTTTATCAAAAACACGCATTATCTCTAGGAACCGGAACACATCTATACTGGATTGGTTGCTTTCTATCCTATATAAAGTACTGGTGCTGATGGATATTTTCTCTGCAAAGTCTTCTTGGCTTAGGCTGAGTTCCTCGCGTAGGTTTTTGACAAGTTCGCCGTTTATGGAGTTCATGGTGTGTGCTCCTTTTCGTTTAGGGCATTGCCCCAAGCCTGAGTTTTGATATTGTAAAAATATGTTGGATAATAATTTTTTTAATAAGGGATTTCCCTACAAGCATCAAACCGAGGGGGCGCCTGCCCCCTGCGACCCCCGTGGGGGCGTTGCCCCTCAACCCCACCAGGGGAAACCCCTGGACCCCAAAGGTGGGGGCTAGTAAGAAGCGTAGTTGACGTGACGGGGGTTTACGCGTGAATTTTTGCAATAGTATGGGTTGGTAGTCTGCCAGCGAAGAATTGATTGGGTAGTTGGGGTTGCTTGAGGCTACGTGAAAAATTAAAATACACGCGTGGCGGATAGGACCTGAACTTTTAATATATTTTGGATAGCCATCCGGCTATGCTTGACACTTCAAATTCTCGCGTTAAGCTTGTCACGTCATAAAACGCCCCCCAACTAGCCCACCACCTTTGGGGGTCAAGGGGGTTCCCCCCTTGCGGGGTTGAGGGGTGGAACCCCCACGGGGGTCGCAGGGGGCAGGCGCCCCCTCGGATTTCCATTTTTGCAAAAATCCATCATACAAATTCACCCTATCGTATACTCATCCTTTATCCTATTCGCCAAATGATTCTGCCCAAAAGCCCTGGCAGTATGATACGCCATTGTAAACAAAGGCGTATACTCCTCTTTACTCTTTTTCATTTTAAAATAACATTCCCCAAGTTGATAACTTGCATATGAACCCAACTGCCGCATATGCCGGTATTTTTTTATAAGCTGCAGCGTAGCTTCACACACTTTGGCCGCTTTTTCGAACTGGTCCGATTCCATGAGCAGCTTAGCCAGGTCTACATGCGGCTTGGGAAACAGCAGGGAGTCTTCCTCTGAGGTGGTACGCAAATTATCTATGTTTTTTACTATGCTGTTTAGCAGTGCTATGGCCCGGTTAGGCTGGGCAAGGCGGGCATATATCAGCGCAATTTCATTTACAATCAACACTTCGTTATAATTAAAGCGGTATTCCCCTGTTTCTTGGTCTTCAAACGCGTCAATGCTTCTTCCGAGTGCGGTAAAAAGGGTTTGCAATTTTTGCTCCTCGGGCATGTCGTCATCTATCATAACGTCTATATATGATAGAAACTGATTTAAAAAAGGCCGCTCTGCTAAAGGATTTTTAACAATAGAGCCGTGAATAGCGGAAAGTTCATTGACATTCCCGCTGCACAGGCAGTATCTCATTCTTTTGTATTGTAAGTACCCCTCAAACTCCTGGGTGGTGAGATAAACTATCCAGAAGTCTTCGGTTGGAAGCCCCAAGACTTGAAAGGCGGCATAAAAATCCATAATGCTAAGCCCTGCGGTACCATTTTCTATATTGGATAGCGCGCGCTGGCTTATGAATAGTTTATTTGCCAGTTCTTCTTGGGTTACACCCATTTTTTTACGTAAGTGTTTGATGAGTTTACCGCCGTTTGATTGCATAGAGTTCACCTCGTGGTTTTTATTTTTCATTTACCAGGAAACCGCTCTGTACGAAACGCGCGCGCAAGCGCGCTTTTTTAGTAATTAATCCAATCCTCCAGCTCCACATTAAATATCTCCTTCGCATCTTTCCTATACGCAGATATAGAATAATCCATTCCTTTTAGCGCCGTTAAATAATAACCCCTTATAAAATGAGATTTATAATGCAATTCATCTTCCCCTGCGGATTTATAACACTCGGCGAGCAGAGAAAGGAAGGTATCCATGCCGTGCAGCCTATTTTCTTTTATGCAATGCGTAGGCAAGTTTAGGGCATAGCTTAAAGCTTCGCTATGCATTTCCGCGGCACTATACCTGCGGATAAGGTTGGCGTATACATATATGTTTGCATAATCGCTGCTGTCAATTTCCGCCCTTGCCTTTATGGTTTTGTTGCTTAGCAGAGCCTTGGCAAGGTTTGTAGCACGTTCGTGCTGTTTCGTATCCGACAAAGCCTTGGAAATATCACATATAACATAAATTTCTACCGCAGTAAGCAAGTAGCCGGCAACCATTTGCTCGTTAAAGCCGTTTATGGTTATGTTTATGGCTTTGTATAAGTTGTCCAGGTCTTGTGCCGTAAACACTTCGGGGTTGCTTTCCCTATAAAATACCGTATCCAAAATTTTTGAATAGGCCACCAGTAGCTGCGCATGGGGGCTCTCTACCAAGGAATTGTCCCTGAGCTTTATGTTTTTGGGGAGGCCGTCCAGCCGCTTGTGGGTGAAAAGTGTTTCGTGCCCAATGTACTTTTTATACTCCAGGTACTGGTTGCTATCCAAAAACAGCAAAAAGAAATCGTCCACAGACTTATCAAAGGTATGCATGATATCCATAAAATGGAACACGTCCAAATGCGTTTCATTTTTCTCTATTCTGTGCAGTGTGCTTACGCTCACAGATATTTTTTCCGCAAATTCCTCTTGGCTTAAATGGAGTGATTCGCGCAAATTTTTAACCAATTTCCCGTTTACTTCGTTCATGCGATACCGTGCTCCTTTCCAATTTTATCGGCCAAATCGTGCCGGCCAATACCCTTGGCAGAATGGTATGCCATTGCCAGTAGCGGCATGTACTCTTGCTTGTGCTTGTTCATTTTTTGGTAGCATACCCCCAGGTGGTAAGTCACCTCCGGGCCGCACCGCCAAATCATGTATTCTTTTACCAGCTCCAACGCGCTTTCGCATACCTCGGCCGCTTTTTCATATTCACCGGCTTTTACCAGCAATGCAGCCAGGTCTATGTGTGGCTTGGGCAGCAGCAAGGAGTTTTCTTCCGCTGTTGTACGCAAGTTGTCTATGTTCTGTACAATGCCGTCCAGTAACGCAATGGCTTCCCCCGGCTGCCCAAGGCGTGCATATACCAGGGCCAGTTCATTGATAATAAGTACTTGGTTGTAATTCAGGCGGCACTCGGACATTTTCTTATCCTTGAAATGCTTAATGCTTTGCTCAAGTATACCATAAAGGGTTGCAAGCCTTTTATCATTGGGCATTTCGCTATCTATAACAACGCGGACGAATGATAGGAACTGGCTGATAAGCGGCCGCTTGGCCAAAATATTTTGCGATATGGAAGGGAATATGCTGCGGAGCTCGTCTATATCTTCGCTGGCCAGCAGGTGCCTCATTCTTTTATATTGCAGGTATCCCTCAAACTCCGTTGTGTTAAGGAAAACAATCCAAAAGTCTTCGGTCTGAAGCCCCAAGACTTGAAAGGCCGTGAGAAAGTCCATAATACTGAGCGCGGCGGTGCCGTTTTCTATATTGGACAATGTACGCTGGCTTATAAATAATTTATTTGCCAGTTCTTCCTGGGTTATATTCATTTTTCTACGTAAGTATCTAATTAGATTTCCGCCGTTTGCTTGCACCGGTAATCACCCTTTTGTGTTAAATATAAGCCTTCACACAATTTTACAGTACTTACCACATAATTACAAGTTTTTGTTATGGAAAAAACCACCCTGATTTTATTGGGTGGCTTGCAGACTGTCAAAAAACCTCTTTTCCGTCATTGCGAGGAGGGCTTTAGCCCGACGCAGCAATCCAGAAACATGAGTATTCCACTATTTCCTGGATTGCTTCGTCGTTTCACTCCTCGCAATGACGAGCAGCGGGTGGCTTTTTTGACAAGCTGAAACCACCCTGATTTTATTGGGTGGTTTGGTTTTTGTTTACCAGGAAATTGCTCTATACGAAACGCGCGGCAAAGCCGCTTTCTTATATTAGGCCGTGTTCCCACTAGAATTTAAATCTTTTTACCAACCTTCAGCAACTTAAACACAACCACCGCCAAAACACTACCAATGAACGGGGCAAGAATAAACACCCATACTTCCGATAAATAATTACCGCCTGCAAAAATAGCGGGCCCAATACTGCGGGCGGGGTTTACAGACGTGCCGGTTAAAGGAATACCCACAATATGAACAAAAGTAAGCGTAAAACCAATTACAATGCCCGCAACACTGCTTTTAGAACTGTCGGAAACAACACCAAGGATAACAAAAACAAAAATGAATGTAAGCAGTATTTCTACAATAAAGCCGCCGGCAATACCAACATTGTAAATGCTATTGCTGCCCAAGCTACCGGTGGCGTCCGTCATACCGGTTACAGATAGTAAAACGTGCAGTACCGCCGCACCTGCTATGGCGCCAAGCACTTGGGCAATAACATACCCAACAAAATCGCCAACGCCCATTTTTTTACTAAGCAGCATAGAAAGGGAAACCGCAGGGTTTATATGGCAGCCAGAGATACCGCCTATTACATAGGCCATAGCCACTATGGAAAAACCAAAGGCCAGCGCTACTGCCACAACATCCATGGTGGCGCCGTACGCGCTTGCGCCCAGGAATACTGCGCTGCCGCACCCCATAAATACCAGTACCAACGTACCGATAAATTCTGAAAAATACTTTTTTGTGCTTTGCATAATTATGTCCTCCTGTGTGGAAAAGTTAATTGCTATATACGACATATTACACGGAAGTTCTTGTTTTTTCAAGGGGTTTAGTAAAGGGGGACACGTCAATCTAATGTACGACAAATTGCACAAAATCACCGTAGGGGGCGGACCGTCCTTGGTCGCCCGCAGGTTGCAAATTAATATGGATATTTCTATAAAAATTGGTATGGCACGGGCGACTGAGGACAGTCGCCCCTACGAAATTTCACGTATCGCTTGTGTATAATCTCGGAAATTGGATTGCCCTGTGACCCTTCATCCCTCACCAGCATCATTCTAAAATTCAGTTGGTGATATTTTATCACCAACTGAAAAACACAACCCCCAACCCCTCCCCCCAACAAACCTCAGGGAAATATTTTCCTCTCAAATCAACCACTACAGCACCAAAAATTAACAACAAAAAACCACCTTGTAATATTTCGACACAGCATATATAATACCCAAGCAAGCTGTGGGCGGTTTCTGGCCGGATACCCTCCGAAAGGAGGTGTTGTGAAGGCTATGACTGTGATACCATTGTCACCGTTTGAACTGATTCAGGTCATTCTCACGTTGGTTCTGATATATGTCACGTGGAAACGCGGAAACGAAAATAAGCCGCCCTCAGGGAAAAGGTAGCGACTTATTTTCATACTCATCTTGTAATTAAATTTGGGTATACGGTCACGCCGTCCCCAGCTTGCTTTTTTATTATCCACCTCTTACATAAACATTATACACAATCACACCCCATCTGTAAACAACAAAACAACCCCCACCACATCAATCCAAATCCCCATCAAACTGCATAAACCCACTGTAGGGGCGGCCATTGGCCGTCCGTAAATTTAAAAGGCCGTCCGCAAATTGCGTAAAAACAAGAAATAAATTGTTTGATAACGGGTATTTTGCGGACGCGCAATGCGCGCCCCTACACTAATCAGGGGCAAATTGCACATCTAAACGTAGGGAACGCGTCCCCTACAAAGGCTACGGCGGTTTTCGTAGGGGCGAACAGTGTTCGCCCGCGGCTCCGCATTATAGACTAACATAATGGCATTAACCCCCAACCCCTCCCCACAACAAACCCCAGGGAAATATTTTCCCTCTCAAACCAACCACCACACTCCCAAAAACTAACAACAAAAAAACCACCTTGCAACATTCCAACTCAACGTATATAATACCCAAGCAAGCTGTGGCGGCTCTGGCCGGACTTCCGAAAGGAGGGAAGGCCCATGACTGTGATACCATTGTCACCTTTCGAAATTTTATCCGTCATTCTCACCGTGATTCTGATACTCGTCACTTGGATATCCAAGAGCAACAACGATACAAA
>Ga0123355_10006792_pt1 | contig 17023 bp, 11 predicted proteins | sample TergutEmb28metaG_3_FD_89872 | JGI IMG/M metagenome (GOLD analysis project Ga0123355, IMG submission 89872) | Embiratermes neotenicus P1 segment gut microbial communities from Petit-Saut dam, French Guiana - Emb289 P1 | ecosystem: Host-associated > Arthropoda: Insects > Digestive system > Gut ...
GTATGAAACTGCTTTGTGTCCTTCTGTTCACGCACCATACATACTATATATATATATATATATATATATATATATATATATATGGGATGGTGTATGGATATCCCCCGGTAATGGCATTTTATATATTTTGTCAACAAATATACTTAAGGGAATTTTTTGAGATGTGCTGCACAGGGTCTGTTTTTGCTTTACAAAATTCCGTGTATTTCATAATGTTACTTTTTTTGGTTCATAATATCTTCACATTTTGCATAAAGGATGCATGAAATTTAAATGTCCAAATTTGTTGCCAAAGGGTTAATTTTCGTCTATATGTGGATATATGTGTGTGTATGTATATGTGTATATGTATATATATATATATATATATATATATATATATATATATATATATATATATATCTGTTAAGTGCAGGCAGCAATTTTTGGATCAATGTTGACATGACATGGCTGCTTGACAGTAAAATGAAAGTGGAGACTACTTTCTTCTGTATGTTGTATTTGCACAAATACTGATTGAAACTGTGCTGTTAAATATGTTTTGTATGTAGTTATGCTTTATTGGCAAGGATAGAAGTGCAGGGAAGTTATTCGTGTTACCTGTATTTGTTATTTTTTTGGCATCGTGATTGGAAGGTTTTATTTTCTAAACTGGCTGTAGAAAGTCCTTTTTATATGCAGAATACGTATACATTACAAGCAGTTTTTTTCCTTTAAGTATACTAGTGCAAACTCTGAAATATATGTGTTCAAGATGTTGCATCTCTAAAAGCAGTCCAAGAATTTGCAATAGATTGCATTCATTTCTGGATGGATTCATTTAGACATTGAACATTGTGGCAAGGCAACTTTCAGCCACATAGTAACAACACTGTGGGTTTTATTTATTTGTTATTTGTTTTGTCTTATGTGAGTTGGATAAAATTACAATTGTTACTTGTTTGACACACTTGGACTCAGTTTCAAATACTATGATAGTTGCCCAGTATGCACTTTTTTTTGTTATATTCATGGGTCCATGCATTGTGAATCAAATGTAATAATTGTTCAACAAGATGTTACTGTATTCAGTTTATTATATTTCTGTAGACAGCTCTACATGTTTCAGGTGTTGACACCCATCATCGGGAGCTTGTACAACTGTAATTACAGCTTCTGGCACTGATCAACCAGGTTTACTACCATCTACTCTTGTTGTTGAGTTGGAAATGAGTTCCAAATCAACAACAAGAGTAGATGGTATTAAACTCGGGTGACCAGTGCCAGAAGCTGTAATTACAGTTGTGCAAGCTCCTGATGATGGGTGTCAGCACCTGAAACATGTAGAGCTGTCTGCAGAAATATATTAAACTGAATACAATTATCTTGTTGAACAATTATTAAATTTAATCTAGTATGTACTCCTTTTTCTTAATGCTTAGAAGTCTAGTGGCAAGTTAAATCCCTAGCAGGAAGAAGGAATGTGTATTTTTATCATCATCTCATGTTGGTAAATCTACTACGTGGGTCATTTCAAAAGTTTTGTGTATGGTGGCAGCACTGTGCATTCCTTCATGTGACTGAACTCAAATCATGTGTGTGGCACCAGTGGAACTGTTGCTGCTGTCACACAGGTGCACTGTCTTTGTGATGCCAATTGCTGTTTAGCTGTGGATCAGGAAAGACTACAAGGAAGTTCCTCATGTATTGACCTAAGAAGATTAATAAAATTTCACGTTTTGTTTGGTAGAATTTCTCTAGAGTGTTACAAGTTGTTGCAGGAAGGTTTATGGACACATACTTCTTCATATGAAACTGTTTGCTGATGGGTGAATGCCATTAAGAATGGCTGGGAAGAGACAGATGATGCCTCTTGCAGTGGATCCCCAACATCAGGGATAGATGAAGGCCACATGGAGTAAGGGAAATCTGTCCTTGAATATATGCACAGTATTTCATGCATGGCAGTTGCTACAGAAGTCAGATTCTCTCCAGCCAGTGTTTACCGTATCCTACCAACAGCATGGGGAATTCAGGGTTTGTGGAAAGTGGATTTGACGCGTGTTCATCAGTGACCAAAGAGCCAAATGTGTTCTTCTTGCTACCACCCATCTGCAGCATTGGAGAAATGAAGGCATTTCATCCCTCAGTCACGTTGTAATGGCTGACGAGTCATGGATGCATTCGTTTGACCCTCGGCTGAAATGACAATGCTGAATTTTGTACCTAAGTGTCACTGAGGAAGAAAATTTCACAGCACAGTCAGGGTGCTCTAAAAATCACGTATGTCATGTTCTTCATTCGAAATGGACTTGTGGCTGACCATCCTGTACCAATTTGTACGATAGCGACCACTTTTACAGTGCACTCTTGTAGGATAAGGTGAGGCCGGCTCTTCGCTTTAAAAAACCAGAACTGCTTGAGCATGGTGTCATTTTGCTCCAGGATAGTGTAACACCTCATCGCCATCGTGATGTGCAAAATCTGATGCATCGTTGGGGCAGGGAGGTGTTGGTACATCCTCCTTGCTCTCCAGATCTCACCCCGTGTGATTACTGGTTTTTGGCTAGTGTGGAAGAACATCTGTGGGGTAAATGATTTGAATCATAAGACAGTATGGTTACTGCTGTCACTGCCTCTTTACATTGTCTGAGCAAGGATGAATACAAAGCTGCAGTTGACCATTTACCACACAGATGGGAAAAGTGTGTGTGGGCAGTGCTGGTGATTTACATTGATTAGAGGACTTATGTGTGAACAACCAGGAATATCAGTAGTGTTCTTGTCTCGTATTTTGTTATTACAGTAAAATCATACACAAAACTTCTGAAATGAGCTCTGTGCGGTAACCGTTTCTCCTCTTTTATTTTCACTCTAGTTCACAGTGACAGAACATAAACACATTATAACTTTTGGAAGGCAGGTTAAGTGCATTTGGATGGTATGGTATGCCAGGGTCAATGGTAGGAACATGGTTATGGAACTTCTTGTTGGATGAGCGTAATGGAACTTGCTGAGCAACTAGGTTATGGCACATGCCTAGTCCAGTGTAAGGTACTACATTAGGAGCTGAAATACAAAGGAGCTATTTTACCAGTGCAAGGCACTGTATAGCTGTTGTCGGCTTCATGGACTGAAACATGCAGTTATTTCAAGACTTAAAGAATTCTGGCCTCATGGCATGACATTCTGCAAGGAAGAATGTGCTTCCTGATGCACCTGAACTATACTGCGTAGCATTTGCTAGAGCAGTGTGGGGTTGTTAGTGGAATAAAATTGTTAGTTAACATATTAACATTTAGCTAAGCAAGTGATGGGCTGGTTTTAATTTACGGACAACTGGGAAAACGTTACAACTCTCAGTTCATGTTAACCTCCACATTCCTTGGTCTTGCATCTATTGTCATGGAATTTATCTCCCATAGAGGGGCTGGAATACTCCAGTGTATAGAACAACACCTAGATGGCTTCAGTACAAACAGATCTTGAACATAATGATGCCATCTATAAGACTTGCTTTATCCTACTTTATCTTGAACATGAAGACTTGCTTTATCCTACTGTGGTAGCACAGTTCCAAGGAAACCGTTCACTCATTCACAGTTTTCATGTCCAAGAATGGTTACCGCAGTAGGTCAGTTGCAGACTCATTGAGTGGCCATCATGAAAGCCTGTTGTGAACCCTTTCAATAGTATGTGAATTAAGGTGAAGAAAACCATTTAGAAATCTTGACCTGAGTTCCCTTCTGGAAATTGGTGTGCTCTCGTGGGTTCCTATGGCAGATGCTTGAAATGAAGTTACTTTACCTTGGTGTTAGTGCAGCCACTAAATAGTCTGTGCTGGCACAAACACCATCTCTGGTTGAAGCTTGGAGGTTGTGGTCTCTAATAAAGTTTTCAGGTTGGAAAAATGGCCCTTCGAGGGGTCAACATAGTATTTATTTGTTTGTTTATTTTTATTTTATTTTTGCAAGTAATAATTGTTTGTGGGCATATACAGTGATGGTCAAACAGAGAACAGTAGATTTTGGAAGAGTAACATAAATGTTTGATTGTCTCATACTTCTGTCCTTACCATTGCATCACAACTTGCTGTTGACGTGTATCATTCAGTAATGTATCTGTACAGTTGCAATGAGCGTGTGACCACAAGAAAAGAACGTAATGGTGGTACAACTCGAAGTGATGTACTTGACCTTTGTATCAACACTAGTGTCTTCTCATTTGCCAGTGAATGTGGTTGTCCAAGCAAAGTGTAGTTTTCGCCCTGATTTTGCTGTGGAAGGTAGGCATACATCCTGCAGAAAGTTAGTAACCCTTTATCACCAAAATTTGACTGTTGTCTCTCTCTCTCTCTCTCTCTCTCTCACACACACACACACACACACACACACACACAGTCTGACACTTAGGGAACCAAACATCTGTTAAATTTGTTGGCTAAGAATTTGCAATGCAATGTGTGGCCACTTAAATTGTGGGTCTTTTGTAGAATACACTGGACCCTTAATTGGAACTCCAAACAGTTATCATTAAACCATGTTGTTCTTCAAATTAGGTAGACATGTGGTGTAGTTGCTTAATGGGTAACCTTTATGTGCAAGCCATGAAGACAGAGGGGAATACAGGTATAGCTGTAGTCATTCTTAATCTTCATATTAGAATTAGATGATTGGTTAGCCTCGTGCCCTACAGCTTTATCCCCAGGGAGAAGTGTTCACATATTTATTGAATAGGAGGTAGAGCTGGCCTGCTGTACATGCATGTGTGTGCACACACACACACACACACATTGTTGTCTATTGATTGTAGCTCCACACAGGGTGTAACTTCTGATTTTGCTCTATCTTGTGGTAGTTAAGCGGACAGTTAAGGCCTGATGCATGTTTCCCAGGTGCGTTATGTGTTTGCTGTTACACATTACTAAAACACTGTGTACACACTGGTGCATAAATGTGTATTATTTAGTTCCCTAGAACATTGCCGTGACACGTAGTGTAAATGAAACATTTTGATTGGACTTCAGTATTGAGGGATGGATCTGTGGAAAGCATCTGCAGAACTTTTTTATCTCCATGAAAGCCATTTTAGAAGATTTGACACATTGTTCACAAATTAAAGGAATTGGTTCTGCTATTTCCAGTAGTGTGAAAACTTTATTGAAGTTTGAGTTTATTTTACTGACGATGCTTTGTTCTTTGTCAATGGATAAATTTATAGTTAAATATGGAGTTACGTTAAGTCCACTTTTTTTTTGAATGTTGGAGGGTAGTATGTAGTTTCATGTTGGAATATGATTAGCCTCCTCTGTAGTTAAATTGTAGTTATTGAATGTTAATCAACACAATTTGACACTTCACTCTTCTTGTTGTGGGCTGAGTGATGATGCCAGTGGGACAGAGCAACCCAGCTGATCCTGTAAACTCAACAGTGCAGGTTTTGCAAGAGTTCTTTGGTGATTTGCAGTGTTTCTGTAAATGTGTAGTGGTCCATAGCTCCAGCCCTACTCTCATCTGACATTTATTTTCAGGTAGTTTTTAAAAGTTAGAATTTACTCACAAAGGAAAGCAGTGTAGTCTCAAGGTTATTGGCTGGAACAGGGAGGAGTAATAGGAATCATGGTTCATTTCTCCACAGAGGCAGGAGGTTTTTCTCTTTTTCAAAGTGTCTGGATGTCTCTTGGATCCATTCAGCCTTTAATAGAATGGGTACTGGGGACTTTTTGGGGGTAGAGCGGTCATGGTATAAAGCTGACCACTGACTGCTGTTTGGTGCTGAGGTTAAGGATGAGTAGTGCTATGTTTCCACACCCTTGTATGCCTTCATGGTGTGCATTGGGATAATTTGACCTTTACTGAAGCAGCTGTTCATTGGAAATAATGACACTTAATTCCTCAGACTATTTTACCATCATCCATAAAGCATCTGCGTACAGATTGGAGACAATCAAATGGATACAAAACATATATTTTGTACATCACATCTACATCTTTCAGCCATCTCAACATAGCCATCATCAGGCTGTGCACAGAATTATAAAAAGGAAATTATTTACGTAAAAGTTTGGACAAGATCTTGGCTTGGTTAAAGTGTGGATGCTAGCATTGCAATTATATAATTTCCTCTTTAGATTCTAAAATTGGTGGATGTATGCCTAACTGTTTCTGCAGTTTTAAGGTATGGCATCCCTGTTGTGTTGAAAGTATATGGCATAGAGAATACAGAACATATTTTTCAAATCACAGCTACGTGCTTTCAGCTACCTCGCCACAGCATGTGCTGTGATGTGCAAAATATATGTTGTATATTTGACTGTCTCCATTCTGTATGATTTGAACAAAACAGGGATGCCATACCTTAAAAAAAAGAATTGCAGCATTTACTGTAATAATGTTATATTGCTTCCAGTCGAGAACACTTTTTGCCACATCACAGATTAACAGTATTTAAAAAAGTGTCGAGAAATGTTTGGATGTGGGAGGGATGAAGTAAGAGACTGGAGGAAACATCATTTTTAGGAGCTTCATCATTTATACACCCCCTTAACATTATTATGTTGATTAAATTGACTGGATAATTTAGCATCCATGCATGCATGGAGAAAATTTGATATTCATTAGAATTGACCAAAAAATATGTGGAGGACAGTGCACTTGCAAGATTTTGATGCAAGGGGGAAGATAACTTAAAGTGGATGTTTGAAAAGTAGGATGTATAAGTCCTACTTAACTGAGTGTGTGATATAGAGGGTATGGACAAAATAATGGAAACACTAGGCAGTATAGGAATAAAATTGTTTGCATTGGCTGCACTGAATGAACATTAGTTGTATCTTTTGTTATTGTTTTGTTTGTTTATGCTGTGTTGTGTCAGTGCATTACAGATTGTGTTTAGTAACGGTCTGTATGAGAGTACTGCAAAATGGGAGATGTGTCAGATTTTCAAAGGTGACAGATTGTTGGTGTGCATTTAGCTGGAGCATCTGTAACCAAAATGACAACTTTATTAGGTGAGCAGTTTCCAAGATTTTGAAATCATACACAAATTATGAGAAGACAGTAGCTAAGAGGAATAGTGGCTGAAAACCAAAACTAAGTGAAAGGGATTGCCATACATTGAAAAGGATTGTGACTGAAAATGAGAACTACTGCAGCAAAGGTGACAACAGAACTGAATATTTACCTTGAAGACCCTCCTTCCAAAGAAACAGTCCAACGAGAACCACAAATTCAACATCCATGGTTGAGCTGCAATCGCTAAATCCCTAATTACTTACAACAATGCTACAAGATGATAAAGATGGTGTGATGATCATGAAACCTGGACATCTGGTGATTGGAAATACGTAATATGGTCGGATGAGTCGTCCTTCATGTTGTTCCCAACATTGGACTGGGTTATATTTGGAGAACACCCAGGAAGTCTATAGTCCTGAATGCCTGGTTCCAACTGTGAAACATGGAGGAGGATCTGTGATGATTTTGGCAGCAATATCTTGGTATTATGCTGGTCCTGTAATTACTGTGAATGGTTGAATTACTGCCAGTGTCTCTGTGGACATTTTAGGTAACCAGGTGCATCCTGTGGTCCAGATGTTGGTTCGTAATGATGATGCAGTTTTTCAAGATGACAGTTCACCCATACACACAGCCAGAAGTGTTTAGCTTTGGTTTGAGGAGGGGATGAAGATGCACTTCATCTGCCCTGGCCAGCACAATAGCCAGACTTATTTGTCATCATACCACTGTGGTCAGTTTTAGGGAGTAGCGTGAGAAGCAGATTCTCTCCATCATCTCTGAAGCAACTAGAAGATGTTCTTCGTGAAGAGTGGTTCATTATTACACCAGAGACTGTTCAGAACTTACATGAGTCTATTCCAAGGAGGCTACAAGCTGTATTACAGGAAAATGGTGACCCAACTCCATATTAATAATGAAATTTTTTTAATACATATATATACAAGATGGTTCAAATATGACCGGGACTGATGTCGCCAGAATTACACACAAACAGTCCTGGTCATATTTGAACCACCTTGTATGTGTGTATGTATGTATGTATGTATGTATGTGTGTGTGTGTGTATATATATACACACACACACACACACACATACATACATACATACATACATACATACATGGGTCCGTGCATCGTGAATTGAATTTGATAATTGTCCAACAAGATGTGATTTATTCAGTTTATTACATTTCTGTAGGCAGCTCTACATGTTTTGGGTGTAGACACCCATCATCAGGAGCTTTTACAACTGTAATTACAGCTTCTGGTATTGATTAACCGGATCTATTACCATCCCCTCTTGTTGTTGAATTGGAACCAATTCAACAATGAGAGCGGATGGTAGTATATGCAGTTAATCAATACCAGAAGCTGTAATTACAGTTGTAAAAGCTCCTGATGATGGGTGTCTACACCTGAAACATGTAGAGCTGCTTACAGAAATGTAATAAACTGAATAAGTCGCAACTTGTTGGACAATTATTAAATTAGAAAATGAAATATTTATCTTACACAACTGTTTCCTTAATTTTGTCCATCCCCTGTAGCTGCATCCTGTAGTGAACATGGTGATGAATCTTTGGTTGTGTAAGTGCACTGTATTTCTTCACCACATGAATAATTACTTTTTACCCTACTTTTCATCCTAAGAAAGAAAGATGTAGGCTATTGATGACCATATTATCTGTGTGTCTCCCTATTTTTTCAACTTTTAAATCAGATGACTGGTTTATGCGAAACTTAGTGTAAACGTTACGTTACCGATGGACCCTAACACCATACTTATTAATTTTTTATGGTAAGTGCAAACAGTGCTGTGTATGCATAGTATTGTGAGGTGGGTGTTCCACTAGTACATATCTTGGAAATCTATGCACCTTATGTTAGGATAATATTTTTGCAAAATGTAAAAATGGGGTGGTGGTTATGGGGACATTTTCTTTAGCTTTTGTTTGTTGGAAATAATGAACCATTGGAGCTTCGGTTAGGAAAATAGATTGTTAATGTACCTACACTTCATGTACAAATTATTGCAAGTCAGCAGTTACTGCTGTGCTAATAATGCAGAACTCTGTGGATATACCCATCATCATGTCCACAGAATCTCGGCGTCAGTTCTTTACAAATATAAAATGAAACAAAAATATTATTACATATATAGAATTAGAAATCTGTGCATTGGGAAGATAGGCTGCGAGTACTGCTTTGAACTCCTGGTGTAAAGAAAGTGCTTCGCTGTATAGATACATACATGTAGCCCTTGTTTTGTGACCCACGTGTATTATGTCCTTTTTGCTCTTTAATGCTTCTTGTCAGTGTACACCAGTTCTTTACACCCTTTAATTTTTGGTTTTAACACCCCTTGGCTGCCTGCACTCTATTATGCTGACCCCTACCTATTCTAGTGTTTCTTATGGGAATATCATTTTTGGTTTATGCTCACTTTGTGAAGATCATAACTAGGACATACAACTATGGTTTGATGTATAGAGTGTTAGTCTTCACAGCATTTGTACTTGTCCAGAGTGTATCTCAAATGCCTGAGCAAATGTTAGGCATGCGTTTTTTGCTCCAAAACAAGGAGGAAAGTGTGTGTAAGCAAACAGTTTTCAAGGTACAGCCCAACAACAAGTTGGCATTAAGAATGTGATTAGTGCAGGATAGGGCTCCGGCATTTTTTAGCTGACCCACGTGGGATGTACCTAATAATACCTGTCATGAAAGATAGGTAAAGCAGGACCACTTGCTTGGCCTTCATGTTTGTCTGACCTGAGTCCTGTAGGTTTTATCCATGGGGACACTAAAAAACCTAGTGTATTCAGTTCCAATTGAAAATGGAGGGACATTTCACTAACACTTTTTTATGCCTGTCATATCATTTGCAACCACCCAGCACCTTTGAAAGGATTTTTCAGTACATGATAGATGCATCCATGCATGCATTGATTCATTTGGAGGACTTTTGAGCATTTCTTATGATTTTCACATGATAAACGTTAAGAACTCAACAGTTACTAAATTGGGAACACGTACTGTAAATGCATTGTGTCAGGTGTAAGTAAAATATACACAGTTACAGTATTTGTTGTTGAATGCAGTCTTGCCTTTAAACTCTAAAGCCACTCATTTTCAGAAAAGGTTTTATGAACATTCTTTAATCAATACAAGCATTTTGGATACGCTCTGTATAATTTGGTCGGCAGCATTTCTGATTTGTGCTGCCTGGCAAGTGTATAGGGTGTCTGGATGATAGGTATGCAGCAGTGACAATTTATGTCTTTAAGACTGTTCATTATACAGACATCCATATTGCACCACTGTAAAGGAAAACTCTTGAGAGTTTTTGTGACTGCTGCCTACCTAAGCAGATTTCATCCTGGGCACCCATGGTGGCACAGCAAATATCCAGTTAGTATTGGACCTGTGTCCACATACTGCGAAGCATGTTATGGGGTGCTGTAGCACCAGTGTCACTTGTGCAGTCTTTAAACTCCTGAAGGTTGTTTTTGAGCTGATAGACATTCTTCACATAACACTATAAGAAAAAAAATGCAATGGAATTTAGTTGGGGACCAAGGAGACCAGGAAGTTGGTGCTCCTTAGCCAAACCATCTGCCAGGCATTGTGTAATTAAAGTGATTCTTCATGATAAGGCTGTAATGAGGTGGTCCCCAGCAGTTTCAGGTGGTAACTGAGAAGTGCATACAGTTTCAGCATGTGTAGGTATGAGGTGCCATTCACAGTCAGTCCCCAAAAGAAGTATCACCCTATTGTGCAATAAGCCACATCATACATTCATTCTGGCACTGTCTCTGACAAGTTCACAACATGGCATGGCTTTTCATTTCCAGCAGTAGTGCCCATTTACAACTCCGCTGACATGAAAGGTTGCTTGTTTCATGGAACGGACTTCCTGTAGTCCTCAGTTTGTAGTCGCAAAACCAGATGGCTGTGCATATTCAGGGTTCATGTCTATAGTCATTTCTGAAATGATGCTGAATAGCTATCACATTCTGTAACTCAGCAAGCCAGAAAACATGCCCATGCCCAACCTTCTCCTGCAGCATTACCATTGCTGCTGAACCTGCCTGAGTCTGCTTAGGGACATCAGTTGGTACATGCATGTGAGTGGGGTATGGCTAGAAATTGTGCGAGTTTTTGTTTGTAATGGTGCAGACTGTGTGTGCATATGACAGACGTTTTTCTTGATATGAATTTTTTTCAGATACCTCTTATCTGTACACAGTAGTTTTTGTTTAAGGATTTGTGTTTAAAATGTTCTGATTACATTAGTCTCTCCAGCAGTCACAACAGATTATACAGCCAGGGAATGGAGGTAGTATCCAGCTCTTGGAGACTGATATGCTGGGAGGTGAACCATCATCAGACCAGCAGCAAATGAATAATGAGTTTATGGGGGAAGATACTACAGGAGGCAGTGGAGGAACGGAGCCAGACTTTCCCCATGCGAAGCTTGCTTTGTTGGATGACAAAATCTCGAGTCCACGCTGGGTAGTTCCTGTTTTGCCTGAGCAAGAATTGGAAGTGCTTCTTCAGGCATCAATTGACCTCTGTCGGAAGGGTGAGATGCAGGTTTATTGTATTCTTGCACATGAATGCCTTGTGTGTTTGTGACGACAACTAACTTAGAGGTAACTGCCGAGATACTGTGTTCCTCACATTTCTTCAACATCATTCAGGTTGTTCATGCATCATGTTGTTGTCGTTGGATTTGTAATGGTTTACATTGCAGGTTACAGAATCCACAAAGTAGTGGGAACACAATGGAAAACATATGGTGATCAATCATGTGGGTAAAAAAAAGATGATCTTCACTTCCAAAATGGTTTATATGTGAATCTTATGTTTATTGGACCGTGCATCATCTTGATAGTTGAGTAAAAAGAGACCAACTTGATGTCACTTGCTTTATTATTTCTTTATTTAATGTTCATGAGCATTAAATAAAGAAATAATAAAGCACGTGACATCAAGTTGGTCTCTCTTTACCCAACTGGTTTATATGTGTGTAGTATACAGCAAAATTAACAAAGTTGCCACATATTCTTGAGTGTTTTCTGGATTGACTACATTTCCTTGGTTGTGCTTAAATGTACAGAGGCAATCCATAAAGAAACCGAACTTGTGAAATAGCAAGACAGCGAGCGCGCGCAGCACACTCATGACGGTGGCATAGTGTAGCGGGGACTTAAAGCTTTATTCTGACACTAGCAGCATCACACCACATCAGTTAGTCATTGAGGTACACGTGCTTGAATGAGTGTGTGTTTAGTACCCTCGGTGAACGTCCATCGAAGACAACCCCAAATCTGGATGGCCTTCCACATCAATGGACGATGATAACGTTGAGAAAGTGCTTACTGTGATTCGTCAAAATTGTTGCCTAACTGCCCATGAAGTTGCTGAAGAAGTAGGAATTTGTAAAAGTTCGTGCCACCTGATTTCGACCGACGCACTGAAGATGCACTGTGTTGCTGCAAAATTAGTGCCGCGTCTGCTGACAGACGCACAAAAAAGAGAACTGTGTCACAGTCAGTTAGGAGCTGTTTGATTGCTCGAATGCTGATAAAAACTTTCTGAAAAATGTCATAACAGGTGATGAAACTTGGGTGTATGGCTATGATGTTGAAACAAAGTGCAGTTGTTGCAGTGGATGGGAAAATTGTCACCATGACCAAAAAAAAGCATGTCAGAGTCACTCAAAATGTGAAGGTGATGCTGATAGTTTTATTTTTTTTTTTGAGGGGGGCGATTGGAAGGGCATCATTCATTATGAGTTTGTTCCATGTGGTTCGGCAGTCAATAAAGAGTTCTACCTAAACGTCCTGAAGTGTTTGAGGGAGGCTGTGTGAAGGAAGAGGCTTGAGGCGTGGACAAACAACACCTGGATTTGCACCATGACAATGCACCTGCTCGTGCGTCACTCCTTATCCGTGAATTTTTGACGAAGCATGAGACGACGGTTGTCCCCCAGCTGCCCTACTCTCCAGATTTGGCCCCTGCAGACTTTTTCTTGTTCCTGAAGTTGAGATCCTCACTAAAAGGTTGCCGACTTCAGACGGTAGAGGAGAGAGAAGAAAATTCGATATGGGGCCTTTGTGCCATCCCGCAAAACGTGTTCCAGGATGTGTTCCAGAACTGGAAAACCCGTTGGGAGAGGTGTATCAAGAGTGGAGGGGAGTACTTTGAAGGAGACACGTTTAAGTTGCAAGTAAAGCAGTAAATTAAAAAAAAAAGTTCGGTTTCTTTGTGGACTGCCCTCGTCTGTTACGGGAATTGAGAAGTTGTCTTTTTTTTAGGTCACTAAAAAGTGTTGCAGATAAACACAGTTGTTCTACTCTGTTTGCACACAGCCCTGTGTAGTGGATTTCTTCAGGCAGATGCAAACAGGGCTCATGGTTGTGTAACACACAATGCTTGACCTTAACTATAAGTAGTTGTTAAGCCTTTTTAAAGGGAATAAGTGCCTTGGGTCTCGCTGATTTTATGAAGATGTTGGAAAATTTGCATAGAACTGAAGTGACTTCCAGGTACTTAGTACAAAAACAGGAAATGCTTTGTGAACCTAGTTTTTGACAACAAAGGTTTTGGGATCCCAGCAGAATGGCATTTTTCTTTGTTGCTACTTCCCATGGAGAGAGTGGTTATGGTGGAATATGCACTGTAAAATGATTGGCAGCAAGAACCAGTGTACAGTAGTCTTAATATTCATATTGTCATTCCTCATCAGATCCTTGTCTGGGCAGAGTGCACCACAGCAACCGCAAATTTTACGTTTGTGTCACCTGGTGGTACTTAGAGAAGGGAACATTTTAGTTCCATTGCTTCACAAGTGTCAGTACTGTATGTGGCACGCTGGAGCTCTGTGCCTTTCTACCAGTAAAAAGGATTTGCTTGCCGCAAATTGTTATTTTTACTGTTCCAGATTTGTACAGTACTGTGTCAACACAAGGAAGTACGGTGCACTGGAAAAGCCAAGTATTAGTGACAGCTATTTACATTGATTTAACAGTGATTTGATTGTGTGTTGTCTAACAGTGAAATCACAGAAAAAGTGAAAATCGTCTGTTTTTACCCTCATGGTCCATCTCCTTTGTATATTTTCTGGTTTTACTGTGAAACTGTTATGGATTTACCACTGAGTAATGTCAACTGATTGTAGGCTGATTCCAGGAACCGTGATGGGTTGTGCCTACAACTTTACTGATAATGAAAACATTGTCACCAACATGGAAATTAGCTGACTGCTTGTAGTCGGTAGAGTCTGTGTTAGGCTATATCAATATCATAGTTAAATTTCACTTTTTCATCTTCTTATTTATAAATGTGTTTTTACACATTGATTTCCTAATTTCTCTGTGTGAAATATGATACCAACTGATCTTGTGGTTTGCACAGAAGTACGGACTTGAAATTGGTGCAATGCACTGGGGTGTTTGAGTATGAAGAACACGTATGTTGTGAAATTAGTTACAGGATTGCATTTGGAGTAATTGAAGGTCAGCGGTCAGATCAACATTAAAAGGCACATTTCTCAAAATGCATTCTTTAGATACCTCATGGAAAGGGTTATGTACTTCTGCATGGTATTTTATGAGACCGGTATGGCTTTTCTCCTCTTTTTGAAACTGGTTTTATTGTGTTGCATTATTTATTTGGAAACTATGATGTAGTGGATCTTACTGAATACTGCATGCAGACACCTGATGGCTTATCATATCTTAACAAGGTGTTAAGTGATTGGGGTAGAACTGTGTGTCATAAGTAAATGAGAGCACCTGGCATCATGAATCCTGATAAATAAGTGTGAAATAAAAAGATCATGCCTTTTTTACATTTGTAGGTTTGGATGTGCACAGTGAGGCTTGTCAGCGATTTTTCCGTGAGGGTCTTACCATCTCCTTCACAAAAATCCTGACAGATGATGCAGTAAATAGCTGGAAATTCAACATCCATCATTGCATCTATCAGAACTGTGAACGACTGGTGGAGCTGTGTGTAGTGAAACTGTCACAGGATTGGTTCCCGTTGTTAGATTTACTGGCCATGGTGTTCAACCCAAATAACAAGTAAGCAGCACCATCATACTTGTATATTCATTCCTGCAGGCCTGTGTGTAGCTTGTGCAGAGCTGGGAGTCATTCATGTTCCTAGGTACACAAATGTATGGTAATATTTCTTCTGATGAAGAATGGATGCACTATTACTTTATTTACCACAGTTAAATTTATAGAGTATTCCAATTACATTTTCTGCTCTCCCCCTTCCCCCCCTTCATTTGTGGGATGGGAGTGGTGGTGATCTAAGTTCCAGATGTGGGTTTGAATATTAATGTAACCCAGAATCACACCATCTTTTATCTTCCTTGTAAAGTATTTCACTTTTGTATCTGTATGTGTGATTAAAATGATGAATTTGAATGTAACTTGACACCCCCCCCCCCCTGTATCTTTACATAAGTTTGGGATGACTGCAGACATTGCTCATACCATTGTTCTCGGAAGAAAATTTATCATACTAGGTGTCATCTGTAGATAAAGAAAAAGGGTCTGTAGGAGACTGTGTTCAAATTGTGTAAATGGTTATTGATCTCACCCACAAGGAATCATGCTGTTATGTTATGTGCCATTTCCTGTGTTACTGTCTGAACTGCTTATGTTTGTGTATGTGTACTAGAAGCTGAAAGTAAGGAGGAGGTGATACGCTGTTCACCAACAGTGAAATGGCAGAAGTGAACCTGCTTCTTTTATGTTGAAATAGTAATAAAGTATTTTAGAACAAAGATTCTTGTGATAATAGAAAGTAACCTACCAGCAGAGCCTTTCTTCTTCATCTGTGTATCACTTGCCATAAAGTGGACTGACTGTTCCTTTTATCTGCAGACTTAAATTTTTTCACCTGCCAGAGGAGGTGGAACATTACTGTGACCAGATGTATAAAAACAGTTCATATATATATACACACCTCCATGAAATTTTAGGTTTATGGGTTTATTTAAAATTTCACATCCAGACAGAAATTAAGTATAAATTTCAATATTTCATACCTATGATTTTGTTTGAGTGAAAAAGGAACATACTCTGTACATCTGTGAGGCTGGGGAAGACTGATTTAGGCAGTGCAGTGCAGTGCAGTGAGTGTTTTCTTGTGTTTCTGATTTGGGTTGTAGTGCTATATCCCTTACCAATGTCTGTCATTTGCATATTCTCTTGAATGCACTTTCCTTTTCAGGGTTGTATGTTAGTATATGGGCATTTAACCTTGTATTGCTTGTTTTGATGCTGTAGGAAGTGTGTTTCTGGAACTTATGCTTCATTTAACTGAATACCAGTATAGTACTGCTGATTAAGTCATGATCCCTCACTTACATATCTTTTCCAATTCATAATTTACTAATACAGCAAACTCTTGCCATTCACATGTGTTACACTCTTGAAAAATCCTATGACAGGTGAAACTTTGATGAAAAGTTAAGATTTTTTGGTGGGGGGAGTGGGGTTAGGGGAACCAAAAACACACAACACATAATATGTAAATTAATACAAATATTTGTGTTGGTGTTTGAAGGGCAGATGTTTATTCTTTGAACATTTATCAACTGTGTGCAAATGCATGGGCAGGGTGTTTTGTGTTATTTGTAAATGAATTGACACTACACTTTACTGTGACATGTAAGTAAATAAACATTGTGTTCCATTTTATCACTCATTGGTGTTTTGGGAGTGGTAGAGGTTTAATTGTTCACTGAATGAAGGTATGAGTTTTTCTCCAGTAGAACTCTGTGGGTAAAGCAGTCCTGTTACAGGCCTGGAGTGGCCCAGAGGGTTCCAGGAAGTTAAGGTTCCCAGATTTTGTGACAACGGCACAAGGATGGTGGTAGGTTGTCAGCCTTACGTACCGGCCGCCTTTACCCCCAGGAAATACTCCTGGTACTCATTTCTGTTAGAGGCTGAGTCGACCCCAGGGCCATAGTGCGATCAGAAGGATTTTATGTCAATGAAAAA
>Ga0123355_10006793_pt1 | contig 17023 bp, 16 predicted proteins | sample TergutEmb28metaG_3_FD_89872 | JGI IMG/M metagenome (GOLD analysis project Ga0123355, IMG submission 89872) | Embiratermes neotenicus P1 segment gut microbial communities from Petit-Saut dam, French Guiana - Emb289 P1 | ecosystem: Host-associated > Arthropoda: Insects > Digestive system > Gut ...
GACAATAGACCTAAATGCTGTCTTCGAACGGAACGAAGAACTTCGCAAGGCCTTTTATCCTTTGGCCACACTAAATATGAACGGCTGGGACATGATGGATAAATTTATTGAGGCCTTTGGCATATCCAGTGTTGATTTTCAACTGGATACACCCCTAAGCCATAGATATTTTGTGCGGGCAAAAAGCGAAAAGGATAGGGTAGGTCAGCCCAAAAAGGTTGCGATTATCTCCTTTGCGATGGCCTACCTCTTGCCGCGGGATATGGCTGATAGGTTTCTGGTAAGTGCCGGAAGGGGTGCGCTTTCCGAGGCTTCTGATGAGGATAGATGCTATATTTTTGTGCTGGACGCCTTGATGCTTAATTCCATGGAAGCAAAGATTGATTGGCTGCTTAGCAAGGGCTTGCCGCGGGAAAGCCGCAATTTTTTTGAGAGACTAAGGGGCTGATGATGGATCGCCCTATAAGTTGTTTCATTTTTGACAAAAGCGTTTTTGTTTAAATCCCTTGCTACCTTTGATTAGTTGCTATAGATAATCTACTTGAAAATCGACTCAAGCTTCGCCGGAAAACGGCTTAAAGCCGGCGAATCGTCTCAAGCCAGGGCTCAGCCTTTTCGTATCCTTCCTCAGCCATAGTATGCAATATGTTATATATCTCCGTCTTGGCCACCTCCCGTTTGGCCATGCTGTAGGTATTGAGGGAATTGTATACATCCATACAATATTCGAATTGCTTATCGTGACCAAGCGCCCCGATTTTTTTTATGTTTGCGAAGCTTGTAAGCATTTCATTCAAGCACTCGCGTATGGGGCCTGTTGCGGAGGACTTGTATCTTTTTGCAGCGCAATTATATCCGTCTTGGGTGGCTTTATATCCCTCAGCGGCGGATATATATATGTCTGAGGAGGCCGTAAAGCTTTCGGATTCTAGCTCATCTAAGGTTTCCAGGGCTTTGCGGGCCCATTTTTCTCCTGCAACAGTATCCTTTCCGCCAAAGCCCTTTGCGTTGGAAAGCTGAAGATAGGTAAGGCAGTGGTTAATGGTCACGTGCTGGCTACTGCTTAGCTTTAACGCAGCATTTAGGGTGGTTTCGGCGCTGTCATAGTCGGCCATGGTTACATACATATGAGCTTGTTTGTGATATAGCTCGGCAAGTTCGTTATCATCATTGTATCTTTGAAAAATATCTCTTGCTTCCAGGAATTTTGCCTTTGCGGCAGAATATTGGCCTTGCTGGCACAGTACCAGGCCCATGTCTGACATAAGGGCTGCTTTTGAGTGCTCACCATGGCCTCCGAGGTTGTTGTGTATCTGTAAAGCGTCCTCATAGTGACGGATTGCGGCGTCAAAGTTCCATTTTTGCATCTCTATAAAGCCCATTTGGTGGAGTATGCTGGCTTGGCTTAGATTTTTTGCGGTGTGGGGTAGCGCTGCCTGATACATTTTATATGCTTCGTCAAACTTGTTTTGCTGCTGAAGCAGGTCCCCAAGCTGTTCATATGCCTTGGAAAGCCCCTCATCACAGTCTGCTTTTTTTGCCTGCTCTATAGCCTGCTGTACATGTAACTCTGCTTTAGGATAGTCCCCTTGATTCTGTGCCCTGACGGCCATGTTTAGCAGATGAAAATGGGAGGCAATATCTGCTTCTTCAATAAACTGCATACTGGTCTGAAGCCGTTCTTTGGCTTCGTCAGCATGTTGCCAGGATGATGCATAGCCTGCGATTATCTTAAGCAGCACCACAATGGATTTGTCCATTTCAAGTTCTTTGGCAAAGCCTAATGCGCTGCGTAGATTGGGTTCAAACATGGCCAATGTCCTGTTAGGGGTGTGTGTAAGTATTTCGTCCTGCATTTCTTCCGCAAACGTGGCAAACACAAGAGTAAAGAGTGCTTTTTCGGTTTCGGCGGCAGGATAGTATCTTCTTAGCCATGGGCATAATGCGGGGTGCAATTGGTAGATATCGCCCCGGCTGGCCTTATCGTTGTGGCATAATCCTGCATGGGAAAGGGAGCTTATAACCTTGTTTACATGCTGGCCTTGTACGGGCTTTAGCATTTGGGTGAGTAGGTTAGCTTTTATACAATTTTCGTGGAGGCCTAGCAGCCGCAATATTGGGGCTGCCTCTGTGTTCTTTGCAAAAGTAGCTAGGCTCTCCTCCAGCTCCTGGGTTAAGTATTCCATTTTGCAGCCAGTTAGCCCTATCGCGCCTTCTGCAAATCTATCTTCATATGTGCGGCTGGTTATTAGGATTTTGGAGTGGGTATTGCTTAGCTGTTTTAGCAGCATAAATAAGATGTATCTGTCTTCATATTTATATGAAGATTCATAGCTGTCCCACACAACTAGGGTAGGGGTTGCGGTTAGGGCATGAGTAAGGGCTTCCAGCTTATCCTGTTGGGATTGCTTCTTTGTATTTGTGTCAATAGCACTTGTGCCAATGAGTTCTAGAGTCATGGTGTCGATTACATGGGCTGCGCTGTTTTGGTTATTAAGGTTTACCTGTATATGCTTCTGGAAGGGGCTGTTAGTGGCTTTAAGCCACTGTACAAAGCCCCTGGCTAGAGTTGTCTTCCCCGCCCCGGCCATACCGTGGATAAGTATCGCGGGGTGGGGGGCCATAATGCTTTGTTCTAGCCTGGATATGTCGTTGTCCTTGATGATACATGGGTTTTGTAGATTATCTATGCTTACATTGCCAGGCAATATCACGCCTGCGCGTTCTTTTGCAGGCAAAATCTGCGGCAACGCAGCAGCGTTATCAGTCTTATATAGCACCGGAATCAGCCAGTCGTGATATTCGGAATTGGAATCAAGGCGCTTATTGTCACTAATCATATCACGCTGGGCTGCGGCTACGGCTGTGCCGAAGTCGGCATATTCAAATAAATGACGATAGAAGCTGGATACAAATATTTCAGCGCTGGCAACTTGGAGCTTGTACCCCATTGCCACTACCCCACAAACCCCGGCGCTAAGCAGGCTTATGGCGGTAGACGGAAGATGTTCCAGCGGGGCATAGGTATTGCCGGTATGCATTGCCGAGCGGCAGGCGTTGAGCACAACATATGGAATGTTATGTTTGCTTACCAGGTCTGCAAAGTCCTGTGACGCGACTGCCTTGATGCCCTTCATTGCACCGTCATTGAAGTATAAGTAACTGCCCTTATCAGATGCGCTGCCATGGCCGTCAAAGTGTAGGATATGGTAGTATCCGCTATTTTGTGAAAGCACTTCCGCAAGTCTTTCCATTGTTGGGGGCCGCAATATATCTATGTTTACAGGCCAGTCTCCCTCGGCAATACACTCTATCAGTGGCCGGGCCAAAATGTAGTTGCCGACATCCTGGGTAGCTGCCCTGGATAGGATGTAAAGGATGTTTAGTTGCTTAGAAGCTGCCGCCGAAAGCACCCTTCCGCCAGACGCCAACTGCCGTGATACAACTGCCCACTGAACTAAAAATCCATCCGCATCACTATATACAGCTTCCCAAGGCCATGAAAGCACCCCTGGGTCATTGCTGATAACTTCAATCCGCAAGCAATCAGCCCCCCCATCAATGGCAGCAGCGTGCATTTTTTGCATAATAATATCCAAATTAAAAATCGCCGCAAAACACTCACGGCCCCATGCTTTAAGGGCAGAGATAGTGTTTACGGCGGTTTCGCTATTTGGGGACATGGTGTTTTGGGGAAAGCTTTCCAGATACCAGGCAAGAGCGGCCTGAAGGGGCTTTTTATGCTGCGGCACAATGTACTGGCTAGGAGATGGCAGGGTAATGGTATGACCGAATACTCCCCTAGATGGGCACTGGATTTTAAAAGAATATGAATTGCCGCTTTGCGGCTTATGCTGGATTTTAAGGTTCATGGTAACCCCCATGAGCTTCATATGAAATAAGAAGGCTTGCAAAAGCAATACATAAAAAACCTTCCCATACCGTGGGAAATCAAAACAGGCCAACTCTGCCACAATGCCGTCAACACAATAGCACGGCACACACAGACAATCTTTCCGACTCGTTTGGATGTATTCAACTAAGATTGCTGTAAGCCGAAGCAGAAAGGAGATGGCTATGAAAAAATTGTTGTCAAGGATGATAGCAACAACCCTTGCCTTGGTTTTGTTATGCAGTGTTCCTGTTGTCATGGCATCTGAGTGCCCAGATGACTGCTATCCAGCGCCTAGGTTCTGTCTTGGGCTGGAACCTGTGGAGTAGAAGTCTCGGTTGGATACGAAGCGGCAATGCCAAACTCTTTCTTTGCATATTCCTTAATCATAGCCAGTTCGGCATCACGCTCGTCTCCTGCGAAGAGGGCGCAAGCTCGCGTATAAGGGTCTGCGCCCTCTTCCATCCTGCCCAAAAAGAACAGACAACATGCTTTATTAAATAGCATCATAGGGTGATAGTATGCATTTCTGTACCTTCGGCATAGCTCAATGCCTTCGTTGCAAAGTTGTAAACCCTCTTCATACCGCTTTAACTGGCCAAGCAAAGTTGTCAAGTTATAAAGCAAGGGAATATAGGTCTTTATCTTCTCATCATCATCCATGTATCCCCTGTCAACAGCAGTCTTGAGCTTAAGATAAATCTCTGCCGCCTTCTCCACAGAAACAGTGCTGGCACTGGCGATAGCTATCTGGATAATAGACCAAATCTCCTCATAAGTAAGCAAATATGTATGGATATCGTCCTCGAAAAAATCTGGCTTTGTGACCATAACAGCCTGGGCGGCATAGTCATACATGGCCGCAAAATCCTTGTCATAGGAAGCAACAGCCGCCTTTTGCCGCAATAAGAACTGCAGGTTCACACCCTTGGTAAAGTCGCCATTTTGCTCCATTTCAGTTATTAGCAGCCTTGCGGCATCATAGTTTGCAGTGTTTTTTACCCGCAGCAGCTGCACAATCTCGTCTTTCATGTCCATGATTTCCTTTTCATGAACAGACACTATATCTGAGTAGTACTTATGGGGATCCTCCCCAAGACGCTGCATAAGCTGCATAAAAATATGCCAACCAGGGCGGCGCTTGCCCTGCTCTATACGGGACAAAGAATCCTTTGTGCAGATACCATCGCAAAGCTGGTCTTGGGTAAGGCCTTTGCTTTTGCGAAGATTCTTTATAAGTACATCGCTGCGGAAATTGGGCATGAAGGGGCTCCTTTGGGCGGTTATAGCATTTTCAGTTTTCGTTGTCGCGTTGCGAGCCAAAAATCGGCGGCATTAAGCCGTTTTTGGCGAAGTAAGGCGGCTACGAAAACGAAAATTGCTATATAGGGTGATTTTAGCAATATATCTACAGATTGGCTATATATATGCAGATTATCCTTCGCGCCACATTATGGTAGATTCCGCTAGTTGTAAGACTCTTTGTAAAACTTCATTTGCGGCTACTCATTCGGAGTTATGCAGGAAGTTTATTGATGTAGAAAAGTTGCGCAATAAAGCGATTGATGTAGACCAGCTAAATAATTATTATCCAAAGATAAAACAAAAAGGAGGATGCGTATGGACAAGGAATTTCTTGACATTATGGTTCCGGAATCAATGAAGCAACTGGGAATGGGCCAAACCCCCGCAGATTACTATGATATGGGAAGCCGCTTTATGACGGCAGGGGTAAACAACAACGAAGCCGATGCCCTATCCATATCAATGTACTGCTTTGAAGTAGCCGCAGAGTTAGGCCACGCCGGAGCCCAAGGCAGCCTGGCCTCAGGGCTTATGAGCGGAATGGGTGTTGAAAAGGATTTTAAAAAGGCTGAATACTGGGCAGAAAAATCTGCCAACCAAGGAGACTCTGGCGGGATGCTGGGCTTGGGTGTGTGCTGCTTCCACAGAGACGATTATACCAAGGCAGAGTACTGGCTTACAAAGTCCATGAACGCAGGCCATCCCGAGGCAAAGACAATGCTTGAGCAGATATTAGAGATGAAACGGATATTGAATAAATAAGCGGGTAATGGATAACCAAAGGAGGCATTTTTATGCGCAAGTTGTTATATGGAATTGCAGGGTTTTTTATTGGCGGTGTAGTTGGTAGTTTTATAGGACCGGTTGTGGGGCTTATAGCAGCATTTATTGGCATAATTATTGGTGTTGGCATGGCTAATGCCCGCGGGGGTAATAGTGGCAGCTCGCTTTTATGCCCTAGTTGTAGCGGTATACAGTTATATAACATGTCTATACGTGAGTTTATTGCAAGTGAAGCCTTTGGCGGCTTCGAGGGCAAGCTGGCACTGATTTCGCACCTGAAGGAAAAAGGTGGCTGCTCTAATTGTCTCTCCACAGCGATATCCCATGCAAAGTCTTTTGCCAGAAGCGGAGGATACGATGGTGATGCAGTTGTGGATGATTTTTACCGTAGTATATAGAACTACTGAAGGTTTTCTGCGGCAGGTTTTACCTCAGCGAAGCCGGTGACGCGAAATGCCAGGCCACTCGGCCAGCACCCAAAGGGTGCGAGAGGGCGAGTCTGATTTAAATGTGAATTGCTATATGCAACATGGTTTTGATGATACTGATAAAAGTTTATTTCGGTTTTGATGATACCGACAAAAGTTTTGATACGAAAATGGTGACAGAGTCCACAATGGGCGGATAGGAGGAAATTATGAGCTACAGAAAAGTTCCAAGACGAGTACAGGTAAACGGCACATGGTACGATGTAAGAGAAGGTTGGGCTAAGAAACTTGAGCTTCATGAGTATATGAAGGCCCCAGAGTATACGGCTGATGAGCCATATGCCCATATTAGCAATCTGTTTTTTGTCTATAACACTGGCGGCAGTAAGGTGGGGGAGTTTAGTACGGAGAATAGGTCGTGCTCTGGTAGTGTTAATGGGTTTGATATGGCCGAGTAGTATACTCCGGGTAGCTATGTCCCAAATCAACAATTGGAAAAATAAGCATTTTAAATCCAGATCTTATAATAGAACATATTACTACTGTGAAAAATCAATAATATTTTTGAGGAGGAATTGATTTATGTGTTATAACTGCGGAAAACTAAGATCTGTGCTTTATGGAGTGTCCCTAGCAGACCTATTAGAAAAAGGCGATAATTATGGCCGTGGTACTGCCGCTGCCGCTATTGGGTGCTATGAGGAAATTGTAAGAATCTTACGGGCATCTGGTGGGTGTAGTTCGTGTATCGGAATGGTCGAGAATCGGATTCGGAATACGTTTTAAGTATTTTAAATCATGATGACATGATAGTTGATGCATACTGCTCAGATACTACCAAACCCTTTAGAAGACGGCAAGTATGCAATACCTTTAAAAAGCGAGGTAACAATATTTCATTGTGTTCACAATATAATCCAAAGCGAGAGGGTGTTAAGATGGACAATAAAATAAGTCCGCGAGATTTGTGCTATTCATGTAAGCAATTGAAGTTTCCTATGAAATTTCAAGGAGAAGCATGGACACTTAGTATGTTTCTTAACTCACGTGGATATGCAAATGATTCATCTAGTGGAAGAAGTCAGGCTAATGAATCTATACTGTATGTATTGAAGCAATGCGGTGGATGCTCTAAATGTATTGCCATTGTCGAAAGGTTGTAACAGTGGTGTTATGTCTTTGACAAGTTTAACTAAGTGGTTGGCGGGTATTGTTTGTTCGTCAGCATCGTAAATTGGGAGGGGTTGCAGTGAGATTCGTTATTTTTTTGGCTGTTGCGGCGATTATCGGTTTTATAGTATACAAAGTTTTAGAAGCTAAAAAGCAAAAAGAGCAACTTGCTGCAACACAGGCACAAATAAAAGCGCTTGTCGCTGAAGGTGGTTCGCCTGACCAAGTTAAGATAGGTGTCTTTGACAGCAATCATCAATTAGCAAAAAGTGGGCAGTATGACCTTGTAAAGCATTTAGTCTTTCACCTCGTTGAAAAAGGGTATGAGATTCATAGCACTAGCGTTTCAAAAAACAGTACTTATCAGCAATATGAAGGCCTGATATACTTTTCACAAAAAGATATACAAGGCATACAGGGTAGTATAAGGTTCACTAAGTCAGCGAAGATAGTCGATGAACTCTGGTATAGCTGGGACTATTCATATACAGTTGAAAGGGACAGAGAAATTGTTGATGCAGACGAACGTAGAACCTGGGAAATTATGCAGGGTGCTAAACACACAAAATGGGAAATTGTTGATGGGGACGGCATAAGAATCACTGAAAAGTATGACAGAAAAGCGCCAGAGCCGTCTGAATTTTTGCTGCTTTGTGCTGATGTTTACGAGTCAAGCGGGTATAAGTTTAGTGACCCTGTATGGTATAAGGAAATAGCAAAGTATTCGTATATACCACTTGTTAAGATGCACGAATATATCAAAACAGGCAGTAAATCTTGGTAGATGAATTCCAAAATGACACCTCTATTGTGTATAATAGTTCCGAATTAAAATATGTACAATTGCAAAAGCGCTTGAGAACTGTGGTTTAATACCACATAGCTCAAGCGTTTTTGGTTTGTGTACAAATATTCGCATAAATGCTACAATCCCAATGATACGGCAATAAGGGAGGAAACAATGCAAACAGAAACTAAATACGGCAAGGTTCTATTTCACAGCATCCTGACTCCACAAGGCGCGTTAAAAAGGAGAACTATCTATCTTATCATTGCGCTGTGTATCCTAGGTGGTTGGTTTTTTGCCTTTTGGGCAACGGGGCATCTGGATCCTAACTCTGACCCGGTTCCCTTGGGCATGGGGTGGGTGATTCTTTTACTAGTCTTGGTTCCTATTTTTATCAGGATGATGTCCGGGGTATTCACTATAAAGGCATCCGAAGCCGCTGTTTTTGAGGAAGGCCTCATGCATTCTTGCAAGTCTAAGGTCACAGACCTGGCTCTTGATGATATAGCCGGCATTAGAGATTTATCAGAAAAAACAACATGGGTTGTGGCAATAATACTCCCATTCCTTACCATGCGGTCTCGGGGTGTTACTATCTTTAAAAAGGATGGCACAACGATTGAAATCAGTAAAAGCCAGGCCTATTACTTTGATGAGTTTGCGGATACATTTGTTTCTGTTTTTACTGGGCACTTGCTTAATGGTATAACAAAAGAAACCATAGGCCAAGCCAATATCCCCTTTGGGCCTAAGCTTGCGCTGGTAAGTGGTCAGCTTGAATATAGCCCTGGAGAAGATGATTCGCTTCAAATGCGGGATGGCAAGCTTAAGTTTGTCAAAGGCGAGGGCGGGAAAAGAATAATACCCTTTGACGATATTGCAGGGTTGCAACCTGATGAGGATGGGCATTATATTTCCCTTGTCGGTAAAGAGAGTGATAATGGGAAGCCTGTTATTCTTGCGTCCTTCAAAACTGATGAGGCGCAAAACATGATGGTTCTGCATGAACTATTGGATATGATGGTGTGATTATAAAATGAACACAGATGATACCAATAAAGCCTCAAAACCCAACCCACCCAAAATCCTAATGACCCTAATGGGCATGGAGATAGGCGGCGCCGAAACCCATGTGTTGGAGCTAAGCAAGACCCTCCAGCGTATGGGCTTGGATATCCATGTGGTTTCCAATGGTGGCGTATATGTAAAAGAATTGGAAGAATGTGGGATAAAGCATTATCGCGTACCTTTGCATAACAAGCAGTTTATTAATGTATTTTCGTCCTATAGGGCCATACGCAAAATTATTGTGGAAAATGATATAAGGCTGGTGCACGCCCATGCGCGTATACCGGCCTTTATTTGTGGGCTTTTGCAGCGGCGGCTGGATTTTCAGCTTGTGACCACGGTGCATGGGGAATTTTCTGTGGCTTTTCCCTTTAACAGGTTGTCTAACTGGGGAGATAGGGTTTTTGCTGTTTCTCAGGATTTGAAAGACTATTTGCTGACCAATTACAATGTCAAAGAAGAGGACATCAGCCTTACGGTTAACGGTATTGATACCAACAAATTCTCTCCAGATGTAGACCCGGGAGGGCTGGCAGCAGAACTGGGGCTAAGGCCGGATACCATGAAAATTGTATCCGTTAGCCGGTTAGACCACCCGATCAGCCTGCCTGCTCACGCGCTGATACAGGCGGCGGAAACATTGGCTATGAGCTGGCCCATAGAAATAATAATAGTAGGCGATGGGGATGATTTCGCGGCGGTAAAAGCCGGAGCCGAAGAGGTGAACAAGCGTGCTGGACAAAAATCCAGGCTGAAAACAGAGCAAGGCGCAAAATTAAAACATGAGCAGAAGCAAAAGCCTGGACAGGAGTACAAACTGATACATGTAACAGGCCAACGCACTGATATAAATAAATTTTTAGCAATAGCCGATGTATTCGTAAACTGTGCTAGAGCATCTCTGGAGGCAATGAGCGCAGCCCGCCCGGTAATACTTGCAGGCGGTGCTGGTTATATGGGCATCTTTAACGAAGAAACCAAGGCCGAAGCCATAAAAACAAATTTCACCTGCCGTGGATACGAGCCAGCAACAGGGCCACAGCTTGCGGCAGATATTTCTGCTTTGCTGTCCATGCCGCAAGACGAGCGGGCCAATCTGGGTGCTATGGGCCGGGAGATGGTAAAAAACCTATACTCCCTAGAGCGCATGGCTACCGACTCCATAGATGTGTATGAAGAAATGCTTAAAGCTCCGGTTCAGGCTGCAAACCGCCGCAGACGCAGACAACCCAAGAACAACCCAACCAATGTAGTAATCTCCGGCTACTATGGCTATCACAACAGCGGCGACGACTTGCTGCTGCAATCTATTGTGCAAAATCTCCGGGCTTACCGGGATGATTTATCTCTTACTGTTCTTTCCCTTAACCCCAAAGAGACCCGAGCCCAGTTTGGTGTCAATGCTATCCACCGGTTTAACTTCATTTCCGTGTTTTGGCAGCTAAGAAAGACAGGCCTGCTGATAACCGGCGGCGGCAACCTAATCCAAGATGAAACCAGCACCAAGAGCTTGATTTATTACCTATTGGTGATAAATATGGCAAGGCGCTTAGGCGCAAAAAATATGCTTTACGCCAAAGGCATAGGCCCGGTATACCGGCCTATAAACGTGAAAAGAGCCCGCAGAGCTTTAAACCGGATAGAGCTTATAACTCTAAGAGAGCCGGAATCCCTGGAAATCCTAAGCCAAATTGGTGTCGATGGCCCGGATGTGCATGTAACTGCTGATGCTGTTTTTGCGCTACCACCGGCGGAGGACTATATAGAAAGCTTGGCTAGAATGGGGATAACTGGGCCTTACTTTGCGATAAACCTAAGAAGCTGGCAGCATAACCCTCCCGATTTGGAAGAGCAAGTAGCCGCATTTGCTGACTATATCGTAGAAACCTATGGCTATCAGGCGGTATTTGTGCCCATGCGTATAGACCAGGATTCGGATATATCCCGCCGGATTATTGCCCTGATGAAGCACCCAGGCATCCTGATAGAGCCCGATTTGCAAGACTTTAACCAGGCCCGTGCCATAATGGGGGGTGCCGATTTTGCCCTTGCAATGCGTCTTCACGCCCTTATCTATGCAATGGAAAATGGCGTGCCCTGCATTGGGCTTGTGTATAGCTCAAAGATACGCCAGTTTATGGAGTCTATGGGGCAAAGCTGGTATATGCCAGTGGAGGAAACCCGGGCGGATAAGCTACTACAGTTTGCCGATGCCATCCATGCGGATATAGATGGAATTTCGGCAGGTATCTATGAAGCGGCACAGAATCTCCGTAAGCTTTCGGCTTTAAATGCCGAGCTGTGCATGGAGCTTATTGAGAGAAGATAGTAAAAATAGTCAAGATAGCTAAAAATCCGTTTTTGATGATACCGACAAGGATAGCTCATTTTCAATTGGCGACGACGGATACGCCCATAATGGGCCGATAGGGGGAAACTATATGCTAAGCTTTGAAGAGGCCCAAGAGGCCCTAAACCACATAATAGACGAACTACCGCCAGAAATATACAAGGGCCTAAACGGCGGCGTAGCCCTTCGTCCCGACGCTCTGTATGACACCAACGGCCTATTAATCCTAGGCCAATACCATGTAGAACCCCACGGTCTTGGGCGGTATGTAACAATAAACTATGGCTCCCTTTGGGCTGCCCACGGCCACCGGGACGCCGAGGGCTTCCGTGTGGAACTAAAAAGTGTGCTGCACCATGAGCTAACCCATCACCTGGAAAACCTGGCCGGCGACCGCTCACTTGAAAAGAAAGATGCACTGGATATAAGAAAGATGCTGGGGCTCATTTAGAGAGCCCCTTAACTATATGCGGATGAGATAAGGCTTACCATATAGCATAGTTTTGATACTTTTGCCAAACCTTTTTAGCCCTTAGATTCACTGGCTTAATTGGCAGTTTCCATATGTAATTGAGGCAATCTATTTGGTGCGAAAATCCCCGGCTGAATTCCTTGCAAAACCTGTGAAAAATTTAATTGACACAGGTTTTTTTTTGTGCTTTAATACGCCTGTTTAGCAATTGTGGATAAAATGTTTAGTATAGAGTTACTATATGCGACCACAGCGCACTAGAAAGAGGCCTACACATGATAATCGGTGAAAAGCTGAAGCAGCTTAGACTCCGAACCAACCTGACCCAAGAAGAGCTAGCAATCCGTTGCGACCTATCCAAAGGGTTTATCTCCCAAGTAGAGCGGGATCAATCCTCTCCATCCATAGCAACCTTGGTGGATATATTGGAATGCCTGGGTACGACACTTGAGGAATTTTTTAAGGAAACTGTTCCAGAACAAGTGCGCTACCGTCAGGAGGATGCTTTTGACTCGGAAGATGAGGACTTGGGCAACACAATTACATGGATAATACCAAGCGCCCAAAAGAACGAAATGGAGCCGATACTTATAAATCTGCGCCCAAAGGGCCGCACGCAAGCATATGACCCCCATGCCGGGGAAGTGTTTGGCTATGTGCTATCAGGTGCGGCAACCCTGCACCGCGGCAAGGAAAAATGGAAAATTAAAAAGGGTGACAGCATCTACTATAGCGCAACACAGCCCTATTATATAGAGAACCACACAAGTAATGGTGCAACTATCCTGTGGATAAGCACCCCGCCAAGCTTTTAAACACCCGATTTTCGATTTAAAGGAGTGGTCACATGCCCCGCCTCATTGAGCTTGTAAACATTGTCAAAGATTTTGGTCGGCAGACGGTGCTTGACCATATTAATCTATATATCAATCAAAATGAATTTCTGACGCTGCTGGGCCCCAGCGGCTGCGGAAAAACCACCACATTGCGTATTATTGGCGGTTTTGAGCAGCCCACCGGTGGCGATTTGCTTTTTAATGGGGTGTCCATTTTGAAGACTCCGCCCCATAAGCGTCAGCTAAACACGGTGTTTCAAAAATATGCCCTGTTTCCCAACATGAATGTTGCGGAAAATATCGCTTTTGGGCTAAAAATCAAGAAAGTTTCCCGGCCTGAAATTGCCGAAAAAGTGAAAAATATATTGAAGCTGGTAAACCTGGAAGGATTTGAAGGCCGGTCTGTTACCTCTTTGTCTGGTGGGCAGCAGCAGCGGGTGGCAATTGCACGGGCCTTAGTATGCGAACCTGCGGTACTGCTGCTGGACGAACCACTTGGGGCCCTTGACCTTAAGCTACGCAAGGAAATGCAGGTAGAGCTTAAAAATATGCAGCAGCAGCTTGGCATAACCTTTGTGTATGTAACCCACGACCAAGAAGAGGCCTTAACCATGTCGGACACAATTGCAGTAATGAACGAAGGCCGTATACTGCAAATCGGCAGCCCAGAAGGCATCTATAACGAACCAAAGAACGCATTTGTGGCCAATTTTATCGGCGAAAGCAATATCCTGCCCGGTACAATGCCAAAAGACCGCCGGGTAAGCTTTGCCGGGGTTACATTTGAATGTGTGGATGCGGGCTTTGCCAGAGACGAGGCTGTGGATATTGTAGTGCGGCCCGAGGATATTATTATTGTGCCGGAGGGGGAAAGCCAGCTTGTAGGTATCGTCACCAATGTGACATTCAAAGGCGTGCACTACGAAATGCGGGTGGAGGCCAATGGCCACACATGGAAGATTCATAGTACGGTGCTTTCACCGGCAGGTACTAGTGTTGGCCTTGCCATTGCGCCTGATTTGATACATGTTATGAAAAAGCAAACTGCTGATGACGCTTCATCTGATGGAGGTTCTGGGTCATGAAGCAGGCAGTTGCGCTTAGGGCCAGAATGCTGCCTGACATAATCAGCAAGCTAGGCTTGAATCTGAAGCATCTTTTTGCGTATCCATACGGGCTATGGCTTACGGTCTTTGTTGCCTTGCCCTTGCTGTTGGTAGGGTACTATAGCATTACCTCCACAGATGCTGCGGGTAACACCTATTTTACTTTGCGGCATTTTCGCATGTTTTTTGAAGCATCTTATCCAGGGCAGGCGTTCTTTCAACGGCTGTATGTAAATGTGGCGTTGCGCAGTTTGCGTATGGCGCTTCAGACTACGGTTATCACCTTTATTTTGGGCTACCCAGTGGCCTATATCATGGCTGGAAAGGGCTTTAGCGATAAGTCGGTGCTGCTGTTTTTGTTTATTGCCCCTATGTGGATGAACTTTCTTGTGCGTACCTATGCCTGGCTGGCGATTTTGTCTCCTAATGGGATACTTAATACTTTTCTTGCGTGGTTGGGCTTACCTATATTGGATATTCTTTTTACCGATGCGGCGGTGCTTCTTGGCATGGTTTATAATTTTTTGCCTTTTATGGTGCTACCTATTTATACGGCTCTAAGGAAAATGGATCCCCGGGTCATAGAAGCGGCTCAGGATCTTGGGGCCAATACGCCGAATGTGTTTTTTAGGGTAGTGTTTCCCCTTAGTATGCCTGGGGTGATTAGCGGGATTACTATGGTGTTTATGCCGGCAGCGGCTACGTTCATCATCCCCAACTTGCTTGGGGGAGGGCAGTATTTCCTTCTTGGCAACTTGGTAGAGCAGCAGTTTTTACGGGTTGGCAACTGGAATTTTGGCTCGGCCATTGCTGTGATTATGATTATGCTGATGCTGGTTTCTACACTGATATTGTCCCGGTTTGATAAGGAAGAAGCCAAGGATGGGGGTGCGCTGGTATGATTGCGAAAAAGCTGTATATGGGGCTTATCGTCTTCTTTTTGTACGCGCCTATTTTGGTTTTGATCGTATTTTCATTTAACGACTCCCGTTCCCAGGCACATTGGGCTGGGTTTTCCTTACGGTGGTATGTGGAGCTGTTTAATGACGATCAGATTATGCGGGCTATACGCAATACCTTGCTTATTGCCGTGTTTTCTACTTTGGCAGCTACCGCAATCGGGGCCACGGCGGCGGTTGGGATTTCTAAGCTTGGGCGGCGTTCCAAGGCTGTGATTATGAGTGTTACCCAACTGCCGGTTATGATGCCGGATATTGTTACCGGGCTTAGCCTTCGGATGCTGTTTATCTTTGTTATACGGTTTGTGGGGGCAGGGAATTTAGGCTTTGGCACGCTGCTGCTTTCTCATATTACCTTTAATGTACCCTATGTGATTTTGTCGGTTACGCCTAAGCTTAAGCAGATGGATGGTAATCTTTATGAAGCGGCTTTGGATCTTGGCTCTACCCCTTTTATGGCTTTTATGAAGGTGATTTTGCCTGAGATCTGGCCAGGGGTGGTTACTGGGGCGCTGTTGGCTTTTACGCTTTCGGTGGATGACTTTATGGTCAGCTTCTTTACTACCGGGTCTGGGGTTACCAACTTGTCTATCCAGATATTTTCTATGGCCCGGCGTGGGGTTAATCCGCGGATAAATGCGCTGTCTACGTTGATATTTATTGTGATTATGGTGCTGTTGTTCTTGATTCATAAACGGGATCAGCATCTGGCAAGGAAGAATGCGGAGTAAGCTGGGATTGTGTTCATTTGGGCCTTGGCCTATTTATAAAGGAGGTGCTTCACTATGAAGCGAGTATGTATGTTTTTGTTGTTAGTTGTTGTTGGGGGTCTTATGTTGACGGGCTGTACAAGCAATGAACCCAGTGTCCAGCCTGGCGATGATACCCCAGCCCTTGCGTCGCATATCAACGTCTTTAACTGGGGCGAGTTTATTGACATGGAAGTTTTGCGCATATTTAGGGAAGAAACCGGCATCCAGGTACGTTACGAAACCTACGCCACCAACGAGGAAATGTACCAGCGTGTGCGCACCGGCGGGTCGGATTTTGATGTTCTGTTTCCTTCTGATTACATGATTGAGCGCATGATTACTCAGGGAATGCTGGCCCCGCTTAACTGGGACAATATCCCTAATGCCGAGCATATTGACGAGCGGTTCTGGTACATGCCTTTTGACCCCAATAATCAGTATTCTGTGCCCTATATGTGGGGGACTTTTGGCATAATGTATAACACTACCATGGTGCACGAGCCTGTGGATTCCTGGGAAATACTGTGGAATCCTATATATGCAAACCAGATTTTTATGTACTACGCATCCCGGGATACCATGGGTGCAGCCCTTAGGATGCTTGGGTTTTCTCTTAACTCTACCAGCATAGACGAGGTAAACATGGCTCGTGACCGCCTTATAGAGCAACGGCCCCTTGTGCGGGCATTCTTGGGGGATGCCATCAAGGGCATGATGATTAACGGCGATGGGGCCCTTGCAACGGTGTTTTCTGGCGATGCAGTATGGGCTAAGCAGGATAACCCAGATCTCAATTTTGCCATCCCACGGGAAGGAGCCCAGATTTTCCTGGATTCCATGGTTATACCAGCTACATCTACACGCCAGCTTGAGGCTGAAATGTTTATCAACTTCATGACCCGGCCGGATATTGCGTACCTCAACACCAGGTATGTTATGTACTCTACAACCAACGCCACCACCTTTGAGATGCTGCCAGATTATATGCGGGAGTGCCAGATTTACTGGCCGCCTTATGAATATTTTTACCGTTTGGAGGCATTTGCGGACTTAGGCGATTTTAAAGATGTCTTCGAACGGGCATGGACTGAAGTTTTAGCTGCAAACTAAGCAAA
>Ga0123355_10006794_pt1 | contig 17022 bp, 8 predicted proteins | sample TergutEmb28metaG_3_FD_89872 | JGI IMG/M metagenome (GOLD analysis project Ga0123355, IMG submission 89872) | Embiratermes neotenicus P1 segment gut microbial communities from Petit-Saut dam, French Guiana - Emb289 P1 | ecosystem: Host-associated > Arthropoda: Insects > Digestive system > Gut ...
CACAATATTTTTCCACGTCATCTCATAAACGGCACGATTTTCGAAAAAAAAAAAAAAGTTATTGAACATAAAATGTGTGTTTTTTATTTTCTCTGCGGCTTTTGTGTAAAACATTTCTCATCCCCAGAAGAAATGAGCGAGCTATGATCATCAATGTATATCGGTCTTCATGCGAAGTATCAGTTATTTTAGTTATGTTTTAATGAAACTTGAATTTTCTGGACATATTTTCGAAAAATACCCAACTGTCAACTTTTCGTGAAAATTCGTCCAGTGAAAGCCAAGCTGTTTCATGCGGAAGGAAGGGCAGACAGACGGACGGACAGACATTACGAAGCTACGCAACTAAAAACGAAATAATAAGAAGACCGTTTTTGTTACTTCTTTGTACAAAAAGTATACAGTGGTCGTACGATCAGATGTCGCATTTATGTACGGTGGATTTCTACGAGGTGTGCCAGTAAGGTAACAGGTGAAATTTATTGAATGAATTTGTTGCTGACATTTATCCGTGCAATAAACGCATTATGTTCTTATGTTTATTGGACCGTGCGTCATTGTAATAGTTGAAGAATAAAAGACCAACTTGATATCACTAGCTATTTTATTTCACTTCTTATGTGCTCAACATGTTTCGGTCATTAATATATCCATCATCAGGAGCTTGCGACTGTGCTGTTGAATTACCACATCGGTTGTTTTGTTCTCGGTTCGTTGTGTGTTGGAGATTTGGTGCGGCTGGGTTTGAGTAGTGTCCTTGTTGCAGGCTTCAGCCTGCAACACGGACAAAACCGATGTGGTAATTCAACAGCAAATTTGCAGGCTCCTTATGATGGATATATTAATGTCCGAAACATGTTGAGCACATACGAAGTGAAATAAAATAGCTAGTGACATCAAGTTTGTCTTTTATTCTTCAACCATTATCCTCATTGCGTAGTGAATTTCACTAAAGTTTTATAATACACGTATTTCTATGAGAATATTAACATTAACATATTTTACTTCTGAAATAAAATGTGGAGCCTATGAATTGTAATACGAAATTTATTTCGATGTGTACTACTTAATGTATTCAGGCGGATGCACAGTATACTTTATTATAGTGCAATGGAACAAGAAGTAGGAGGAAGGAACTACTATGTAAGAAGCGGGTAGTAATAAATCAGGATTTATTGCTCAGGAAAACACAAAGTTGCGGTGATAAAACTTATCTTAACGATACAGATACATATTTACTTAAGGTTAAACGCAAATAGGGGGTGATAGAGTGCGGAATGATAAATTAAATGGTGGATATAACTGAAGACAAATTAGGTGGTGTTGGTGTTGTTAGTGAACAAGGAGTGTGTATCTCCTATAAAGCGTCCCCATCGACTCTGGGTTCCACCCAGCCTTGTGCTCAGTGGGAATTGCATGTTCTGTGATGATTTTCAGAATTTCTCTCACACCAGTACTAATCTGATTTGTAGGCACAACATCCTAGACTCTTGCCCGTCTGATGATGGTAGCTAATGGGGTGTTGTATTCCAGCTGTCTGGAATTATTAACTTTGCAGGCGACTGTGCCTTTGGGCTGAATATTGACTCTTCACTTTAGAGTACGCGATGTTTCTATCTGCTCCACCAGTATTAAAATACGATTGGCAGATGCGAGCCCATAATTGATAGCATCTACCAATGAGTGATCGATCGAGCGTGTAATCAGTTAATGATACTGCCGAAATACAGCGTGGTTGTAGTTGCGTCAGAGTTAACTCTCAAGATGTAGGTAAGTTGTCACCGTGCACGTCGTGACGGTGTAAGGAGGAATGTGGTACAGATCCTTTCGTAGTTAATGTCGGCATTAGAAGGGGGTGAATGGATAACCTCCGTTTCCTCTTCACCTCTTGGGAAAGAGCCCACACAGTGCATAGAATTGGAGGCTGGGTAGGCCAGAGAACCAGTCTGGATATTTACAAGAAAAGTCTCTAGCCACTGCCGGGAATCGAACAGCGTTTACTTGGCCATGAGCTCGTAGCCTTGTCACTAAACTGCCTACACTATCTCGGCTCCTAGGTTTCGGGTTATAGTGCAGCAAAAATTCAGAATTCTGGAGGCATTCAAACCCACCAATTGCATGTCGACTGAAGAAATGAGAATGTGTATAATAACTGAACTGGCTTACCGTCATATCTGATAGTGTCCTTAAGTATAACCAGTACTGGACATGCGCTTTGTTGCCCGAGAATAAACTATTTAAAACGTAAAATACATAACACTTTAATTTTGTTTGTAGTTTATATAATTACCTTACTGTAAGGAAAGAACGCACCATTGAGGTATTTAAGAAGGCGTGCTGCGATCCACATTTGGATCGGAGAGGTTTGAAGCAACATGATGATTTTTCAACATGTAGCTACTGCACACAAAAGAGGTTATATCAGAACAATCCAGAAGGAAGTAGGAGTGTAGGAAGACCAAGGTTAAGGTGGATGGACGAGGTGAGGGAGGACTTGAGGAGGATGGGTGTCACAAACTGGAGGATACGTGCACACAGAAGAGACGACTGGAAGATGGTCGTGAAGGAGGCCAAGGTCCTACAAGGACTGTAGAGCCATGGAGTAGTAGTAGCTACTGCACACACAGATATCAATGATGTTGTCTCGGTAATAATATAGGCCATTCCTGTTTCGGCGGGTTTTTGTTTATAGCTCCGGCTGTGCATTACGTTTTGTGATTTTTTTGTGGTGTCCCCCATTGCAACTGTGGTTTCATGACACATTTTGTAACGGACTCCATCCTTTCCTGTTTCCTCTCAGTGCTGTGTATACGTAAGTTAATTAAAAGCGAGGTGAGGTGTCTGTCTACCGTAATGTTAATAAGCTATTCAGGATCTGAATGAATTGGCTCACTGTACGTATATGTAGACTAACTTAAATGAAGATGAAGTTTTCATAGTACTTTGCAATTCTGAAACTTTACAGATATTTTTCACTCCCTTTTTACGGCAGACTGGCCATCATTTATCATAATATAATTTACTGCGCATAGCATGTGACTTTACAAAGTGGATAAAATGTGCCGCAGTGGAAGTATCTGAAGTTATACGCAGATGAGGAGGATCCATAGGACGGTGATGGTGCCCCGAAGTTCTCGCTGCAACTTATCCAAAAAGTCTCTTCAGGCCACCATATACCAGCTAACTGCTGGAATTAGTCATAAAAAGTCGTGACGCATTGTAATAGCTCTAAAAATGTGGTGGAATCTCTTATTTTACTTTTTTTCATACAAGGAGGTTAAGGGGCCTCAGAAATCTTTAGGTTTGCAAGAAGACGAGTCAAGAAACCTCGGGGCGGGGTTAGAATGGAACCGCAGAAAGTAGGGGGGTAATGGAAAAGCCTGAAGTGAACCAAAAAGAATGAGAGACTAGATGGAAAGAAAAAGTAAAGGATACAAAAAGAGAGAAGACTGCGAGGAGGATAATATTAGAGGGAAACAGAGGGATAAGAAGACAGAAAGGGTACGAGGTTGAGAGCTTGAAAAATGAGATACAGTTAAAGAGATGTATCAAGTTACTGAGGGAATAAAGTTATGGTTTAACCGACAGTTTTTATTACAAATTACTTTCTTTTCCTTGTGTAGGAGTAAAAGGACGTTTCGTGTTTCATCTTTTTTTTGTGCAGCACGTTATCATGTGTTTTAAATCTGCAGTACGAAATGGCTCCGGGAGAAGTACATTTTCATTACTTGTTTTTTCCCCATATTTTTGAGCTTTTGTTCTTCAGCTTTTGTACGTAATTTGGGAGAAAGTGTGCTGTAGATTGTTGCGCTGTTTTGAAACAGATATTCGTAAATGCGTTGATTTTGCTTTACCGTTTGTAACCCTGTACATTTCAAAGTTAGAGTGCGTGAAGTTAGGGAATAAGTAATGGAATTTTATGGTTCAGAGTCCTGATTGGGAATCTTAGTTGGCCATGATATACCCCGCTCTGTACCGAACCCATACGTTTATTATCACATTCGAAATATCCCATATTGGGCCCTATCCTGAGCGAAGTAAATTAATCTATTCTTAATTAAAAACCACAAAATTGGATAAGAACTTTAGCCTTAGTAGCAGAAACATAATTTTTCTGTTCCTGTAGCTGACCGAGAATAAATACGATGACAAGTGACCAAAAACATGCGATACTTATACCAACGCCACTTACGACATATAAACTGCAATAACTTCATCGAAATGAAACTAATAACAAACAATTCAAAATAAACTTAAGAATAATAACGCAGAAATTACCAGAGCAGATAGTGGCAATACCATTATCTTTATGTACGAAAACGATTACAAACCGAAAACATGATCGGAAGGAAACATATTACATTATAGAATTCAAACATACCAACTTGTGAATATCTGTCTGAACATTTGCTACAAAACGGTCACTCATTTGGAAAAATTAATGACATTATGGAAATCTTATCCTTACCAAAATGGAACACATTTGGATACAGAGGAGAAAGTTTATATTTACAAAGAATCAGCTACAAGAAATTAGGTCAAGGATAAATACGCAATTACCCCCCTCCCACCCAGTGAAACTTTTAGAGCCGTGTTAATTGGAGAAGGTCATTTGACTAATACTTCTTCTACATCTCAATACCCACCTTTCACTTACATCAGTAGGCAGGTATAAACGCTGCGACACACAATGGACATAACGTAACGTTACAATACCCAAACAAATTCGAGAAGCACACTAGTACTAAGTGACATATTTTCAACTGTCCAAATAAGTAAATACATTTTACTTTCTTACAGTATCGGTTATAACAACCCTTTAAATAAGACTTTTTTACGTCGTATATTTTTTGAATTTACAAATTCCCAACCAAAATAAAAAAAACATAACAGAAAACCTTCATAAATTCTACATCAAACTGAGTCACAAGATTGAAAGCGCCTTCTTTATTTAAACAGTAAACGAAGCAGACTCTGCTGTATGCTCATCCACGCACTTCGTTACGATCCTTTTTACAAGTAATATTTTTATGTATTCCCATTATCACCGTATATATTTAGGAATCTTTCTTGAAACACATTTTTAAAAGCTTTTTTAGAAAACATTTTAGACCCATTTATAATGTATTATTCTCCGTACGTATGGAGATGTCGCACCTGTCGCAGCATTAAGCCTCTTTTTAATGTTCGTAATAAGGACCTGATGATGGCTTAGTAATCCGAAACAAGTAGGCTGTTTTATCCTGCTTTGTATGCTGTTTATGACTGTTTGTAGTACAAAAGTATATTTGTGACTGAATAGCACGATGGGGGTGTGTCATCTAACAAAAAACTACACCTTAACAATCTATATTTAAGGTCGAATTTAGGCCTAATGTAATTCAGACTACCGAATTTATGATTTGATTTAAACTACTATACCAATTAAAATTTACAGTACTGATTTCCGTCTCTTGGTTTACAAATTTGCAGAATCCGTGTGAGTGGATTTTTACTTCGTCATTGTTTCAAAATAGACGGCTTGAAACTAGTACCGAAGAAGTTGCCAGAAGTTTTTAACTAACACTGTACAGTCGCAGACAAATAATTAGGTAGTGTGGTGAGATATTACAGAGGTTTGAAAGGAGGTATAGCGGTTATACATGTGTTTGACAAAAAGAGGAAATGTGAGTGCGTGAGTCAGGAAAATTGGTGTTGTGGCCAATATTTGGGACAGATACTTCTCAGCTTGTTTTATTTTACTAAACCATCAGATACAGCATACACAGTAGTATAGTCTTTTGTCACTCCGACATGTTACTGTTCAATAGGGAATGACAGTTTACAAGTACAAGAAAGCACGCAGAGAAATATACTTCCCAGATTCAAATACGATGAATTACTGCTGATTTAGCCTTGCTCATTCATCACTGCTGGTCATTTGCAGCCTATTGTAAGCGTCAAAAGTGAATGTATTGGTGGTGTAAGAATTTCAGGTAACCAGATAGCAGAAAATTAAAAAAAAAGTGAAAAGGTTATGCTAAACATTGATGTATATTTGAAACATTCACCAATACACTCTTAAAATCATGAGGTTTGTCGTCTCCGTTGTGTTATTAGATTAACTAAAACGGAGTATATGTACTTGTCTAACACAAATTTATTTGTTCGTATAGATATGTAAAAAATATCCTATATGAGGTACAACTACATGTTTCGGCGCTTGACAATGGCCATCTTCAGGTTGTACATGAAATACTTAGTAAGCAGTTATACTTGATTTATTATGTGCTGTATATAGTGGATTTGGGAGGTGAGGTGCGCACGAGATATCGTGCCCACCACACCTCCCAACCCTAATATATACAGCACATAATAAATCTAGTATAACTGCTTACTAAGTATTTCATGTACAACCTGAAGATGGCCATTGTCAAGCGCCGAAACATGTAGTTGTACCTCATATAGGATATTCTGTACATACCGCTACCAACAAATAAAGTTGTGTTAGACAAATACATACACTCCATTTTAGTTAACACTCTTAGACGTTTGTGGGTTCTATTTTTCAGGTGAGACACAGGATTGTCAATTGTACATATTACGTTTTTTTTAAAAAAAGTTCAGCCTGAAGATGACTCCATACAGGCGAGCCGAAACATGTAGCTGAGAGATGTGATTGAAAATACACTTTAATAATTGCCTAACTGAAAGTTGTGTTAGGCTATATTTTATATTTGTATATTTATATTACCATCGGTTCTTTTATTTCTCCAGTTTTGTTGTACGTGTTTGAACTCCACTTATGTGTCATTGTCAAGGTGAATTAACCAAGGCCAGAGGTGACTCTGTTATTTGTAACTGCTTCATCTGCTTTTCTCGCGCTAGCAGGAAATAATTTGGGTGGACGCTATTTTTCTGGTTTTTCATTCACACAAGGAATAATTAACTAAAGCTATGCATGGCTGCTAGTTTCATTGTCATCCAGGTTATGTGATCTATCCTGTGCATAGAAGCCAAGAATAGACTTAAGTTCTTCTTGTTTGTGTAGACAACAGCTTTGGTTGTCAGACTTCTGGGGTCGCTGAATGATGTAGATAGCAAACATGGTGCAGTCGCAGATAGACATGTTCTGTTGCACGAGCAATTCCGTTTTTCGCTACATAATCATTGGCCTTGATCACGATGTTACCAACTGAGTAATTCTTAGGGGCAGAGACAGCCAGAGCGTGCTGTGCCTTGAATTATTCTCCTAAAATGCTGCAGACTCTCAAAGAGAGAGGTTCTGATTGCCAGGGTTTACTTTGTATTCCGAAAATATAACTCAATCATAGTTCACCTTAGGCCAAACCAAACTCATGTTTCGTAGGCAAGGTTATCTGACAACGACTGTGTAGGAGTAGGACAACCGGGTAGTGAAGGTGGCATTGCCTCCACCTAGTGTAAATTTTACATGTTATCTTAGGTTTTTAAATCGCACATTTTTAAATACGTTTGCCAGATAAATTGTTGAACTCGGGGACTCTTAGGCCTGTAACAAATGAGTAAGTTTTACTTTTATTCCTGTTGTGTTTAACGACTCTTTAAGTGTATCAGTTTACGTGGTATATAAAAGGTAATGCAGTCCCATTACAGAACCGGAGGGGCCCAGAGGGTTCCAGGAAGTTAAGGTTCCCAGATTTCGTGATAACGGCACAGGATCATGGTAGATTGTCAGCCTTACGTACCGGGCGCCTTTACCCCCACGAAATACTCCTGGTACTCGGTTCTGTTAGAGGCTGAGTCGACCCCAGGGCCATAGTGCGATCGGAAAGATTTTATGTCAATGAAAAATCCACTGACACTAGCTGGGATCGAACCAGCGACCTTCCGATATGTAGCACAGCATCTTAACCACTGTGCTACCAGGGTTTACATGGTATATGGTGCAGAATAATAGAATGGTCAGCGAATAACGAATTGTACATAATGTGGGAGAAAGTGATCATGGTATAATTGAATTTGGGAAACCTGAGGAAACGAATGTGGGATTGTTCAATAGCCGGTCTGAAAGCCGGTTGTACTGCACTTTACTGGCTTTACTCAACTTTTCTAGGCACTTTTAATATTGTGCCTGAAAACAGACCACATCTGGTTGTCTGCTTTTTTCCTAATTCGACAACGAAAGGCGCGGTAAAGTATTGACGTCACCAGTTGTCTGTAGATTGTACAGTAAAGTTGGTAAAGGTCTTTGATTAAACTTTAACGGTGTCGAATTTAAGCAGTTTACTTTTAAGTGTCTGATTGAATAACAGAACATGCACTTAAGTACGTAGTGCGTTTGTTGATTTCTCCCATGATATCACGTTATGTGTTTGTTACAAACTGAACCAGATTTATGAGTATAAATGAAAATAAAAAAAAGTTTTTCTGACTGCACGTTCCCGAACATTAAACAGTTTTCTTCAGATTTATGGTATTTTGAAAGGTGATCAGTGGAAGGAGGTTCAGAATGATGAATTCTTCGAGACAGGATACAAAGACGTACGAGTATACACAGTTTTGATGGAAGGGTCTGTTGGAAAGTGGTTGGTTAGACGTTTGAGAACGAGGTGATGTTGGAACTGTTCTTAGGTCAACAGGTTACAGTTTTCTGAAGTGTGATTTCGCGTAGTTTGGAAGACGATTAGCCATAATTTCGGAGTTACGGGCTGTCTGCCGCGCATATTCTGAGGTTGTCGGATTAAGGTGGCCTTGCGTGTGTTGCATGTGAGGCTTTAATACCGCACTCTTCGGTACCCCTTACCAGGAGTTAATCATTCGAATTATTGCACTTAAAAAAAAAACAGGTTTCCTGCAGTGCGACGAGCCCAGTCAACCTAGAGCATTTTTTTTTTTGACAAGCCATCCCGTTGTGCAATAACAATTGTGTAATATGTTATATACCGTCAGTACACAACAACATCAATATAGTAATATAATGTATGCAATAGGTTTCACTGTGGCCATAGTGAAACCTATTGCATACGTTATATTACTATATTGATGTTGTTGTGTACTGATGGTATGTAATATATTATATAACCTAGAACAGCATGTACAGTATGCATGTTACACTGGGTTCTTACTGGTGGTTATGAAAACATTTTTGCATGTGTCTTTTGCACGACGTTATATTATTGGATCCCATAAAACTTGCAATAGCCTGTGACTCATAAGTACATTCTTCAAGTCTAGAATGTAAATTTATCATTGTCCATCCAGGCAATAAGCAGCTCTGATGTCGGCTGCACATTGCTACATGCTTGAATATATCATACACATTTTGTTGGAGCCTCTTTTTAAATGTCTGGTATTAATTTTGTGTTGTGTCCCTCCCAACCTAAGAGCACCTGCATCACCCACCTACAGTTTTGTAAATTGCATACATTAACGGTACCAGAGAGATGCAGACTTGCTCTTCACCAGAAGGTTTCATTTATTGCCAGAGATATTTTTCCTAATGACTCTATTTATTTCCGTCAAAATATAGGTGTATGTGCCTCTATCTTTGGTAGAAATTATTCATGCAATCTTATATGTTTCAAACAGTGTATGATTTGACGTTCATAGGGCCTTGCATCGTAATATTATTCCTATAATAAAACCAAATAGATGCAACAGTGTATCAAATTTATTTATTTTAGAATGACACCGCTAGCAAGCATACAGCAGTATCTGTTTGACAGATGCCTGCTGCTGTATGTACAGTCTTGTACTCCTGATGATGGACAGAAAAGACCGTCCGAAACATGTAGAGTGTCATTCTAAAATAAATAAATTTGATACACTGGTGCATCTAGTTGGCTTTACTATAGGAATAGTATATCATTTGTTTTGAAGCACCCTTGACGAATACTTTAAACAGCTGAGTCAGTAACTGACTGTGAACTTTACGACCGGGCTTCGATTCACAGCAGGTGCAGGAATTTATCTCTGTGCAAAGTCCTAGCCGGGTTCGGAGCCAGCTCCGCCTTTCAGGGTTACGGTTTTCTGGGATGTGGTGCCGTGCTGTTGGTAGACAGATACCAAAGTTCTGCAGGAGCTCTTTATCAAAGTTCACGACGTCAATCTCAGAAGGCTAACCTAATCTTCATAATTATTGTCGTGTAAACCTGAAACATCACAGACCGGCCGTTTACAAATCGATAATGTGGCTCCCTCTTTCAAGGGGTCATACTGCTTAAATCCATATAGTTCCGAGTTTAAGAATTCTGTGCTTCGAAACACACTGAAGCCCTCACGGCCTGGGTTTCAGATACAGGATAGTTTTACTTTTACTCTGTACTTTTGATAAATAGGACTACATGTAGCATATGATGAATGGTCAATTTTGTCAACTGAATGCTTGCTCGATCCTAATCCTCTATGACGTGACATCAAATTTAAATACGTGGGCAGAGACTTACAACGAATACATAAGGGCAAATTAGCATAAATAAATATTCATGTTAACAAGAATCTGTTTGTCTAGTTACCAGTTCTTAAGCTTGATGCAGTCACTTTTTGAACGTAAACAATCTGAACTGTGAATTTAATTAAGATCTGCAAGTTGTATATGAGATATTTCTCTCTTTGGTCCTTATATCTGTTAATAGGTTTCTTGTACAGTACACTCAGTCGAACAAAAATCCATCGGCCTGAAGTTTTCTAAGTCCCGAACCGCAAGTTACGTGCGGTACAGTTGCCTTCATAATTCGAGTCGATTTACTTTCTCCATGGTTGCGCATTCGTGGCGTTTCTTTGTCTTCCATTCATTACATTCAATCACACCGTATATATATATATATATTTATTTTTATATATATATAAACCGAAAACAACAATACATTTGCTTAATTTGAAATTAAAACATTAATTAAACTTCATTAACTTTCCCAGGCGTGAGGCTAGCTAGCTGTGCTGCTAGGGATGAATGAGGCGACCGGACCGTTCCGTTCTTGCTGTCAGCAGGCGTAGCCCAGGCAGTTGAATGCGTGCTAGCACTAGCCTTCGGAAAAAAACTATGTTGGTTCGAGTCCCACTATCGGCATATTTATTTATGTAGCCCAGGCAGTTGAACGTGTGCTAGGAGTACCAAAATACTGGCCAGGGGTAATCTCTACCATTATGAACGTAGCCTTTAGATTCAAGTGAGTGAGTCAACAATCCTTAGAATACGACGTTTATGTGAATTATACAGCCTGTTAAGATGCAGTGCGTACCGTAGAGAAGACAAAGTGTTTGTCCGTTACACATTCGGTGAATACCGTAGAGGGAAACAAGTGATAATTGTTGTGAAAGTTATATGAGACAAATAAGTATACTGTGTGACTAAATCCAGAGTTCATTAATGTTAAATTACGTGGTACATATATTTACTTACTTGAAGGCTTAAAATGTTTTAATTCACTATGTATTCCTTCCTTTTAATATAAACACCCCTTAAGAAATTTAGTTTTAAACGTCAAATTGATTTTGCGAGATGGCAGAAGAACCGAACGAAACTGCTCTTAGGACAGGCCATTTTGTTTCCAATTACGTAACGCGTGTTTTGGATCCACGTGGTAAAGGAAACACTTTTTTGAGTAATAACGAATTCGCACTTTTATGGAAAGTTTTTACACATGGTAATGTATATTTCACATGTTCTTTGTCATCATGTCAGAGTATCTAATACCCTTGACTCCACATCTTCTTGCTATTGTGTTAGGCATGTATCGAGCTGACATCAAAGTACAACACGTTGTTGGTTTTGAGAGTCTTGTTATGCTCTCGTGACAGTAATCTAAACATCCATAATTTAATCAGTTTAGATGTTTTATCTCAGAGACTCTAATTATTTTGATTAAATTTGGTATTGTTGGCTTCCATGTTCATGGTCGAACTTGAAGATGGATACAGCATTTTCCTCTTAATATTGCTCTACACACCGATAAGACTGTACGACCTTACAACACATCTTTCCACAACTTAAATACACTTCACATGAAAACACGAGAACCATGCTTGTACTAAAATTTGAATGGAGCAATTAATTTTCATCTACGTCCGTCATATGTAAACCCATACACCAAGTGTAGCTTACAGTTTATCTTAAATATGGTTATGTTGACACATCTTTACATAACACGAAGGGACTGAAATATTGTATGCTTGTAGTATAAATACACATAGTGTGTTTGTAAAAATCTGTCCCGTTACAGGCCCGAGGTGCCCAGAGGGTTCCAGGAAAATGAAGTTCCCAGATTAAATGACAATGTCCCAGGATGGTGGTAAGGTTGTCAGCCTTACGCATCGGCCGGTTTTACCCCCAGGAAATACTCCTGGTACTCATTTCTGTTAGAGACTGAGTCGACCCCAGGGCCATAGTGCGATCGGAAGGATTATGTTAATGAAAAATTCCAATGACACCATCTGGAATCGAGCCAGCGACCTTTCGATTTGTAGCACAGCACCTTAACCACTGTGCTACCGCGGTCCCCCATAGTGTGTCTGTAGTGTATATTTTTTGAAATGCATACAAAATTCTATATCATTACGTGTGTGTGTGTGTGTGTGTGTGTGTGTGTTTGTGTGTGGGGGGTGACACGCTGAAAATTGTGCAAGTGTACTTCTAGTGTTGTTAAGAATGGAGAGCATTAGAGTGCAATATTACACTTCTCTGCATTGGCTTTATTATGCGCTGCGTACGAAAAGCACGCCATCGCTTATTCACGACGATTATGAAACATGATTTGTGAATTCGTGAGTTCCAGGAAATCCTAAATCCTCTCATAACGAACTGTCCTTTTCACTTGTCTGCAGGTTTCGTCTCCACCGCCGTCATCATTAGGTACGAAATGACATGTGAGGTGCAGCATGAAGCTAGTAATTGCACTTTTTTTATTTACTTGTCGATGGTTTGTTTAAGTACGCCGTCAGTGATTCAGGTGTCTACGAACTATAGCGTCGACGGTAAAGTGACTAATGAATAATGAACTAAAAATTAAGAGGAGAAGGTATAGCTCGTGGCATAATTTGACGACCTGCTTTCGAGACAGCGGCCTGGAGGGACCACGAGAGTCTACCTCAATTGTCATTCAGGACAGCCAGCGTCTAGTGCGAGATTCAAACTGGAGAACTTACGAATTCAGGTTGGAATCATTATCGTTTGAGCCACCTCTGCCTGGTGAAACTAATATTGTTGACAGTGGTAGTAAAGAAAGTTCGAAAGAGATGCACAGTACTTAGCAAGTTTTGTGTGTGCCTTTCCTCGTGTATTATTGGGTTCATGAAGTGTCTACATGATCCTTTTTAGCTTCAAATTAAAAGTTTAATGAATATATATTGTTCACTTTAAGGGGTGTTGAAATTTAAGCGGGATAATTTGACAGTTTCCATATTCACCTATCCTTTCCACAGATAATCCTTCCAGTGATTTACTCATACACTGTGGCCCCCGAGGGATACTACTAAATCACAGCGTTATTGAATATACACACAGTGAACGTGAAAAATATCAGAAAAACAGCTTCACAAGGTAATCGGTGCTACTGCGTAGAGATAACATTTTCTGCAATGCTCTCACAAACCTAAGCATGGGTAGGTTACTTCTCGACTACATGCATCGGTGCCTACAGAGTGAATTAAGAATTGCGAAAGAAGCAGAAGAGCTGCTTTACAGTCACTGGGAGTTCCATGGTTCTATAAAGCGGGAGAGAGATATCGCAGGTCTTTGAGCTTGCTAAGGTCCCGAAAATTACCAATTGTGCCCCTGTTAGAATGTGTTGACTTGCTGTTACTGTGTCTTAGTTTGTTAAAGTCGTAGTCCGTATGGTCGAGCTTGCATCGTTGGTAGATTATGTGGACTGCCGGACTGCTCTCACCGTAGTACCAGTCTTACCACGAAGTGTAGTGTCTGAAGAAACTGAAACTTCGCCCAACATCATACCATAGAAGAGGTACATAACAGGTTTTTATAGAGGAATTAAAGGGCACACAGAATTAATTTTTTCTTATGTTATTTAACAACCACGTTTCAGTGTGCACATGTTAGTAGCGTGTAAAAAGAGATGGTGACTGTAAACGATGTAGAAGGGTTTAGAAGGCTGTGATTGCAGCCTGTGTCTGTGTACTGTTCGGATATTCACCCAAAAAGATATAGGGATACCAGGAAAATTCGGAGCTACGGTGACTGATAATCGTGCCATGGTTCACAATGTGTGCTTTGCAAGTAAGAACATATAATTACATCATTCATTTTGAAAATAGCTTTGGAATTCGAGCGAACATTTCTCAGAAGTGAGCGTTGAGACTTTATGCTAATGTGCCCTTGTAAGAGCAGGTATAAAATTTACATCATAACTGGACACGAGAGTTGGCGAGACTGCGTGTTCTCGTACGTACGTCATCATTCCACCTGAACTGTGGCGTGAAACAATGAAAGTCGTAGTATTTTGCAATCCGCGATTACCGAGACCTACGGACGAAGGTTACACTATCTGGAGTCTGTGTGGTTCGTGTCAGGAACGTCACAGGTACTTAGGCCAACAATAAAAGGCTTCTATAGAAATCCCATCCATTTGGGATACAAATTGAACTGAAATGTGCAATGTACCAATAAAGTATACACGGCCATTTGGAATTGGAAGATGAGAAAGAAGCACTGACACTGCTACTAGCACATAGAGCAGGATTACGAAATTATCTGGAAATACATCTAAAAATAATGTGAAAAATGTTTCTGTCGCAAACTTTAATACAAAGTAATGGCCGCAGAAATGTATATTTAACTTTTCGGCTGCATTGCGGCAAGCAGTCAGATGCTGGACCTTGGTATGTCAAACTTTTCCTGTTTGCCTTTTAATTTTACTGGCTCACTCATCATTCTAAATGATTACTAAATGTTCCTTTCCCCTGTGTTAAGTTTTATTGTCCGTTTAGTTATGACGTGGTCACGTTTAACCCTTAACCCTCTAACGTGGAAAATATGGTGAGCTCCTAATAATGCCAGCAAATGGTAGATGGGATTTAACTCGGCGTTTAAAGGGTGAAAATATATTTGTGTAATCTTCATGTTTGCACCGTGCATGAAAGACAAACACTTTATTATCCAACTAATGCACAATATATAATTTGTAGATACAATTAAAATCATAAAATATTTAAAAGTGCTCCAACATGTTTCGGATCACAGAGGATCCATCATCAGGGAGCCTGGTACAGTGCTTGGCTAAAAATTACAACAATTATTCTATCGTGTCCGTTGACATGGGCAAGGTCGGTGTTATGGCAGCATATTCCGACCTGTTGTGCGTGTGTGTAATTCACTGTATAAGAAGGCCTTCATATACAGTGGGGTGCCTTCATATACAGTGAACTACACACACGTACAACGGGTCAGAATGTTCTGCCATAACACCGGCCTTGTCCATGTCAACGGACACGATAGAATCATTCTTGTAATTTTTAGCCAAGCACTGTACAAGGCTCCCTGATTATGGATCATCTGTGATCCGAAACATGTTGGAGCACTTTTAAATATTTTGTAATTTTAATTGTATCTACAAATTATATAATGTTTGATGTTTGCATAAATTAAGAAATGTGGGAGGAAAAAAAAAATTGGAAGAAGTGCTGAAAAAATGAAATGAAATAGCGTGTTTTGTATTAATACCTGAAATTTAAATGAATATACGCATACGAGTAAGTTAACGTGGACGGAATATTACAAGAGGGAAAAACGTAGTGAAAGGTAGGCATTAAACGGGTCTGATTGCTCTAGTGTAAAAAGTAAAAGGTTTGGCGATTTCGAAGGTGACCCTCCCTGTGTGCAAGTTGGATTTCCATCTCACCATGCATCAGCATTTTTATTTAAAAAAAAAAATGCACAAGAATGCTACGTGGACGTCAGCACTTAATTTCATAATCTCGTTACTTAGAAATTGAAACACCGACGGTGGTCGTCATGTTTCCAGAATGTGCAATAAGAAATATCACCTTGAAACTTTGTCTGGTTAGCAGTCTGCTAGAAGGCCAGCTTAAACAAACCCATCTCATTGTGCTAACTGCACGGGAGTGCTTGTAATTCACGACGTTGAGAGATTGTTTGCTTTTATGTTACACAAAGCTTTATTACACTTTATGAAATGTCGTTAGGCCTTTACCAAACAGGTGTTGTCCATTCCGAATTTAGGCCGCGACACCCGCTGCTGTGTTCGAGGCTTTCCATTATTCTTTTCATTCTGTCCAGTTTGATGCCGGGATATTATCTCAGACTATAGAACGACCTTACATTCTACGTCCCTTTCAACATGTTATTCACTAATCATGTAGCCATTAGACTTGTGTAGCATCACCTACTGACTTAGACTTTAAATAAATTGTTACAGAAGAGTAACATAACGCCCCACGGTGAGGTTTGCCGATCAAATTTCAGTATGCAATTCTAGACTCTTCGGTGCGTGTCAAGGGCCCTTCCAGTCTCATTAATTGCATTGCGAAAGCTTGGAAGTCCCACGTTCAGTGATATTTTCCAGTCCTTTGTTGCTTAATTTTTCTTAGATTCATACGTTCCTCAAAGGACTCTTTTCTCAAGCTTTACCCACCGTCATGGACCAAGTTTCACACCCATGTATATGAACAGGTACAATTTCATTTTTCATAGCCAGTCTAGATTTTAGGAATAACGAGGAGCTACATGATCTGTACCCCTCACCAATTATTGTGCGGGTGATAAGATCGAGAAGAGTGAGATGGGCTGGGCATGTGTCGCGTATGGGTGAGGAGAGGGGAGTGTATAGGATCTTGGTGGGTAAACCGGAGGGAAAGAGCCACTGGGAAGACCTAGGCGTAGATGGGTGGATAATATTGGGACGGATCTCCAAGAGGTGGGATGTGGGTATATGGACTGGACTGGGCTGGCCCCGGATAGAGACAGGGGGCGGACGCTTGTGAGTGTGGTAATGAACCTTCGGGTTCCGTGAAATGCGGGGAATTTCTTGACTAGTTGCAAACCAGTTAGCTTCTCAAGAAGGACTCTGCACCATGGAGTAAGTAAGTAAG
>Ga0123355_10006795_pt1 | contig 17022 bp, 6 predicted proteins | sample TergutEmb28metaG_3_FD_89872 | JGI IMG/M metagenome (GOLD analysis project Ga0123355, IMG submission 89872) | Embiratermes neotenicus P1 segment gut microbial communities from Petit-Saut dam, French Guiana - Emb289 P1 | ecosystem: Host-associated > Arthropoda: Insects > Digestive system > Gut ...
CCTTGACCCACGGGCAACGCCATTTTTCTTCTGGCAATCTATGTATGGTACATTTGAAGATGTAGTTGATGACCGTGAAGACTATGCGACATTTGTATTCCGCGCAAATCCTGGAACTAGCAATCGTAATATTAGCTTGATTATGGGTGTAGGCGATGGCTTAGGACAGGTTGCTAGGCGTTCGGTTGTGCTAAAAGGCAATGATGGGCCAGAGAGCCTAATTGCGGCTTTTGCAGACCCGTTTGAAAATGCACCGTTTTTCTTTGATATGAGCGTTGGTATTGCACCGATTTCGGATGTTACGTTTTCAGATGTTCCTACAAACCATTGGGCGCACGCCGCGATTTTCAATTTGGTTGCACATGGAGCAATTGGTGGAATGGGCGATGGCACTTTCAGGCCAAATGAGTTTTCCACAGTAGAACATTTCCTGGCGTTGGTGCTACGTGTTTCGGGGATAGATGTATCAGGGTTTGGTTCCTCCGGCCATTGGGCAGATTCGTATGTTAGATTTGCTGAAGCAAACAACCTTTTGCCCGCCGGTGTTTCCAGAACAGATGATATTACCCGCGAATATGCGTTTTATCTTCTATATATGATTTTGGGCAGAAGTGATACGGTTGGTTGGAATCGTATTAGACATGGAAATTCTCTAACCAGTGCAAGTATGAATTTCACCGACCAAAACCAGATTAATGCTAGATACCAAACTGCGGTGCAGAGGTTGTTCCAGTTTGGGGTCGTGTCGGGTCACGATGATGGGGCGGTTCGTCCTCAAGGCAATATCACCCGTGCTGAAATGGCTATGACTTTGTTTAGAGCCATAACGCCACCAGGAGAGTTTGTGTCAGCTTTGCTTATTTCACATCATCCTGACCTAATAGCTAGCTTTCCAGAGATGTTCGTTGGTTTAACAAGTGAATATGCAAATGAGCATATGGCACAAGGGTTTAGATTTACCCCTCCAGAAACGGGACAGTATGCTTTTTATATTTCAAGCAACTTTGTAGTGGTTTTGTTTTCAATAATTAACGAGGGTAACGAAATGCGTTTTGAACCTATGTATTATACACAAAGAGAGCTTGACGAACTACAAGGCAATGCAAGAGTTCAATATCTCTTCGTTGAAGGTGAAACAGTAATATTGGCGGTCATATACATGAAGGACTGACATATGCAAACAAGTATGGCAACTAAAATTCGCAAGGCGGTTCATAGAATAAGCTTGGTGCTTTTTATACTTCCTTTGGTAGGCGGAGTTATGTATTTTCTGCCAGGTCGTTTGTGGCCAACTACCATCGCTCATATTGCATACGACAGAAATAGGAGTATTGATAACCGTGTATTTATTGAGGAAAACGGCAATTTTGTACCATATATTGTACTTACGGCTAATTACGGCGGTAGCAGAAATGTACTGCTACTAAGAGAGCATTTACTAGATAATCCAATGCCTATTAACCCAAGTCCACATGGTCAATTTCTATGGGGGTGGCAAGATTTTGGTGCTTATTACCCTAATAGCTATATGGACAATTTTCTCAATATGGAATTTATGGATACCCTTGGTGAGTTAGTGATTGCGGCTATGGTGCCAAGCAGTATCGAGGTTACTGACATGGATAGTATGAATATTGGTGGTGGAACCTCAGAGTATATTACTCGTTACGTTTTCCTTTTGTCACTCAGAGAATTTGGTGTCCACGGCTTCATTACGACTGTGCCTGAAGGGGAGACACTAAGATTTTTTAGAAATGATCACACTAGGAGGTTTGCTTATTTTTCCAATGGCATGGTAAGCCCTTATTGGACACGAACACCTGATACTTTAATAACCGCTTTTGTATACACTATTGGGCCAAATGCCATTAGTTCTGGTACGGCAGACATACTTAATGGAGTACGCCCCGCCTTTGCATTAGACCGCTCTACCGCCATAACAACAAGCACGGATATTATAAGCGGTAAAACCGTTTTTGTGCTTGCTACGGAATGATTCTTTAGAAATATTTGACCATAGTATTGTAACCTAAGATAAAAAATAAAATACGTAAGAGAGGGACGTATTATGCAATCTAAGAAAATGATAAGTTTATTACTTGTCAAAGTTATAGTGGTGAGTTTGGTTCTCTCACCACTATCAATTCAAAGGGCTTATGCCCATGAAGTTCATAATGATATACCCGAAGCACAAATTGAAGAATCGCACGATTGTTATCCTGCATTTAATTGCATGGATGATTTTGAGATGTATACTACTCCAGCGGCTTTATTTACTACCCCTGTAGCATTGTCTTTTTCGGATTATGTCCCATTTTCCAATGAGTATAAAGCTTTAGCCGCAATTTTAGCGGCAGGGGGTATTTATTTTACAGATATCGAGCATATGAGATCCGCAGTAAATTTATTGTATGATTCTCTGGATTCAAATAGCAGAAGCCTATTAAATCATCGTGCAAATAACCCTGTATATGTTGATAATACCTCGGTTAGGGCTATTGAATGGACAGCTGAAGACTTAACCCCGATATGGAATCAAGCCTATAATCTATTTCGTTTCTATGTAGTTAATAACGGACGAATGCTACATATATTGAGTGTGTCTGATGCGGACATATCCTCTTTTCATATAGGGAATTATGTTGGCTCGTCTGTCATACCTGTTATTGACTTTGATTTATTGCCTTTTTGGGAAACTAATTGCCCATATCTTCGCCGGCACTTCAATCAAACCTATCATTTTGGGTATTTGCCTGTATTTTCTCCTGCATATATTAGTGCTTTGAGTGGCATGTTTTCTAATTCGGTCATTTTTGAGGGTAACATGTACACTAACAGGATGGTGTATTGTCACCATGGCCCGGGGTGTCGTATGGAAATGCATTGCTATCGAAATGATATAAGAACATACTTCATAGATTGGGATCAACATAGGCTATATTGGTCTTGGCCGCCCGGGGCGGTTCGTTGTTATGGTCATACCCTTATGCCTCTTGGGTTTGTGATAGGTAGATTTTATAGTGAATGGCTTTCTAATTATATGTGGAGATTTTATAGTGTATATCTACAAATAACCCCGAATCATGGAGCGATTCTTCTCTTTGCTAACATTGTCCCGACTACTGATGCTGCAATAGGACCTAGGAGCGATCCCATACCAAATTTCTTGCCTGCGGCAGTGGATGTCATTATTGGCAATTTAGCTAAAGCTAATATAGTGACAAGTATGGCAGACGCACAAGCAGTATTTTTGGATACCGCAGGTTTTGTAAATGCTACTGATTACGTTATGTTACGGTTTCCTGACAGTGTACATGAGCTTTTAAGTGCTACTATTGAGGATGTAGTTATCTCAGATATAGAGACTATTACTCCGTCATATGCAGCTTATAGAGCTTTGGCCGCTATTCTAGCGGCAGGAGGTATATACTTCACTACCAATGAGCATATGGAAGCTGGCGTAGCCCTATTATATAATTCACTGGATGCCGCCACTAGAACGTTTCTAAATTACAATACAACTTTGATAGAAAATGTTGACAACTCTGTTCGAGCAACTAGATGGACTACAGAAACTTTGACTCCAATATGGAATCAAGCTAATAGTCTTTTTAGAGACCATGTAGTTGATAGTGGTCAGATGATAAGTAGAATAAGAACGCCTGTTGTAGATGTACCAACGTCTTTTCATATAGGAAATTATATTGGAGAATCCACAATACCCGTTATTTGTTTGGATTTTTTACCTGCTACTTATAATCTTCCTACTGCTGAGGTTATGCGGACGATTGGCATCTCGGCTCCTTCCTATGTTAACGCTTTAGTTTCTATTCCTTTTCCTAGAACAGTCGTTGCAAGAGGCTTTGCTTATTATACAGAAGTTTTTACGGGAACTCCTCCTCAACTTTTGCCATGGGAACAAGCCTTAGTCGTATTTGTTGATGATGGGCGTTCTCCAATTATGGATTGGGTAAATACTGGAAGTCACACCCTTGCACCTGTTGGATTTGCAGTGTTGATGAGCGATAATCAGAATAATATAGAGTTGGTTCACGCTCACTTACGTACAAACCGATATGGTAGATCCGAATTACGCTTTGTTCCAGTGGTTAGACGGTTTAGTTTGCGTCACTACTTCGAATTTGAACCCACCGTACCAGAACCAAATGTCACTATCGCTCATTTAGCATCGGCAAATGTAGTAACACGCATGTCGGCTGCACGTACACTTTTCCAAGAGACTGCAAATGTTTCAACTGACACTGAGCATGTATTGATATGGGCTCCTAACAGGGCGTATGAACTTCTAAACGCAACTGTGACTGATGTAGTTATTGCTGTTGAAAATGAAATTATTCAAAGAACTGGCTTAGTAAGGTATTCCAGCCCTATTGACAGTTCACGTGATTACAGTGTGTTTTTTGTTTTCAATGAAGAATATTTCTTTGCAAGTTCATATGAGTATAACCCTAGTCTTGCCACTATGTCGCTTCTTTTCCAGCTTTCATCATGGGGAAGCAACGATGAAATTGAGTATTACAATAAAATGCTTAATGCCAGAAATCTTTTAACGGAGATTGGATTTGTTGGGTTTGAACACAATTACACGGATTTTATCAATAATGGTATTATTGGCAAACCTACACGTGATTCCATTGGCGTAGTTGCGGCACATAGAATCATTAGTACGGATGATGCTCTAACAGGTGATACGCGTGAGTATACACTTATTGCTATGGCTGTTCGTGGTGGCAATTATGAAAGTGAATGGGCAAGTAACTTTACTATTGGTATTAGAGGGTATCATCAAGGATTTTATCAAGCTAGTGCCATTGTTGCCCAATTTTTACAGGATTATATTAATGACCAGGGAATAACTGGCGATATTAAGTTATGGCTGACTGGATATAGTCGTTCTGGAGCCGCTGCCAATTTGACGGCAGGTGGTATTAATTCGGGGCGTATTACACTACCACCAGAGGTTACGCTTGAGTCTCATAATTTCTTTACTTACACTTTTGCAACGCCCGCTGGAGTTTTAAGAGCATCAGCCGTACAATATGAAAACATCTTCAATATCCTTCACCCAAGCGATGCAGTTCCTATGTTAGCCCCGTACTATTGGCAGTTTACACGGTATGGCACTGATATGCGGCTCCCTACTCGTGAGACAGCACCGCCGCCTATATATGTCCCAAGCTTATACAGAATGCTACTGCATTTCAACGCACTAGAAAGCGTATCAGCAAATAATGCCAGATACCAACTGAACGATTTTACCATGATGAGAATCCAAATGTTAATTGGTGCTGATGGAGCCACATTTATACAGGAAGATATTCATAATCACCAAACTCAACATGTTTTCCTTCACCAATATGTATCATTAATAACCAGAGATTTCTTACAGACTCGCTACAACTATGTTGCGATATACCAAGCGGGCTTACGTGATTTAGCAGGTTTATTTTTTGGCGCGTCTCCATACCAAACTGAAATATTTCTTGAAGATATAATCAGCCGATTATCCAGCGGGTGGGGAGTGCTTGTATGGGATTTATTCCGGCCTTTTGGTGGTATTGAAGCTGCACAATTAAGATTGGCACAATATCTACGTGAATCACTTGAAGTAGCAGGAATCACAGTATATTCACAACAGGAATTTGACAATGCTGTGATAGTTCTTAAAGAATTGCTTATTAACGTAGCAGTTCGTCACCCTAACCGTGCTACAACTTTGATTTACAATATAGAGAGTATTGGTCAGGCGCATTATCCTGAAATATACCTTGCCTGGCTTATGTCAATGGATCCAAACTATCAGCCCAGTGGCTCGGTTGTATTTACCTCAGGTCATTATAGAATTATCAGAATCAACTGCCCTGTTGATGTTATGGTATACTATAACGATGAACTTGTAGCTTCCATAATTGACGATATCCCACAAAACGAAAGCAGTATTGTTGCGGCAATCAATGAAGATGGCGAGAAATTAGTATTCTTGCCCGCAACTGAAGAATACAATATCATTTTAGTTGCTACTGATGATGGCGAAATGTCGTTTTCAGTAAGTGAATTTAACCCACAAATTGGCGGAATAAATAGGATTGTAAACTATTTCGACATTCCAATAGTTACTGGACAACGATTTAACGTTCTTATTCCATCCTTTAGTACCATGGATTTAGAGGATAGAACTACTTCAGCTTCTTCAACTGTATATACTTTAGCAACAGGCGGAACAATAATATTGCCAGACGAAAACTTAACTGGTTATCAGGCAACAACGGCTATTTTTGATATTAACGTAACTTCAGCAGATAATTCACAAGGAATCGCATTAGGTTCTGGTTCCAGGCGACGTGGTTCTTATGCAATCGTTACAGCGATTCCCCATAATGGCTACAAATTCCTTGGATGGTATGTAGATAATATTACTCTGGTTTCAGCGGATATTGAGTACAGATTCCGAGTAATGGACAATATTAACTTGACAGCAAGATTTATACCTATGGAGGAAATAATTCCATCATCTCGTATTCGTATTGATATACTTACAGTCCAACTTCCCCACGATACGGAAGAATAGTATAGCAATAAGATAAGCTGACCATAGCATTACTACAAACCATAACTTCGTAAACTTCATGATAACATTCTCATAATTCATGTATGCTAAACATTAAAAAATGCCAGATTTGAGTGGAGATTCCTTGCAAATCTGGCATTTTTAATTTCGGGTTCTTATTTTCCAAAACTTTATCATCCACGTATTATAGTATAGAGATAAAAAACCTTTGCCACTCAAATTGACAACATAATAACACAAAATAATTGAAAATTTACGAAAGCAACCGAAACTTATTGGTACTACTGTATTAAAAAAGCCCGATTGAAAAAATCAGGCTAATGTTGTGCTGGTGATATTCAATTTTACATTTTCATAGTATCCCGACTAAAATACCGATTCCATCAAAATAAAAAACGCTTGACCTTCTGGTGCAATACCAGGTTTATTAAAATATGGGGCACCACACACGGGGCTAACTATCCCGTAAGGAGATACATGTTTATGAATTGTGTGCCGAATCTGTCGCGCTTCAGCAAGTAAGTTATCCGGCAACCATCTTTGCTTAACGCCTTTTGCTATAGTATAACAAAGCATTTGCGCAAAATTCACTTCCAAGAAGCTTTCCGACTGGTCTAAGAAATTATGGAACAAATCGTTGTCACGGTATTGCAATGCTGCTTCTATAGTCTTATTGACTATACTGATATAACGTTCTCTAGCGTTTTTATAATTGTTAGTTTGTTCAATGGGCAATTCTCCAGCCAGCCCCTCAATCATCCTACCTAACCCTGCTATAGCCCAACCATTCCCCACGCCCCAAAATTCAGGCGTATCAAATACTTTTGTTTCATCATTCCAGATATGGTGGAATAATTTTTTGTCATTATCCCACAAAGCCTCAATATAACCATCTGCTTGTTTTATAGCTTCTTCAACATAACCGCCACACAACAGAACTGGTGGGAACATATATAAAGAATCCACCCAAAACCGCCGCTCGTTATCCATATGATAAACTATTCCTTTATCGTTGCGTGGCGCGTTTTTTAACGCCCATTCCCAGGCTTTATCAAGCGCATTTTGCAATACTATATCGCCCGTAATTTCAACCGCCCTAATTAGTGCTGGAATAATAGCCACTGGGTCAGTAACACCATGCTGTGCCCCCAAATTTGCCAAACGGCCATCAGGGGTCTGCCTGTTTACTGCATCATAACACATCTGTATAACTGCCTCTTCGTCACCAGATTCCATAAATGCAAGTGCGCATACTCCTTGTTCCCAAGAATACCGTTGCATTGCCAGTAAAGCGGCCTTTACTTTTTCTACCATAAATAATATCCCCTTTTTATGACTTATTTTTATTAACCAATGGAAACTTCGTCTTGTAAAATTTTCTTCTTGTATACAAACTCTGTAAACTCAAAATCAATTTCATTGTCTATGTCTGAGGCTTCAATCTCATCTATTGGATAGATATATGGACTCTCGCCCACTACATTTTTACATTTGACCATTTGCTCCTTTGAAATTACATTACAAGCGAAATTCAAAGCCAAAATATCAGGCAAATCTTGACTGCGAGGTTGCTTTGCCAAATCATAATTTATTGGCTTATTATCTTGAAACATAAATTCCTTTACATAATGCGCAGTATTTATAGAATCAAATGTACCGTGTAGCTTTTTGAACATCTCAATTGCATCATACAAAGACTGGTCTCTGATAAGAGGGTTAGTAACATTTATATATGCTATAACATCCCCTGTAAAGTTTTCAGCCATATTTTGATATACATCACTCATTAACACTTCACTTGTTGCATATATCCCTTCTCTTTTTACAACCTCACACCCATGGTTTTGTGCAAGTCTTAACATCCCATCATCATTTGAATTTACCACGATACCATCAAGGTTAGCAATTCTTTTTAACTGTAGCAGTTTTATTTCCAGTAGATTGGAACCGGCAAAGGGACGCAAATTTTTATTTATCACCCGCACCGAACCTGAACGTACAGCAACTAAAGCTTTAATTTTCATAATTAAACGCTCCCCATCATCTTTTTGTATATTTGTATAATCGCGAAGACAAATAAAAGGTAGGGTGAATCCCATTTTTTATTTTTGTTGTCGGAAAAATTTTACCTATTCCAAAGGTTTAACAACACAGTTAAGCTTTACTCCAACTGTCCTCAAAATTTTGTCTTCAGAAAATCCATTAAGCTTTACTTGAATCTCATCATCCTTCACCAAAATGTAAAATTCTTCTTCAGCCAAAGAACAGTAACGTTTCTTTTTCAAAGCCTCTTTTGTTATTAAAAATGATATTGTATGGAATTCAGGCAATTGCGGAACTTCGCTTGCTCTAAGCACAACAAAAATGTCAACATTTACAGATTGCTCTATTTCTGCAATAGATTCCAAATCTTTTATTATAACAATTTTTGCCGTATCGCTTTTTTTAAGGTTCTTTTTGAGATTTTTGATATTAGAACATTCAATAGCTGTATTTATACGCTTTTGTGCAAGTACTTTAATATGCTTTGAAGAAACTCCATAAGAACCAACCAGTTCATTGATACCAAGAACACTATATAACATACCAATAACAAACCATAACCTATTGATTACAGGTATGCACTGTGGAAAATCTTTACCTAGTGGATATGGTTGCTTATTTAATATACCCATAGAAGATGTATTGCTACCAAATTCTACAAAAATATCAAAAATAAAATCCCGTATAGAAGGCTCTAAGTCATAGAATTGAGCGGGCATATCAGGTAAGGTAATTATTTCTGAATTGAAATTTTCTTTAACGCTTTTTTTGTCTATAGGGTTATTTGGGTGAGATTTTACATAGATTATGTCATTTTCATCTGTAAAATAGTCAATTGTGTTTTGAGCCACAAATTCGTAAAAATGATGCTTAGTTTTAGCACCTTTCATAAAAGTTTTTAGGTAATTTTTATCTTGACGAAGAGGTGTAGACATAAATGCCCTTCCCTGCATAGAAATAAGGCAACTGTTTCCCTCATAATTGGGTTCTGGGGGATTCCAAGTGTAGCAATATGCTTCCAATATCTTAGCGCGGTCGTCTGGCTTAATGCACTTGATTTCCTCATTAATATAATATCTCAACCTTAACTTACCAATAGAAGGTGAGAAATCTTTCATACCAGGGCCGTGAAATGGTATCGAAAAGGGACTTAGTCCCACAAAAGACCTAAGTTCCAAAATAAGTGCTGTAAAAGCCGCCCCATATTCTTCGTCGGTTAATATTCTTTTCCTACGGGTCTTGAAAGAACCAGCCAGCATTTCAAAAAACAAATAATATACTTCTTTTAATATCATATATATTTCAAATTCATAATCAACTCTGTCAGTCATTAGTACAATCGAAAAAAAACCTTGTATCGAATAGCCTAGACTATACATAAGTGCATCAAAATGCTTAGTAATGCACGCTTTTAGTTCAATAAGACTTGCGGTTGGATTCTTTTTTATAAAAGCTGCCCCAGGATAAAAATCAATTACAACAACTTCATCAAAAACACCACTTTTTAACAGGTTGTCATATATAATATCACTTTCATATTCCTTGCTCGCCAAAAGTACAGCACGTTTGTCACGATACATGGTCATACGAATTGTAATATAATAGCTTAAATAAGATGTTTTTGCACAAGCATACAAAACTGTGTTGTTGTGTTGATGAAATATTTGTTTTTCAAGCACTATATCATCTCCTTATCCCAGAGGCTCCAACAAGTTCAATTGTAGGGGTGCCCCAAACAATTTCAGGAACCGAATGAATGGAAGGGTTAGTAGGTTTACGAGATTTTATTAAATGTGTAGCACGAACAAACCCAACCAAACCTCCAGCAAATACTATTGTTAATCCAAATGCAAAAAAATATAATATTGGTACTTCATAGCTATATAATAAAGTGGAATTGAAAATTAAACCCAACAAACTACCAAAAACAAGTGCAATAATTGCATAAAAACGCGTATATTTCCATTTTGATACATGAGCATATATCGCTGGATACCAGTTTTGTCGTGTTTTACAACTAGGACATTTATTTCCATGTATAAATGTTTCGTTATATTGCTCTACTACAAAAGGTTCATTAGGGATGATATATTCTCCAGAAGGGTCACTAATCACCCCTTCCAGAATAGATATGAGACTATATAAGCGTTTTAATGCGGTATTTGCCGTTTTTTCTAAAGCCTTTGGGCCATGTTCCCCCTTGATTTCACGGTACTTTTGAGATTTTTGGGAATGTCGAGCAATTTGGCTAAGTTTGGCTTCAAACCACTCCGTCTCATGACCGCAGTAAACGCAAGTGTAACGGTATTTTACAGCGCATTCAGCCTTGAATGTCATTGTTGTTTTGTATTTCATATATCCTCGCCACCTATTGATTGAATCACAATACAAGAGGTTATATCATCCTCATTGCTACTGTAACAGATTTCCACCGATTTAGTAAACCCCCTTTGTCAATATTTGATACGGTGAAAACTTCCTACTATAATTTTTGTAGAGCCATTTACAATGTAGGATTCCTTTGATAAAATGCTTGACAGAGTGCAGTGATACATCATTGTAATTTGTAAAAAAATGTCATGTTTGTTTAATATAGAAAGGAGTGGCGTCCGAATGAATACTAACCGGAACAAGCAGCTTGCCAAACTTGCGCTTGCAGGGATTTTGTTGACGTCGAGGGTTATTCTTCCTACTGCTGAGGTACTGGGGAATGTGGTTCCAGAATTAACTCCTTCCGACCCCACCGAATTATCCATAACGCCAGATGATTCACAGTGGGTCAGTGTTGAACCAATAAGTTTTGAGGATAGGACAGTACGACAAGGAGAATCGGTTGAACTGATTAACCTAAGCGTTTCTCCTAGTGAAAGTGCATATGAAAATGTAACAATTGACAATTACAGCATAGTACATAATGACAGCAACGAAGCCCCCGTTGCGGATGCCCCTACATCAGACAGGGAGGTTTCCCCACGGTCTGAATCTAGGCGAGAACGGACGTTGCCCACTGACCCTCCTGTCGTGGGTTCTTCTTATAGTGTCGTTACAACTATAGAAGAGGCAACCCCAGAAGATGCCGGGGAGTACACTGTTGTCCTTACGTATAGCGTTGATGGCCAAGAAAGAGAATACGAATATGGTTCGGTCAATTTGACGGTAGAGCCAAATGATAGAACTGAAGAAGATAACTATAGTGCATTTGTGACAGACAACGATTCAGATGATATTGGTGTTGATATTGATACTGAGGCGGATTCTTACACAGATGCATATACGAGTGATAATACCAACGTTATTTATGACGAATCCGAGTTTGAACCCGAGAGGGAATCAGAAGGCAACGATACATATCATGATGACTCTGAGGATGAACTCGAAGGTTATGTAGACGTAGATGATTCAGATACCGTTGCCCACGATGATTTCAGAAGTGAAGAAGAATCCAGTGGACACGATGACTTTAGAAATGAAGAGGAATCCGGTGGACACGATGATTTTAGAAATGAAGAAGAATCCGGCGGACACGATGATTTTAGAAATGAAGAGGAATCCGGTGGACACGATGATTTTAGAAATGAAGAGGAATCCGGTGGACACGATGATTTTAGAAATGAAGAGGAATCCGGTGGACACGATGAATTTAGAAATGAAGAAGAATCCGACGGGCAAGATAAAATAGATGATACCACCTATGACAACTTTGAGGATGAATCCGCAGGGGATGTTGAAACCGAAGCTGACGATAATGCTCACAACAGTTCTGAGGATGACGCGGAAGGTAATGTAGATGCAAATGACAACGTTTACGATAATTTTGTAGATGAGCCGCAAGTAGATGTAGATGACACCTTTTTTGATGACTCAGAAAATGATACAGAAGGAAATGTAGACACTGATAATGTCAATGCAAACAGTCCCCCCAATGTTGATAATATTGTCGTTGATAATACTGTCAATGTAGATGGGGATGCTAATGATGCCACAAATAATGCTAATTATAATGACTTTGCAGATGAACCTGAAGAACAAATAGAAGCTGATGATGCTACTCACGATGATTTTGATTTCCGCGCTGAAGCCGATGTAAGCAATACCCCAAATAATGTCCATAGTGACTCCGAATCCCATACGGATATGGATGATAGTGCTTACATTAATTCAGGAAATGACTTTAATTTCCGTGTAGACGCAGATGAAGTACATGATGGCTCTAGTGCCAATGCAGATACGAATAACAATGCTTCTGTTAGCTCAGGAAATGACTTTAATTTCCGTGTAGACGCAGATGAAGTACATGATGGCTCTAGTGCCAATGCAGATACGAATAACAATGCTTCTGTTAGCTCAGGAAATGACTTTAATTTCCGTGCGGACACAGATGAAATACGTGATGAATCTAGTGCTAATGTAGATACGAACAATAATGTTTCTGTTAGTTCTGGAAATGATTTTAATTTCCGTGCGGACGCAGATGAAATACGTGATGATTCTGAAGTCAATGTAACCTCAGACCGTATTGTTCACGAAGCCCCTAGCAGTAGCACCATTAATACTCATGAACCTTCCAGAACCAATGTCTATTCAAACAATAACATTGTTGGACAATATGGGACGAGCTCGGCACCAGAAATTTTAGAATCAGAAATTGTAGGCATTGAAGCTAATGTGATTGAACAAAAACAAATAGTGACACAAGCCTTAGCACAGTTGCGAAACACTAGCGAAAATTCTGATGTTCAACAAGTTGACTCAGACAGAGTCTTAGATACAAATGCAGTTTCGGATACAGTCTCCCGTATCGATACAGATTTGATACAGGTTAATGAAGTTTCAACGCAAACACAACAATTGCAACATGTACTGGAACAGATGCCTACAGAAGTAGATGCCGATGGTTATCTCCTTGACGAAATTGTGGGGTTAAGGGATACGGACGCTGACGCTGACGCTGATACTGATACAGACACCGATACCGATACCGATACCGACACTGATACTGATACAGACACTGATACTGATACTGATACTGATACTGATACTGATACAGACACTGATACTGATACTGATACAGACACTGATACTGATACTGATACAGACACCGATACAGACACTGATACTGATACAGACACTGATACAGATACCGACACTGATACAGATACCGACACTGATACAGATACAGATACAGATACCGACACTGATACAGATACAGATACAGATACAGATACAGATACCGACACCGACACTGATACAGATACAGATACCGACACTGATACAGACACTGATACAGATACCGACACTGATACAGACACAGACACAGATACCGACACTGATACTGATACAGACACTGATACAGACACTGATACAGACACTGATACAGACACCGATACAGACACTGATACAGACACTGATACAGATACAGACACCGATACAGATACTGATACAGACACTGATACAGATACCGATACTGATACTGATACTGATACAGACACTGATACAGACACAGACACTGATACAGATACTGATACGGACACAGATACAGACACCGATACAGATACAGACACCGATACAGATACAGATGCCGACACTGATACAGACACCGATACTGACACCGACACTGATACAGATACTGATACTGATACAGACACTGATACAGATACAGACACTGATACAGATACAGACACTGATACAGACACTGATACTGATACAGACACAGACACAGATACAGATACCGATACAGATACTGATACAGATACAGACACAGATACAGACACAGATACAGATACAGACACAGATACAGATACAGACACGGATGCAGACACTGATACAGACACTGACACCGATACAGACACTGACACCGATACAGACACTGATACAGACACCGATACCGACACAGATATCGACACAGACACGGATACAGACACTGATACAGATACCGACACAGACACTGATACAGATACCGACACAGACACTGATACAGATACCGACACAGACACTGATACAGATACAGATACAGATACAGATACTGACACAGACACTGATACAGATACAGATACAGACACTGACACCGATACAGACACTGATACCGATACCGACACTGATACCGATACCGACACAGACACTGATACCGACACTGATACCGACACAGACACAGATACCGACACAGACACTGATACAGACACCGACACCGACACAGATACAGACACCGACACCGATACAGATACTGATACAGATACTGATACAGATACCGACACTGATACAGACACTGATACAGATACCGACACTGATACAGACACCGATACAGATACAGACACCGATACAGACACAGATACAGATACAGACACAGACACAGATACCGACACTGATACAGACACAGACACAGATACCGACACTGATACCGATACCGACACCGACACTGATACTGATACAGACACTGATACAGACACTGATACAGACACTGATACCGACACCGATACCAACACTGATACTGATACAGACACTGATACAGACACTGATACCGACACAGACACTGATACAGACACTGATACAGATACAGATACAGACACAGATACAGATACCGACACAGACACAGATACAGACACCGATACAGACACTGATACCGACACAGACACTGACACAGATACAGACACCGATACAGACACAGATACAGATACCGACACAGATACAGATACAGATACCGACACAGATACAGATACCGACACAGATACCGATACTGATACCGACACTGATACCGATACCGACACTGATACAGACACAGACACTGATACAGACACTGATACAGACACTGATACAGACACAGACACAGACACTGATACCGACACTGATACCGATACAGACACTGATACCGACACCGATACCGACACTGATACAGACACTGACACTGATACAGACACTGACACTGATACAGACACTGATACAGATACTGATACAGATACAGACACAGATACAGATACCGACACTGATACAGACACCGATACAGACACTGATACAGATACTGATACAGACACTGACACTGATACAGATACAGATACCGACACTGATACCGACACCGATACAGATACCGACACTGATACAGATACAGATACCGACACTGATACCGACACAGATACAGATACCGACACTGATACCGACACAGATACAGACACTGATACAGATACCGACACAGATACTGATACAGACACAGATACAGACACCGATACCGACACAGATACAGATACAGACACAGATACTAATACTGACACCGATACAGATACCGACACAGATACCGACACAGATACAGATACCGACACAGATACAGATACAGACACAGATACAGACACCGATACCGACACAGATACCGATACAGACACCGATACAGATACAGATACCGACACAGACACTGATACAGACACAGACACAGATACCGACACAGACACTGATACTGATACTGATACTGATACCGATACCGACACAGACACAGATACCGACACTGATACCGATACTGACACCGATACAGATACTGACACTGATACCGACACCGACACCGACACTGATACCGATACTGACACCGACACTGATACCGACACTGATACCGACACCGATACTGATACCGACACCGATACCGATACCGATACCGACACAGATACAGATACCGACACAGACACTGATACCGACACCGATACCGACACAGACACTGATACCGACACCGACACCGACACCGACACCGACACCGATACTGATACTGATACTGACACTGATACCGACACAGACACTGATACAGACACTGATACAGACACAGATACTGACACAGATACTGACACAGACACAGATACTGATACAGACACAGGCACTGATACAGACACAGATACTGACACAGATACTGACACAGACACAGATACTGATACAGACACAGATACTGATACAGACACTGATACAGATACAGACACTGATACTGATGCCGATACCGACACTGATACTGATACAGACACCGATACCGACACCGATACAGATACTGATACAGATACAGATACTGATACAGATACAGACACTGATACAGACACCGACACTGATACAGACACTGATACAGACACCGATACAGATACAGACACTGATACAGATACAGATACTGATACAGACACTGATACTGATACTGATACAGATACCGACACTGATACCGACACTGATACAGATACTGATACAGATACTGATACAGACACTGATACTGATACAGACACTGATACTGATACTGATACTGATACAGACACTGATACTGACACAGATACTGATACTGACACAGATACTGATACAGATACAGACACTGATACAGATACAGACACTGATACAGATACAGACACTGATACAGACACTGATACAGATACAGACACTGATACAGA
>Ga0123355_10006796_pt1 | contig 17022 bp, 9 predicted proteins | sample TergutEmb28metaG_3_FD_89872 | JGI IMG/M metagenome (GOLD analysis project Ga0123355, IMG submission 89872) | Embiratermes neotenicus P1 segment gut microbial communities from Petit-Saut dam, French Guiana - Emb289 P1 | ecosystem: Host-associated > Arthropoda: Insects > Digestive system > Gut ...
ATATTGGTGTAAGTTTATATGAAACTGCCTAACACATTGTTGTAACTAACTATTTATACATTCTTATTGTTATGTATGTTCTTTTCAGTGTATTCTGTTTCACTGTGTTGTTCTGTTTATTGTCTGTGTGTAAATGTGAAAGGTACTACTGCCAAAGTGTGGCAAGCAAACTGCAGTCAACAAATATAACAATATCAATATCAGTACGAAAAATAATCATTTATAATGTCGTTACAAAATATCATTCAAAAAAACAACATATGAAGCATCATGAATTCAGACAACCTTATAAGTAATTCTTATAATTAACAGTGAAATATTGCTTATATAGTCATAGAATTACACCGTACTGTAATGTCCTTCACAAAACATTTCGTGTCGTGATACCTGTATACCGCTCCTCATTCACAGGTTCATGCAGCAGCTGGAAGAAACACTGAATATCGGTCTGTGTGGCCATCTTCTGGTCCTATTAGCCGCAATGTGCACCGCTGCCTTCTCTGTAGTAATGGTACAGTATGCGAATTTTTGCCACCGGTAAGAGGATAAACTAACAGATTTCTTATAGTCGACTTCGAAGCTAAATTTTCATGTTACATCATCTACACGAAGCATTTTCAAATCCTTCCCTATTTTCGCATGGCAAACTAATTTCAGTCAGACGCAATGGCCTAAACATGTAACACCGCCATTGTCACGTTTCACATAAAGAAATGTTGCACCATTTGTTCAGACACAACAGCAGTATCTGTTTCCCAGTATGCCGGCCAGTGATAAACATATAACATTACCGCATTATGTCTCATACATTTGTTATTAATGGTTTCGACACAGCGAGAGCGAAAAAAAATTTAAATCATTAAATAATTTGGTTCCCTTTCGTCTTTATAATGTATCAAATAATTACGCCTATACTCTGACAATTAATTCGATAAAAAATATTAAATTTTTTATTCTTCAATTTAAATGCCCTTTGAAACTTCTATTTGCACAAATGTGTTATACCGCTAGTCTTAGTAAACACTTATACTTTAACAATCGCTTTAAGTTTGTCGTAATTTTAATCCGAAACTCTTAGTTTTAGCATTTTAATTATTCTCCATGACGCTCACTTGCAGCGTGAGCATAAAGACAAATTATAGTTTACACCAACATGGAAAGTGCAAGTGCAAAAGAACGTCTTTCCCCCTTTCGACGGTTTTCAATGCAAGCAACTCTGTTACTCATTCTTTTATGATTAAAACATACAAACCGTAGCGCAGCAGGTTTTGCCCACACAGGCAGATTTTTCTTTCCACTGCGTACAGATTTGCTACAGCAATGAGAGCTTCATATAATTTAGATTATGAAACTGAAACTGCAGGATAAGATTAGTTGAATTTCATTTTCGGAAGTACCCAAGTTGATTTGACGCAACGCTAGAGGTCTGTCTTTAGACATAGCTCAAAAAATGGCCCAGAAAACTGTTACATTGACCCAAAAAAATCATGGAGAATGCAATGACCGAAAATAACCTTTCCGACACACGCGGGAACATATTCAACATTGGTGAAATTTGCACACAATTACCAAATCAGAATATGTAATAATAAAAATGGGTGTTTTTCACATGGGGAAATACGGTGAAAATGTTAGGGATATCATGTTTCAATGCTGCAGGTCAATTTCTGCCCCTTGTTTTAATATTCAAGGGCGTCAACAAGAGGCAGGAAATCGGTGATGGCTTAATTCCAGTGTTAGGCTGTGCACTAACAGAATATGTCGTATGTGAACCGCGACGTATTCAGCAAGTCGTTCACAGAGCAATTCCTCAAACACAACATTTCGGGGAAGGTAATTCTAGGTTCAGATGGACGCAGAGCTCACTCAATGCAGCTCCACTTTACTCTTTCAGACTGCTGCTGAAAATAATGTACTATCATTTATCTTCCCTGCCACTGTACTCCCAACTTACAGCTTAAGGATAAGCCCTTTTTGGTCGTTTAAAAAATCATTTCAAAATCGAAGGCGCAGTTGGTAAAATCATTCGATATCGAACGGCGGGCCTCATTTGGTTTGCTGGAAGTAGAGTTTCTATATGTGGGTGTTGGTGTCAGTGTTTGAGCCAAAGAATATTTATACTATCAAACGCAACACAGTGCCTGAATATTTGTTCTCCACATCTGCATGCAGAGAAACTGCAACTTCTATGGAAACAGCACCTCCAGAAGTGGCTCTGGTTTGTGTACTGTCTGCTTCAGTAACAAAATGTCAAATGTGTTTCCTGTCTCGGCAGAAACTCCATTAATTACCCCATCTTCATATCACTCTCACATTTCCCCTGAAGAAATTACTGCTTCCAAACATTTGAAGAATTTCACTGTAATATAGAAGAGACTGACAAAATATTCAATTTAAAAAATCAACTGTTGTTTCACACAGAGAGAGCTAACAATATTTCGGAAAAGTGCAAGAAACAAGGAAGAAATAAAGCCAAATAGCATAGAAATGGAAGGTGTAAACAGTTCCTATACTTCAGGTCTACGAGATTACAAAATGCAGAAAAACATACCAATAGAATCTCTTATTCATAATCAAGAGGAATCTTAAGATCCTCAAACGATAAGTTGTGAGTTCTGGGAAAATTGCTAGCAAACAACTAAGAAACGTAACGGGATCGAATGTGTGAGCTGCAGAAACTGGCTGCACGGTTTCTGTTCTGTATAGACAGACAAACACATAGGCTGCGGAAGAAAGTTCCTACGACAGAAAAACAGTAAGATGCAAAAGAGGATCTAGAAAATTTCGTTCATTGAAACTTAGGCACTTGACTTCACTAGGTGCAAGTAATTTGTGTTTATGATATCTTTTAGATTTTAAAGTCGACATTGCATCATTACTTTCAATAAAGTTCAACAGTTTTCTCAATTATTTAGCTTGCTTCTTGAATTCACAGGGTATTCTCAAATCGCGGCGCCAGGTCCTACATAGCGGCGTCCAAACCTCCCAAAAAGCAGTGCGCTACCGGCATTTCCTGGAGACACTCCGCAGACACAATTTTGTTTCATCGCCCTGTACCTCGTTCGGAGTATTTCATTGTTTGCAGTTACCTGTGACAGACTATTCGATTTACTCTTCTTTATCGAAAAACTAAGCATCGAAAATTCTGTAAATTTCATACTTAGACATATTTTCAAGGAACTAACCAAAGAAGAGACGTTACTTCAGGCATCATTAAGCTACAGCTCACTTCACCGATCGGTCGGTGCAAGCACTGACCTAAGGAAGCAGTCTGCTGAGCAAGGCACTCCTATGAATCAGCCACCTGATCTTACCCCACAATTAAGCCTGTGTCATTCTTACTGTTTTGGCACGCTTATTGACACAATTTACTTCAATAATTCGACAATCAGCTCGAATGTTTTTCATGAAGGTTTTTATTGTGCATCGAAATTCGTTGGTCAAGTATGAGTATTGTTAGCAAGCAGAGGTCTTTATTTTTAATATATCTTTTGATTTAACGAAAGAACGGCTAATCCGATATTTAATGGTGATGAAAATAATGGTTCTTAGAAGAAATTCATGGAAAGAACTGCTGGCATCTTCTCGGTTACTGTGCTGCCTGCTGAGTCTGCAAACTCCCCCCGTCGTAGGAGGCGTCAAATAATGAGAAAAGGGAAACAAATAAATCTATAAAATAGTCTTATTTTTAATAGACAGTGTAGTCAATATTAATGTCACTGCAAGCATTTCGCTGTTTCCGTGTGCTAACATTTTGAAAATTTTTGCAGAACTGGGGAGATTATACGGATATGACTCAAGCAGTGGTCGCTTACTCGACCTACACCATCGACGTGCTTCTGATCTGCTGGTTTGGAACACAGCTGACACAACACGTAAGACAAAATAGCATATGATATATTTCTTTAAACTTTAAGTGCATATAGTCTAACAGAAATATATTTTCAGGCAATGGTAGCTCCCTTTAAACACCAGATATTTTGTGCATGTATGCCAACAGAAAGGTCATCTCATGGACGTGTGAAATAATTGTGTTGTCTTGCTTATAAAATAACAAAACCCTAAAACCTCATAAATAAAAAATTTGATACATTTCGACCCGTGGGAAGTGAAAGATACTTTATTTACCACCCACGATTTCTATCTTTGAAATGTATCTCATATTTAATAAAAAAAAAGGAGGAAACCCCGAAGTAGATAAAAAGTTTAGCCCATGAATTGAAAAATAATATGCATGTTTTCCCCGTGTTGAATACTGGATAAAACAAAATTATTACAATTCCTGTCCTAATGTCTGACAACAGAAATTTGTACACATATATCCAGAAAAAATGAGCAGTTACCAATTCAGATACAAACCAATAATCCTTTTGTTTCTGTAACAGGATTACATAACAAGGTTAAGTAGGTAAATCTAGTGGTTTAAATTCACGCACGCGATGCAATTAGATCAACAGCTTTCAGATAGATGACAGAAAATGGTGGAAAAACACTACAAATAACTTCGTTTTAAGTAATCGTAAAAGTTAAAAAACGTACCCACAAGTATTACACACACCAAATTGGAAAGTACTATGAGTCGATTTAAGCAAGGAAATTACTGTCTTGAGGAAACCTGCTGGATCACCTTCATCGGACATAATCCCTCGTGTGCCACTCAGCTGGTACATTGGGTCCAAGGCCGCATGACACACAGAAACGTAGAACATTAATTGTAAAACATTTTAGGCGCAGAGTATGAGAGACGCAGCATTTGGGTGCGACTGGGTGGGAACTGCTATCCCATTTCAGCGATGTCTGATGTTCATCATTGCTACAGCTAACAAGGAGTTCCATCTGACAGCTGGAAAGTTTGTTCCGGTGTCAAATGTGACCATGATGAATGTATGTATATACGTAATAATGACAGCATATCTGAGAAAATAAGTCATTATTCATAATATTATGTATAATTGTATAAGCAAAAGAAACAACATTACCACAGGAATATATTCATAAATAGAACCTTCGCTAAGTCACAAGTCAATGACGTGCTCAGAAAACTGGGTTTCACTGAAAAAAGACGAAATTTTCGCACAAGTTTAAACCTGTTATTACTCGTACAAAAAATAGAAACATTTGCAAATTTTTTCAGTTACGAAACTAAGTAACCATTTTTTTATAACAGTCATTCATAAACTTAGCATGGAAAAACTTTTCCTGTGTATTTTCTGTTTATGTTTATATTCCAAGAATTCATACAATTCATCCAAATGAATAACTACAACTGTCAATATACGCAGGAGCGGACAGGCCCCAGACACGGTCTGTCTGCTTTGGAATACAGAAAATGTTATCCGTGACCATATACTCCATTTTACGCCTCGCAGCATAGTCAAAATACCGACTGATCAATCGCAGATTCCATCCAATTTTACTGTTCTACCAACTGGATATATTTTGTGCCGTTACGAACATTTATTTTACAAAACCCAAAGGGAGCCACATAAATGGAACTTGCTTCAGTGTGAAGAGCTATTAATAAATGTTGGAGAACGCGTAATCGCGCGCTGCGATTATGGACGGAGTGTCACTGCTCTGACACTAAATATATCGCTCCAACAGCTTGGCTGTAGTGCAGCAAATTTCAGTGACACGCGGTATACTGATAGCGAGCTGGATGATTAAAAGTGTCGAATGCTACAGGGTCCGACGTCGGACGTTAGAGACTGCAGCCTTCCCGGGGCATGGTGTTTGTTACAACTCGTATGAAAGTTGAATGATTTAAGAAACAACGTTTGCTGATAATCCAGTTTCATAAAGAAGTCATTAAGTACTAAATTCTCGTTGTGTCAAAATTGCAGCGTCGGCAGGATTAATACAAATATACTGGAACGACCAAATTTTACATTTCCACATACCATGGATGGCCCATTAATATATAACTCTTGGAAAATATGTGCTGCCGGAAACAAAAAGCAGGGAATAGTTTTTTATGGAAGATCCTTCAATTTATGTCAATTACGGGGGGTCCAGTTTCATGGAGGAGAATTCGGCAACAAAGAACTTTCCATGTTAGAGTCGCAATTTTACTGTCATGTCAACAAATCAGCAGTTGTGCTGAAAGTAAGGCGTTTCGGAACTAGCTGCGTGAATTTTTAGGGTGCTACAAAAGAGTGTCTTCAAATTCATTCAGCCACTCACATTTCATTTCCAAACTCCAACAACGTCAAAGTGTTTTCAATGGGCTATAGGATTATAACTAATGACACTTCAAGCAGGGCAAATAATTCGTTGGTATTAATGTTGGATCACAGCCTGTTAGCTGACCACAAATACGGTAGATTTAAAGAGCAGCTTGTTACTGCCTACTGATCTTATGTTTCGTGTATGATTACAAACCACGGAAAAACGTTTTGCTTTTAATTACAAGCGGCTTGCACAACTGCATTACTTCAGGCAGTGTTCCCAGCCCTGCAAAACACACCTTTGGAAATCTTAGATCAAGTACGAGGGTGAGTCAAATGAAAACCTTAAACATAACTATAATATTCTTATCGCACTTCTAAGGTTTCCATTTGACTCTCCCTCGTATATTCTTCCCCACAATTCGCACATCTCTACCGATCATGCATTCCACAAAATCAGTACTTTTCAAGTAAATGTGCCATTTTTGAATCCACTATCACCCAACAATTCGTACCCTAAGATAAGTGACGGTACTGAACATCCCACATAAGAAGTCTTCAAGACCGCCATGTTCCCTGTACCCTTGGAATGTTACTAATGTTTTCATATTTTTATTATTATTTTTAATATTATTATTATTATTATTATTATTATTATTATTGTCTTCGCCTTTATGCAGGGTATTTATAATTACATTCTTGAGACAATCTATGTCCCTATGGAATACAGTATTGCAGCTATTCTGTTCTTACTATCGCTCGTCCCTGTGTTGAATCTACTGTACCTTTACATTAGTACTTTCCGAAGTATGTGAGCTGTGCCCAATATGGCTGTTATCTGTAGTTCTTTGACTTCATGATTTCCAGGAATTTTCCTCGCGTATTTTCAAAATATCTTTAAAATGGTCACAGTCGCCCCTCTTTTTACTGGTATCACCTTTGTTTTTACATTCCACATGCACTGTATTTCTATTGTAAGGTCTTTATATTTTCGAATCTTCTCATCTTCTTTTTTAATCACATTTCTGTCTCCTGAAATTGCAACGTCTATTAACACACATGTTCCCTTTCCATTAACACCGATTGTAATGTCTGGTTTATTGTTGGGGATAGTTCTGTCAGTTTGTACTTGTTGATTCCACAATATGGTTACCTTACCTCCTTGACTTTTTTCTACTAATTTTGGTACATGTTCATACCAGTGTTTTTTCCACCTTGTTTCATTGCATACATTCTAGTGTAGTTGTGCACTCAATCTATCATGTCTTTTTATGTACAGTTCCTTTGCCAGTACTGGGCATGCTGATATTATGTAGTGTATTGTCTCGTTGGCAAATTCTGCATTTAATATTTGTCTCTGTTTTTAATATTTTTTTGCGTAATATTTTGTTGGTAACGCTTGGTGTTGTGCTGCCTCTATTTGACTTTCAGTTTCTGTTTTAGGTCTCCTTTCGATAGACAGAGGAACGTGTCTTCTTCACTAATAAGCTGTCTATCTATATTTCTAATGTACCGCCCATTCATTACTTTGTTTTTCCATTTTTACTTTTGGCAGTCTCCCAATCTTGCCTTTGTGTAATGTATTCCATCATGTTTTGGGTCACTCTTCTCATTCGGTTGACTTAATTCTTCTGCAATCTTTGCTGCTGTCTTAATTATTCAGATCATATTTGTTTTTGTGCTTTCATGGCTTTTAACAATGTTTACAAACTGGTCTTCTTTATAATGTGTGTGAAGGTATTCTGCAATATTAATTATTTCTTCTTTATATGCCGCTTCGATTTGTACCTTTCCTCTCCCTCCTTATTTTCTCTTTACATATAGCCTGACTCTGTCAGCTTTTGGATGATGCATCTTATACATTGTTAGCGTCTCTCTAGTTTTGCTGTCAAATTTTTTATTTCTTGAGGTCTCCACTCAATTATACCAAACTTTTATCTCAACACTGGGACCGCTAGTGCTCCAATTGCTGTGATTTTATTCCTGGCGTTCAGTTCAGATTTCAGTATCATTCTTAATCTCCTGCTGTATTCCTGTTTCAATCTTTCTTTCATTTGTTGATATTTTTGCCTTCACTTTCCTCAATCCCGAGGAATTTTTACGTTTTTCCATTTTCAAGTTCTTATAATTCTCTTTTGATGTCAATCACTAAATTTTGCTAGTGACCTTGTTTGTCTCTCTTAAACGCAATCTTGGCACATTTTTCAAGTCCAAATTCCATAAGGTTATCATCACTCAAGGTTTTAACTGTTTGTGTCTGTTTTGAAGCTCTTCCTCTGACTTAGAAATGGGTTTCATATCATCCATATAAATTAGGTGTGATATTTTTGTCTTTGTTGTGTGTCCTTCGTACCCTTTGTTTAACCTATTCAGTTGTTCAGTGTGAGGGATTAAGCAAATGCAAAATAGCAGTGATGACAGTGAGTCTCCTTGAAATATTCCACATTGCATTTTTATGCCTTCTCTTTCTATTAACTTATTTTCTGCATGTAGGCGCATACGTTTTCTACAGTAGCTCAATACCTTCTTGGTGAATGATATAACTTTACTATTGATCCAAATTAACGCTAGGAATTTGATTATCCAACTGTGTGGCACCCTGTCGAAAGCTTTCTGATAATCAATTCATGCCATACATATTTTTTTTCTTGTATTTACATTCTTGTAGGATTGCTTTTGAAAGTAGCAGCTGATCTTTGTATTCTTTTGACCAACTGCAGCACACTTTTTCTCTTTTGGTATCAGATTTTCATCATCCATATATTTTTGCATACGTCTGCATATAATAGATGTAACAAGTTTGTATATTGTAGGCACACAGGTCACAGTTCTGTAATTCTTTGGATTTTCAGTATTCTCGTTTTTTGGTATAAGAAATATTACTCCTGCCGTTAGCCACTTCGTTATTTGATCTGCTTCAATTAATTTGTTAAAAAGTGCAGCTACAGGTTTGTGTGTATCTGTAAGATGCTTAAGCAAAAAACTTGCTATTTGGTCTCTTCCAGGTGCTTTCCATATTAGTGTTGTTCTTAGTGCCTCTGCAACGTCTTTTTCACATACTGGGCTCCATTGCATGCTTGGATTTTGTTGGTACTGGTTTTTTATCCTGCACAACTCATTATGTTGAACTTCCTTCCAACATATTTCTCTCCAGAAGTTCTCCACTTCCTCCTTGTCTGCTGCATTTTTCACATTCTAATATGTCTGCCTGAGACGGTTATAAAATTTCTTACAGTGTGGTAATACTGATTTTTTCTTTTCTTGTATCTAGATAATCGTTGCGTCTTTGCTGGAAACTTTGTTTAAGTTTTTCAAGCACTTGATCCATATTTTCTATCTTCTCTATGTTATATTTCTTAAGTAACATGGTTCTTCTCATGTTCTGTGCCTTTCTATTATTTCTTTTATTTCCACCAAAGCTGACAGTTCCTTTCCAATATCATTTTGCTCCCCTGTATGCGTCTAACCCATGGGGGTGTTTTTGATCTATGTGTTTCTAGTTTATACTCTCCTGTTCCGTTTATTTCTAACGTAGTAGCCGTTGATGCTGCATAAATGAGGTGGTTGAACTCAGTGATACTTAATTCTTTTCCGTCTAGTATTTCTTCCATTATTTCACTAGCCGTTTTCATTATTAATTTTATTTTAAAGGTATTTTGGAATTTCTGTTATCTTGGTCTCTTGCCAATTTCTATTTGTGTCACCTCATAGTACGTACTTTCATTTTTTCTTTTAATTTGTGAATCTAATTCTTTGTTGATGAATTTCCGTTTCTTCTTCTGTTGTGGATGCTGTGTTCGGCTTCTGTTCGCCATCCTTTACGGTAGCCGAATATTCTAGCTTTAATTCTTATCTTTCTTCTAAGTGACTTCTTTGACTTTCTTGCAGTTCCCTCTTTATTTCCTCGACTTCCATCTCTGTTATCTTTCGTGCCATAATATAATTTTTCTGGTTCATTAGTTTCTTGCCATCGATGTACATTTTGCATTCTGGGTTACGTTTTCTCCATATTTCATACATTTTCTTGTAATTTCCTGTAAAATGCCGTCTGCAATACATATAGCACCATATAACTTCTCTTATTTCCGCTTTTGTCCAAGCCCTTCTTTGTTTTACCTCTGTAAGTTCCGCTGTATTTTGGGCTTGGTGGCTTTGATTGTGAGTGTTCCGCTTTGAGTTGCCTCGTTGCAATAACCTTCCGCATTCTTAGCAGTACTCAGTTTCCCACTAATCCTGTTGTTTCATTTCCTGGTCTTCAAGAATAGCTGCTGTTCATTTGCGTTTTTTGGGTTTTGTTGATTGTTCTGCTTCTCCATCGCTGTCTCACAAGTAGCTAGGGATGATAGGATCCATTGCAGCAGAGTCCCGATTGCCAAAATAAACCTTTGTGAAACCGGGTTTTCCAGGTGCCCAGAGTTCACATTTCATGGCTTCTAACCTTCCACCTCAGATGCTTCTGGAATTCTTCGGCACAGTTTTTATACCTTAGACTGAGGGATTTTTTTTCGAGGTTTACCCGTCTAGATCCGTCGTGTTTTGTTTAAACAGGCCCACCTTTTGTCGGTTGTATTCATTCACTACGCACGAACAGACTTGTTTGCCAAAGTGGATGTCTTGTGTGTCAAGTTGCACCATTGCACACCTGGGTTGGTAAGGACCAGTGCAGAGTCAACCTCATACAAAAGTGCTACCTAGCTACCTATCCCACAACCCTTGTAACCCTATTGTTATTATTATTATTATTATTATTATTATTGATACAAACGAAATTAAACAGCAAGAAGCAGAGAACATATCCTGGGGGTTATAATATCAATACGCAGTTTAACGACGAACTTTCCATTTCCAATTACGAGGTAGCACACAAATACAACGGAGGAAAGCGGTGCCGAAGTTGATTGAGGCACTGCGCTACAAGCCGGAAGGTCTCGGATCCGATTCCCGAGGTTGACATTGGAATTTTTCATTGATATCATCCTTCCGGTCGTTCTATGGACTTGGGTTGACTCAGCCTCTAACAGAAATGAATGCCAGGATATTTCCTTGGAGGGGAGGGAGGTTAAAGGCAACCGTTGCTTAAGTCTGATAACTTTACCGTCTTCAAATGCCAACTGTCTTGAAAACTGAGGAGCCTCAACTTCCTGGAACCCTCAGAAGCTCCCCACGCTTGTAATGGGATTGCTGTACATTTACCTTTTATCTTTACACAAACACAACACATGATGGACATGACACAAGGAAATACTTACCTTCTCTAACACGGCTAGTTCAGTGCGTCAGGCATAAGTTTCAATCTTATGAACAAATATTAATTATTTTAGAGCACCTACGGACAGCTGCCAATGTCTTCTGATGATTTAAATCATTATCACAATATTTGTCGCGTCTACAAATTGTTAATTCTTCCTAATCTTTGCAACGTTACAAAAAACTGAACTTCAGTAATATCTAGTAAAACTAATTACAATAGTACAAATTTCCTAATTACGAACACTTTTTAAACCCCTCATACGTTCACGTATAACTAAATAATTCTACGCTATTCTCTGAAAACAGAGAAGGCATAACTTTCAATTAATTTTCACAAGTTTCTTTATTTCATACACACAGTTACACATCGCTAACGCAGTATTTGTCTGTTACAGATAATGCAAGAGACGCTGTCCTTCTTCATGTTTCTGCTTCAAGTGAAAGACAAGAATGTGGAAACAAAACAGGACTAAAGTATAGAACAAAACATGAATCTTAAAACACCACAATGTGTACGTATCATTCTGTGTTGTAGTTTTATTTCATACAGTATCTGGATACACTTTCATATTCGCATCCTAGTTTATGTCCGAATATCACATTAAATCAACAAACAGAAGACGTTACCCAATTATTTTCTACCTTCGTCACACAAAAAATGTTTACTTTGGAAATATAAAAACAAACGTGTTACAATTGCTTTGCTCTAAATGCCATACATATTATTTATACTGCATCTAGACACAACATATAAGACGCTCAATACCCCAAAAACCATCTATAAAAAAGTATTTATTTCGTAGTTGGAACCCAAAATTAAGGTTGAATCTTTTCGAAACTTTTTAAATGAACCGAAATCTTGAAAAAGTTTCATTGAGGAGTCGTGGTTTAATAAATTCCTGGTTTCCGATTGGAAATATAGTAATGAACCACGTTAATACGTTTTATACATACAGAAGCCTTAATTATGAAATTAGATATTATTTCTTTTTCAAACTCTGTGTACAAACAACCTTCTTGATTATTCCACTAAGTTTTATAAATACTGGACAATCATTTCAAAGTCATCCCAACACACATGCATCAAGCACAGAGCAGTCATATTGCGGTCACTTCTATAAGCTTCTAGACCAGACAATTTCTAGTGGATTTAGAGTTAAAACAAAAAAAATAAATATAGCGGTAAAATGAATGAAGAGTAAATTATAGAAGTTACACATTACACAAGAAGTATTGGCTGCAATAAAACAAGTTTCATTTCGCTACCAACAAAATTACGATAAACTCAAAAACAAACTCCAAGTAATATTGTGCTCTAATTGAATGTGTACTGTGTTGATCACAGCTCTGACGATTTGCCAGAGATCTAAAGGCACCACTGGCCTTGAAACAAAAGAATAGCCTGGACAGCACAGAAGGGCGTAATAAAACAACAACACATAGAGAGAGGAAGAACAATTTTTTTTTTTTACTTTTCGTACGTGTGAAATCACAATAAATCGCAACAGATTAAGAACATCGCCAGCAATACATTGTGTAACTACGGTAACACCAACATAACAACACCACCACACTCGACCATCTAACAAGTGACCCTACAAATTCCAAAAGAAAAACCTAACCACAAGAATAACACACCACTCGTGTAAGTACTGACACTTGCAATTTGCATGATCCTAACACAAACAACACAATAACTGAGCCACTAATTTTCTACACACTTCATCCACAAATGGCAATAAACTGCAGTTATAAACGAGTATATTAACAATAACATAAAATCTATATACATTACTGTGAATAATGAGTGTCTGTAACATTTCTAAAATAAGAACGTGACAAAGGAGCACCGAAAAGCGTTGGCTTGTGTAATGTTGTGTGATATAAGATTGGTTGTAAGTAATTAAAAAGTACATAGATCTTAATTTTTCTTAAAAAATTTAAATCACAAGCGATCAAAAGTTAGACTTTATTAAGTGAGAATGTAAACGACTCCGTTCTCTGATCCATACATATATGGGGTAGAAAAATAAGATACTACATGCAAAAGAGTCATTCTTGAGAAGCTGAAAATTTCTCATCTAACTAAGCAACTCCGGGCAATTTATGGAAGACGATGATTCGGTACCGTCTTCACAAAAGCTGGCCACATATCCCTACCATAAGCCACATCAACGCACTGGCCACATATTACTTTAAGATAAATTTAAATATTATACTCCCATCTACTCCTAGATATTGCAATAAGATTCTTTCCTTTAGGTTTCGGCACCAAAACTCTGTATGCACTTTTTCTCTCCCCTGAAAAAAGACGCATCAATTACAATAGTTCTGAAAGCTTGGAAATGAAAATAAAATATACTTTAATTTCCTTTCGACTGCTTAATTTCAAATACGTGTTTTGAAATGATGAATTTCAAAAACAGTTCCATATTATTAGAGTTACATCAGCCTGTTCGGTGACAAACATTTTATATGAACTGTAATTATTATTGTGCCAAAGATTCAAACTTAATGATACACAGAAGAGTGCAAGTATGTACCATGTCTTCTAGATAACGGTTCTATTGTTAGGGAATATACAATAGCCATCCACCAGACAGGAGCGACCTTGCCAGCGATTAAGCATTGGTTGTCGTTACTATAATGTAACTACTTTCTTTCATTCATACTAACTTAATGACTGTAGAAGTATTAACGGTTGCTAAAAGACTCAGTATTGCTTAGCAACTGAGCAACTAGGACAGCCCCAAGAAAGTCCCTGATTCTTGAAGTTGCGTTAAATGGCTACTGCAAGATACGAATCATGTCATTCTGTGATTTTCATCACTCATCTCTCATTTCCCACCTGTTGAGAATGTTCGCAACATAACAAACACAATGTCAACGTTTGCAGCCCTTCTCACACAGACCGGCTACAAATTGTATTCTCACATTTAAATTATTGGTCCAAAGTATAAATATCTACATAATCCGACATTATTGAATATTGTGTAGCATGAAGAAGTGTCACTCCTTCAATTATCGCTTATCCCATTTCCGTTTAAGCCCCGTCTGTGCTTCTAAGTGCTACGAAACGATCTTTTCAATCTTAAAGGCAAACACAATACCTTTCATTTTAAATCACGCGTTTAATAAGGATTTTGTATATCAGTTCATAGTAAGGTTTGAAGTATCTTAATACCGTCAGAGTTTTAGGTCGACTACACTTTCTATTTTCTTCTGTAAAGCCCGACAATGGCTATTAGTGTAGTCGAAACAAGTGGCACTAGATAATCTTTGAAATATTCGGTGTGCTAACGAATTATTGCTTGGTTTTCTCTGAATGGCATTCGCGTTTCAGACGTGGCCAAACTTAGACTGCCTATTTTGCACGATCCAGTCGATCATCGTCATGACAGACCGTTGAACTTGTCCAAAAAGCAGGTCAATTCATCCTTCAGAACAGAGGTCTGGTCTGAATGCTTTGCGGTACAGACAAATATTTAACCGTGCCGATAATAATCCAACCACAGTTCTGGTCTGTTTAACCGTATCATTGTCACATTACTAACTGCGCTATCCCAGCGATCATAATTACGGGTACATTTACCCTCAGCCCTACAGCCCTTGGTGGACCAGAGCCTACTCATTATTGAGGCTTCGCGATTACACTCAGACACAGCACACTCGGTAATACTTATCTGGACGTGTGATGAGCCCAACCCAGAGACCTCTACCTGACAACACTAAATACTCACAAACGACAGAAATCCACACCCCCGGCGGGATTCGAACTTATAATCCCAGCAAGAGCGTGGGCACCTTAGACCGTGCATCCACTGGTATTCATAATTATGGGTACAGACAATAAAAACCATAATCTAACGGCTTATAATATTAATTTTACGAAATCAACACTGCGTGTGGATTACTGAAGCTTAATTCTCAGGAAGGAGAAAGCAAAAAAGAGGTTTCAAACAATTCTGCATTTCAGTGTGCCACCCCTTTCGCCTCTTCACATTTTAAAGCATTGCTATGTCTTGCCAGACACTTCCTAGCATTCCTCCATAACGTTATCAAACAATATTTCGTATTCTTTCCTTTAAATTTCCCAATGTCTACCTCACGGGCAATCTACATTTGTTAGAGTACAGTTGTGCCTCGACGGATTATATTCTTTTATTGTGTATGTTAGAAACGCAAAGGAGATGCCACAACTTCAAATTATAAACTTGACCGTTGGTACAGTCCACAAGCATGAACCCGAAGGCGGATGGATCTGATGAAAGCAGAGGTCGTGGAACGAGCACCCCTCGGCAAAACCAGTTATCATGCACAACGTGTATAGGAATTCTTATAGCAAAACCCACTAGATGCACTAATTTCACAAATTTTTTTTGGAATAAAACTCTACATGTTTCGGACAGTTCCTCTTACCATCATCAGGAGTTTTTCACTGTACGCACAGCAATGGTATTTGTCACACAGTTTTGCTGACAGCTTGCGAGCAAGATCCGGACGGAACCTCCCGATTCTGCTCGCAAGCTGTGGTTATGCTCTGTCGCTCCTGCGTGTTGCACAACAAAACCCTGACACTGCAGCAGATGTGGCTCTGACCACTCTACAAGACAATACAGGTTTACAAACTGCACATAACAGACCACTGAACACTATCGACTGTTTACTCAACTGCAAAAGGGCCAATCTGCTCTCTACTTTGTTTCATACACAGCCGGTGTTTCGTATCGTGAATAGGCTCACTGCGGAAGCTGAAAAAGCATATCGCATTTACGGGTGGTAGTTCAACCAAACATAGAGTTCAACCAAACATAGAGTTCAACCAAACATAGAGTTCAACCAAACATAGAGTTCAACCAAACATACAGTTCAACCAAACATACAGTTCAACCAAACATACAGTTCAACCAAACATACAGTTCAACCAAACACACAGTTCAACCAAACACACAGTTCAACCAAACATACAGTTCAACCAAACATACAGTTCAACCAAACATACAGTTCAACCAAACACACAGTTCAACCAAACACACAGTTCAACCAAACATACAGTTCAACCAAACATATAGTTCAACCAAACATACAGTTCAACCAAACATTTGCTTCACTGCTACACTTCTCTAGAAACGAAGTTCAAGTGTTTTCAAAACGCTATCACCAGAAGTTTGTTATAATTGCAGCTAACAGCAATTTAGCGATGATTACAGTCACTACTATGGTGGTTTCAAACTTCCCCGTCGGAAGGGCCACCAGAGCGGTTTTGGGTACGGTGGAAAAATTTTTTCTAGCCCTCCAGCAAGGGGCGAAAGGGCTAAAAACCTTGACACCAAATCGGAAACACTGACCCTCAGCTGCAGTGTAACTTGGATTTGTTCTGAAACGGTTAATTTGTACAGTCGACAAATAATGAAAGACTAAAACACATGCAACATTGTCTGGCCCCGTTAAATAGTACCGGCTCCCCCCCCCCCCCCCCCCCCCCTCTCCCCCCCCCCTTCTCCCCCCCGCCCTACCCCCCTCTAGTAATTTCTTCCCCTCCCACTCGCCCTCTTCTTCTCTATACTTTTTTATTTCTTTCTCTACATCTTTATCCTTCTCTTAA
>Ga0123355_10006797_pt1 | contig 17019 bp, 15 predicted proteins | sample TergutEmb28metaG_3_FD_89872 | JGI IMG/M metagenome (GOLD analysis project Ga0123355, IMG submission 89872) | Embiratermes neotenicus P1 segment gut microbial communities from Petit-Saut dam, French Guiana - Emb289 P1 | ecosystem: Host-associated > Arthropoda: Insects > Digestive system > Gut ...
GATGGCCGTCTAGAAGTCACGATGTGTCCGGGAAGGTCCTGCAATAGGTCATCTCGACACAAGTTTCTTTGGCTTTGTTCTGTCTTCATAGACGGGTTTAAAATTCAAAGTTGATTCTTTTAGCTTCCCACAATTCATCCGCTGAGGTTTTAAGTTCGTCAAAACGAATACCGCTTACTCTAAAGACCACTAAACTATCTATACAAATGACACATTTTTGGCAGGAAAATACAGTTCTTCGGCGCTTACGTTAACACAACAATTATCACATTTCTAACTTCTCCAATTTTACGTTACTCTTATCAGCAAGAAGAGGATGCAAGCCTAGGAATCTTCTAACAAAACGATACTTCTCCGTTCTTCCCTACTCCTGACACAAAGGTGCCTCCCAGTTCTCCCACAACCTTACTTTTCTACTAACCTTCCACTACTTCTAGCGTCTTTCATCTTTCATTGCATGTGGTCATTCAGTATCATAAACGGTTAAACCGGCTAAACTATGTTGTGTAATAATGCTGTAATGTAACAGAAACATGTCTCTTGAGATATTATGGCGTGTTCATTGGTTAATAATTACAGAATTTTCGAAATATTGTAGTGTCACTTTCTTCAAGATCAATCAGGTCTAGATCATCTATGGCCCCTGGGGATAAAAGAACCACAATCCTTCGAATCATAGGTAGCTATATAGTTCCAAAAGATGATATGACGAAAAATTCCACAAGACTTGGATCGTTAGATACACGGCTGGAAAAATCTCAAATCTCGATTAATACGTTAGATGTCGTTGACATACAAGAGACCACAGTGGGAAATGGCAGAGACGCCTAAATCTTTGTTTGTTTTCGGATATAATCTTAAAGACTAATGCTGTTGACTATCATAACGAATAAACTAATATTTAAAGAGTTTGAGATATTACGTATCGCACGAACCTAAAAGTATAAAAGTTTATAGAAAATAAATTGCCGGACTACAAACAAAATCTAGGAATTATCACGGATGTAGTCATGTGAGGAAGCATAACTTTCCTAAACAGTTGGTCTTGTTTCTGGCGTGTTAGATTTAAATGTTCAGAATGAGAAGTCAACTGGAACTCTAAATGTAGAGTTAGGAGAACACTGACAGGAGTAATCGGGCAATTACTTTAGTTGCTCTTCCCAGTTTTCTATTACGATTTTGTTCGAAACTATAGCTGTGCTGTTACAAAGTAGCAGAAGATATAACAGCACTGTCCTTCGAAACGTCTGCATGTACCTATCAGCCTACAAGGCGGAATACTATAGAAGAAGATTTTTCAAACTCCCTGCCATGGAGTGAAAGCCTCAAAATTTCCATTTTCTTTTCGGTTTCTCGTGTCATTCGGACCTTCATTTTATTCTGCGCACCCTTCCTTCATGTCGTTTTGTGTTTCTGTATCCTTTGTTCTTCACTTCTCTTTTCGCTTCTATCTTTCCTGTATTTTTACGTTTCTCTCTCTCATTCTACATAAAGCTACACTGTGAGTTGTCGAATGGGAAATGAATAGCCGATCATGAAAACGGAATTGGAAACGTGCGTAGGGAGCAATCATGACTTGTTTGAAAGACCAGCCCAGCCATCAGAGGTTGGAAAACTGTATATAACCTCAGAATAGAAGTATAGCCTGTATTTGCGTCAAAAAGCTTTATATTTTTAATTTAAACATGAATAATTAAATTAGTCTGGAATATTTCGTTATAAGATCAATATGCGTAAAATTAAACTTTATCTGGCACAGTAAAAGATACATGAAGTAGAAGAATTAATTTTTTCGTAGGGAAAACTGAAGGGAAAGACCACCTAGGCACAGAAAGAACAATAATATTAACCTGGTATTTACCTACTCCTATATCAAATATTTAATGGATTTCTCTCCTGAACGAAAGGATCAATAACGAGCTAATATTTATTAACATATTTCACTTTCTATTGGATATTAATTTGGGTTTATTTTAAAAAGTTCTTATTATGTCAGAATATCACTATCTCCGAAAGACAAAATGAAGTGAAAAGGTGTAGAAGAAATCGGTTGTGGCCTCCTTTGAGATGTTGTGTCGGCATTTACCTTCAATGACTGAGAAACACGGTCAAAATATTTTGTCAATTACCTTCAGAATATAAGTCAAAAACATTACATTCTCAACCAATTGCTCATTGGACACTAAAGTGAAACTTTCGCCTCCACAAAAGTTAGGAAACTGCTCGAGTATCTGAGCGACTACTGGTTCTCTAGCATAACTGTACTGCGTGGAGCAGTCTACACTACAAAACCACAGGCTTATAGCATGTGGTTATGTAGTTTAGACTGTAGTTTAACTGTCTTCGAGGTTGTGATGCAATATAATCTGGTAGATATATAGACGATTCAAAGGAATCCGATGTCTCCCGCACTACTAATCTATAGGATGTCATATTCTAGAAGTCAGTTATCATCAGAGTGACCATCCTCAGAACCATAATCACACATTTTTTTCTCTCCGTTTTTCAAGACTACTGCAGACACTTGCACTAGTCAGGTTGTCAAAATGAAAAGGGAGGAGAATAAGGCTTAATAATGAATGGGAAAAGACCAAACAAAATTCAATTTCTAGATGGTCTTGACGGTCGTAGTATACAACTAGAATTACTATTAATACTGGTAAGGAAAAGTTGGCGACAAAAGGCAGTGAACATAGAAGCAGGGGTGTCAGTAATTAAGCAGGCCAAGGCTCTCAAAGCGCCGTAGAGCCAAGGAGTAAGCAAGTAAGGATTACTGTATTTCTGGGTTTGAGTTTGAGAGGCTGGGCAAAATACAGAATCAGAGTCACCCTCAACAATATAATATTTTAAAATATGACAATTTTTTAAAGATATCACACATAAACATCATGCCCGTCTGTTCTAGATGACCTTCAAACACACTTCAAATGAAATTCAGAAAGAACTCGACAAACTACAGACGGTTTCTATCTGGATTGAATCTAAGGGCTATAAAACTGTGCGCTTGTCGGGGTTCGCGCCGAAGGAACTTGCGTGTCATGCTGTTGGGTCACAGTTTGATGGGCACGGATACTAAATCCTTAGTGCATTCAGCTTCAGAGCACTAACTGCCTAGGGCAATGATGTGTACTTTTATCACTTCTGATCACCAAAGGCATCTTCATTATTACCCTAATTTCGGAGCCCTGAATCGGGGGGAGGGTATAGCAGGCATCAAACAAAAGAGAAGTCGAGGCTAATATGTCTGTAAACCAATTCTATAAGATCTGAAACAGTAGAAAAGGTTTGCCATTTGTAATAATAATTATTATTGTTGTTGTTATGATGAAGAAAGTGACGAAGACTGGAAATTTAATTATAAATATTACTGATGTGGCTAAAGTAATTAGGATAATCACTTACTTAACGACGCTGTTCCATTTACTTATGCTAAGTAGCATCTAATAAGGAATAAACGTTATGGTGAGAAAAGAATGCATAGTTAAAAACATGGAAGGAAACATTCCTGACAGTTTGCAAAAATTGTCTCCGGCATTCCCCTGAAGATACTCTGTAAGGTACGGAAATTTTTTCATGATTAATTTGCGGGCCCATTGTGGTTAAGATTCGAATAAGACGCATTCCAATTTCTATTCTAGAAGATCATTATGTAATCTTAATAGGCTAGAAGATAGCCCTATTAATGACGAGGTTGATAACCATGAAAATAAATGGCTATGACGTACTAATTCTCCGATAATTAGGAAAAGTGTTCATGTAGATAATGTAATAATAATCGCTAAGAAGACCCGCCGAGATTTTCAGAAAAGGCAAATGAACTAACTGCTAAGTAATCACTGTTAGTGGAATCTGGAAACACAACGGCCTTAGTATTAAGTTCGATATTGAACACGATACTTAAACTTCATTCAATCACCAAGCTCAGAAAGGTTTTCACCAGCTGCAGCTTTAATATTATTCTATGTTTTCCTATATTTCTTAATGTCAATAAACCTGCAGTAAATTTCTGCACCATTGTGTCCTTGTGTAACATACAACCAATATTAATTATAATTAGTAAGTTGTGTAATCACGACTGTGACGGAAAAAATGCTATTTTTATGAAGACGGCAGTAGCAGTTCGTGTAAATAATAGCGCAGGTTTATTGTATTCTGGTGATCCTTGTTTCTCATAGGCGTGACTTGGTTGGGACAAGGGGGGTAAATGCTTCCCCAGTATTGTTTCTACCTAAGAATAATTTTTTCAGCTACTGATTTAAAGAAAAAAATGGGGGGTAGTGGCGGGAAAGGAGTCTTTGTAAATTAAGAACTTGTTCAAACCAAACCCCCCCCCCCCCTCTTTCTAAGTTGACTACTTCGTAAATTCCTAACACCCACGGTCTATTCCCCCACTCCAGTGTTATTAACCAAGTTACACCTGTGGGTTTTCGAATAATAACTGGAAGATAAATATACTGACTCCAACTGTCGCAAAATTTCTCACTCTGTACGGTGAATATATGTGATATTACTTCAGAAGAAACCACGACATATCGCTGCCACATTCTCTCCCGTTCTCATTTATCCCGTTGTGCTAAATTAGTGTGATCTCACTCACGGGATATTTGCACGTTGCAAACGTGCTTGTTTTATTTAAATGTCTGTAATAACAGTGCCTGATGATGGTTTTGATGAACCGATATATGTAGCTTATTGTAAAATTAAGTTAAACTTTTGTGTCTGCATATTCATTTGTATTTCTCCTCTATTAATTACTGGGCCGGGTAGCTCAGTCGGTATAGTGACTGGCTACGGGCTGGACGGTCCGGGGATCTAATCCCGGTGGGGGCGAGATTTTCCGCACTTGTCCAGACCGGCCCTGGGGCCCACCCAACCTCCTGTACAATGGGTACCGGGTTTCTCCCCCGGGGGTAAAGAGCGGCCGGGGCGTGACGCTGACCCCCCACCCCCTTCTAGTGCCGTGGTCAAGAAAAAATAGAGTTATACCTCTACTTCCCCTATGGGCCGTACGGCCTGTACAGAGCCTCAGTACCTGTACAAGGGTGCACTTTACCTATTACCTTGTATTCTATTAATTAACAAAACTTATGTCATTTTGGCCTATTAAATGTAGCTAGTGACACACGAGTTACTGAACCATTAATAAAGCAAGTGAGTTTTAAGCCAATGATGCAGTGCACAAAGTCCATGCTTCGTTCGTCTTTACACACACATTTACAGATAAGTAAGCATCACAAACCAGTAAGCAGGATATGACGGAGCAAACAAAGTTGGTGTGGGCGCTCTTCTCTATGGCCGGAATTGAGAAATGTGCTTGCGTCAGCAAATAGACGCTTCTGTTTGTTCTGAGGCCATCAGAACAGAGCACGAGTCTTCAAACCGCGTGACAGCAAGGATTACGTGGCAGAATTGAGCCTATCGATAAAATCAATCAATCCATCACCTTGAATTGCTTCGGGCGAATCACTGCTTTCTTCTAATAGGGAATGAGATTCCATTCTGCTGAGTGAAAGAAGTAGTTCAATTACAGATAGAGCGACAACACTCGCAGCGAATTCAACACATAAAAATTGAGTTTTCATGAAGAACAACAGCCTTCACTTAAGGTTAGTCACGTTAAAAGAAGGTCTACCTGAATCATGTCATACAGGCATAGAGGGGAGGTAGAGCCGTAGCTATAACCTATCTTAACTTCTGCGCTACTTGGGGGTGAGTGGTCGACGTTAAGCTCCGGCTGCTTTACCCCCGGGACGCGCCGTTACCAATTGATCAGAGCCCAGAACCGGTCTGGACAGGTGTGAAAGAGTAAAAAAATCCCTTTCCCAACTGGGATTCAAATTCCGAACCATCCAGCCCGTAATGAAATGCTCGGCTGACTACGATATACAGTTCTAAGCTGATTCATGTGCAACAATAAACACCTATTCACACACACACAGACACACACACACATATATACACATGTACATATATATACATATATACACATACAAACACACACACATATACTACACACACATACATATACTTATATACACATGTACATATATATACATACATATATACACATACACACACATATACTACACACACATATATATACTTATATACACATGTACATATATATACATACATATATACACATACACACACATATACTACACACACATATACTTATATACACATGTACATATATGCATACATATATACACATACAAACACACACACACACACACACACAAACACAAGAAGCTAAGACAGTAATAAAGACACTTGTTTATCACGATGTTCCTGTTGTGGTTTACAGTTCAAGATATGGTCTTTGTGGTTTGCTACATTCACTATTCTACTAGGGTTCCGCAAAGCATAAAGATATGCTGCATGCCCTTTCTGTACTTTCGTGGCCAACTAATCAATACCAAATAGACTACAGATAACAAGAGACATAACGAAATTTCAGTCTGGTTAAGTGCGTGTTAGAAGCCACAAACGTAACGTTTCTAAAGAGAAACTCCGCAACTAATGCAATTTGCTCGTCATGCTTTACTCCGCAGTTCTAGAGACAATACGGACTCAAACACAGTGTGCTCTCATGCAGAAAGGCACGTAAAATGATGCAGAAACGCTCGTTCAATGATGAGTCCCTTACAGTACATTAACTATTATTACAAGTGTGTTTGAATATCAAAGTGCTTTGTATTACGTATATGTTTACTTTGTGAGGAGACTGAGTTTCAAAATCGAAGGCGCCATAGGTACACACACACACGCGCACGCACTCATACACGCACGCACACTCGTACACTCAAGCACATACAGTATAGGACTTTTACTGGCGATACCCAGAAATGCTTATTTCCGATGTTTTTTTAACCCCAAAATCAAAATAACTTAAAGCCTGTCACCAAATTTAAAAAATCTAGGCCTGTAGTTAAGACTTGAATTTCAGAGAACGTTTTGAATTAAGTTTTAATTTTAGGTAAAGAGCTTTTAAAATATTTTGTCCTCCATGTTTTTGCCACAAATGAACAATGAAATTGTGCTTTAGAATTTTTGCGCCCAGTATTATTTGGAAGACGTAAAACTCTTTGCACACATGTGACGAAACAGGTATATATTCATAAGTTGTAGGCCTATAGTCTACACACACACACACACACACACACACGTATATATATATATATGCATACTGGCATGCTTATATGACTTTCAATATCGTTATACGTAGGCTATGCATGCATACATGATATAGGCATGGTACACACTCATATTCGATAGGCACATCAAATTTTCTGCCAAGCACTCAGGCCCAGATTTAGATACTAATTGACTTTCCTCAGCATTCACAAGAAACTAAATCGTGAAAGGCTTATACGTACTACAGAAATCAGGGCAAATAATTTTTGAAGGAACAGAAGTGATGTTGGACGCATACATATGCAATTACATATAAATATAGATATACATATACCTATACACACACACACATATATATACATACACTTACTGACTTACTTACTTGCTTCCTTCTAACTTACTAACTTAAGTACTTACTTACTTACCTACTTACCTACTTACTTACTTACTTATTATTTACTTACTTACTTACTTACTTACTCCATGGACAATATCCTTCTTGAGAAGCTAATCGGTTCTCAGCTAGTTACATATAAATATAAAAATACATATACATATAAATACATCTATACATGCACATAAACATGTACACATACATAAGCATATACATACACACACATACACATACACATATACATACACACACATACACATATACATATATGCATACAGACACAGTCATAGTTCCTATCATTTATAATTACGTACTTTATTTTTCCCGCGTGGCGTCTGTCTGCCTGCCCTTAAATGGAGTCATTGTGCCAGACATCTGTTACGCCACATACCAATAGTTATATCTACCCCAGTTGCAGACAAAATTGAACTAATATTAATGGCTTTTCCCTGACATATGGTTCCTTTCCACGTTCAAAAGAATGTAAAGACTGTACTTGGCTTAGACATCTACATTCACCGGCAAACCCTGGGGTGCGGCACTAGCTTGGATGCGAAGAATACACTTGTCTCTTCCGGTCTTGTTATCGGCATGCCTACAGATCTTTCACTCCGACAGGCTACACATCTAAGCTCTGTAATTATATTATTCAACTGCACGTTTAAAAAGTTATTTATGCTGCGTTTGGGGCGCAAAGAGCGCGAGTGGAACAGGTACTTGTTGCTCTTCCACGTTTGGTTGTATTCGGCATCCTGATTTAAAGGTTCTATGTGTGCAAGGGATTAGACAAACAAATGTATTAGCATTAGACAAAAACCGCGTAGGTGCTGCTCTTTCGTAAACTGTAAGAAACACGAATTAATATTTTAGTCTTTATATCATCCATGATCCGTGCATTAATGGAACATACACAATAAAGGTACCCACAAATGCTCACACTTATACTAATATTAGTTTTATGCACATAATTACCTCCTACATGTTTCGGCCAACGAAGTGGTAATCTTCAGGGATATAAAATAAAAAATTATATACATTAAAAAGTATAAAATAAAATTATAGTAGTATAAGAACCAATGTGAAGGCATCTGAACTTTTTATTTTATATCCCTGAAGATGGTCACATTATTGGCCGAAACGTGTAGGAGTTCGTTATTTGTATAAAACTAATTTTATTATAGTTGTGTACATTTATGGTATTATTATTGTTAAGTATTCTATTCACCGAGATGGCTCTTTTCAGGAATGATCTTTAATACGATGCCCTGAATCTATAAGTTTCAGCCACGGATCGGAAGGGCTAACATTATAATACATGCTTTACACTACAAAAAACAAACACATTTATAAATTATGCATTTTATGCAAACAGGATTAGTCGTTCGTAGCCATATTCGAAAATGAATCTTTAAATTAGAATACAAAGAAAAAAAGGGGGGGGGGAGACAAATGCCGGCTTGCAAAAGGCGAGAGTGACTATGTCACATGGTACACTCTTTCGCTCTGTTCACATACGTGTGAGGATTATACTGAATGAGGGACCCACAGTCGCTCCCCCCTCTCATGTCGTCACGTGCCGGCCAGAACGAAAGCGACATATTCCAGACACTCGACACGGAATTTCAGCATCGGTTTATACTGTGTTACAGAAGCAAGCACTCGACAAGAGTTCCGTTCGGTAAAAATGTAACAGACTGGGGTAGTGCCTGAGGAATCTGATGTAGCGTGAAATATCTGAGTTCATACTCCCTAGGCTGTATTTCGAATCCGCAAGCCGAAATGGATGTGAACACCTACGTCAAGTCCCGGAATAATGAAAACGTGTGACATAATTAATGTATATACTGCATATGCCGCGCAACTTCTTTCATGAATGAGGCAAAGGAAAGACGGTAGGATTATGACACACACCAGACTATGACACTGCGTAGCGACTGCATACTCAGTCCAGCCACCGGAGTCTGATGTTAAAATTTATGAACAATTGCTTGAAATTGAGATGAGTAACATATATAAACAAAGTGGCTTTGAGATAAACAACAGATGAAAATTAAACCTTCCACTGATTCCTCAGCGGTTGGTGTTACATTTTAATATTTATCGTCTTCTACTAGTGCGATAACTTAGCATTCAAGTTCTAGCACGGATGTTGTTCCTCTGGCCGTGAAATTACGAATTCCTGAATTGATCGCTCCTTTTTTGACCTGTCCAAACAGTTGTATACTTTTCAGGCTTAGATACTATTATCATTATTATAATTATTATTATTATCATCATCATCATCATCATTATCATTGTCGTAGTCTTCGCCATTGTTAACATCGTTGTCGTCATTGAGGTCATCATCATCACCACCGAGTTAGCACTACATATTTCCAGGAACGCTACCCGTTAACAGCTGGTTTTCTACTGCCTATACTCCATACATCTTAAAAACAATACCGTTTACCACACATTACCACTTCCACAATAGTTTTTATTGTACAAGTCTGTCTGTCGGTCTGTCTGTCTGCCTGTGCATCTGTACTTTCGCATGGAACAAGTCGGCTCCCACAGAACGGATTTTCAAAAATCTGTCGAGAAAATTCAAGTTTGATTAAAAGCTGACAAGAATAAAGAGTACTTTACATGAAGACCGGTGTATATTTATGGTTATACATCGCTGAATTCTTCTTAGAATAAGAAGTGTTTCAGGCAAGAGTTGTAGACGAAATAAACACACATTTTACGTTCGATAACCACACACACACACACATACACACACACAATCAGAATATGTACTACTTATTGCCTTTCCACTGCAAGAATTTTTACGCACATTCTTCTCAATTTTACGCCGTACGCATACTGCTTGCCTTGTTAATACTTTTGCACATTTTTTACTTTCATCAAACTTCGTGCTTTGTTGGGTAGAGCCCAGTCCAAAATTTTCTATATTCTCACCAGTCTCCCTGCCCAAATTCCGACTTTCGGCTTACTATGTGTTTATTCACAACACTGACGTTTTCCTTTAATCCTTTAATCAATATCACGGAGCCAAAAAAAGTATTACGTATAGAATTATTTTTAACTAAACATACTGAACCTATTAAACTTCTGTTTAGATTGTAAAATTACTATCTATAACACAAATGCGCCTGTGGCAAGATACGCGTTTTGAAGGAAATGAAAGAAACACTACTAATAGTTGATAGCGTGTACTGTGTTCTACGTAAATGTACGCCTATTGTGGTAGAAATTTACCAGCAATACGCAGGAAACTCCCGCCCACACATGCAGGTTACCTATGCGTTTCCTTTTCCCTTTCCTCCAGTTTTTTTCTCTTTATCCGCCAGATTACGCACAATTATTCTTCTTTTTCCAGTATGTGTGAATCTCTTTTTCCACTCTTTTCCTAGATCTCAACATGTTCTCCACCATTATGCAGCCACTTCCAGTGATTTCCTCTATGCGTTTCTTCCCTCCGTCTTCTAACCAGAAAAGGCAGGACCCAGTACCTCTTCTGTTGTCACACATTTAAACATTTTTAACGGTTGTTTTTCAAAATTCTAACGCGTCGTTTGCCAGCACCAACAGCAAGCTTGTCCCTTTCGGGGTCCTTGTCTTCTACTGGCTCGCCCACAGGCCCTGGTGCTGTCCGTTCTTTCGTTCCATACTAAGCAGGCCCACTTAACCGCCTCTTCCTGCACCTCCTATTCTTCTATCCTGAAGAAAAGACGAACATCATCTTCTAAATGAGTGTAAAATTTCTACCAGCCCACCATGGTGTTACAGCCACGAAGACAGTGATCGTTATGGAATTTGCACTGATAACCTCAAACTTTATATAATAAATCATGAGTCTGAAAGCCTGTTAAATGAAGCTGTCCTAGCCTATTTTTAGGTAACATAGAGACACTTTGTCGGAGGACCTGCCGACTCGAATTTAAAAGAGTAGGTACAGGAAGTACTGGAGAACGTTTCCTGTCTAGATCTTGTACGAATTAATTTATTTACAGTCATTCGCATATCCAATATTAATTTGCTTTTTTGTGCTTATAAAAGGAGAGTTGAACTTCCTGCTATCTACATGCTTAGCTAGCTTGAAGATAGGATTATTGCTTATAGATATAAGGACCAAATTAATAAGATTTTTCATTATTTCAAACTGATGGAATAAAAACAGAGTTTAAAAGGGTGGCTATTTTTCGATTGCCGTCAAGGAAAACGTCTTACTCGTGTAGCAAACATCACTTATTTCCTCTAAAGCCGAAAGATACTCGTATGAGAAATTTACATGAGCTACACAGGAGTTATTATTGGGAGTATCAGCAGTGAGATAATCTGAATTTGTCATTTAGAACCAACAATTATGAAATAAATATTGACATGTTGTTATATACCTATAATTTCATGTAATCCACTGGTCACGCAGAATGCCGCTGATGATCATTCGTCGCAGAATATTTAGTGTCCATCATAATTACAATCAATTACTTTCCAAAACCTTAATTATGCCCTAGTAATTACCTTCAATGCCTGGTAAAGCCTCAATTAGCATAATCCATTATCATCCTTTAATGTCGTCAATCACAATCAAATATATATTAGACGAGATAGGACTAACGACTAAAGTCAATTACAGTTGAATATGCAGGGTTTCGCGCTACCATTGTTCACACCTTTCCCACACATCGTAAAAAATTACGTAACCATAAGGTCTTGCCATCTATCCGCCAGTTGGCTGATAAAAAATGGCAAAAGAAGTTAACTCAATTATTTTCGTTTTATTGACATTTTCTTGAGGCCAGGACGAAACGAACTAATATTTAAGAACAAGGACTTTCTTCAGTTTTTTTCTATAACTTTCGTGCATGCTACATAATCAGCTGCATATCCCTATTAGGAAATAAATTTCAAATCAGTACTAAAAAGCACGAACTACTGTAATGCATATACTTTTGTGCAGAACTACAGAAAGGGATGAGAAAACGGGGTAATGTGGTCACTGCTCTTTAATTAAGAATACACATTAATGAAAATATTAAACTTATAGATTCATTGACATCACCATTAACAGAAAATTTGTTTGATGTCCTTTCTTAGCTAGTCTTCTAATAAATCCACTTATTTTAATTATAAGTAATTGTTTCTATTTAAATAAGGAATCCAGTAATGATTCCGGATTATTAATCACTGACTTGAACTTTGAAGGTTCCAAGGCTGATACAGGTTCTAATCTAAGGTCTTGGCTGTTTTCTTCAGATTGTCGAGGCAATGTCCGGAATTGGGCCTCAATATACGCCATTATCTCCTATTCCACATCTGTTCTTCTTACGTTTAATGTCATTCATTCATTCAACCCTGTAAACTTGACTTGCTGACAGCATCGTTAAATAGTCTATAAATAAATAATGTCAAATCCAAAACATTTCCCACACATGAATTGAATGATTACACACAATAACGATCGCAAATGGAACTTATCATATTTCTGTGGCATTTACATGTATGAGCCTTCTTTTATTTTTGTATCCTATTAGCCTATCCGTAATAAAATCACAGTATGACTGTATAATATATTCTAAACGTTTGCAAATAAATTATAGCTAATATCATTGTCATTTAATTTTGGTGAAAAATTAATCACATACGCAACCACTTCGTGGTATTTCTCTACCTTACGGAAGAAATAAACTACAAGCGATAAATTCAACACCCGAATCTTGTTAGCAAGAACCACCGCACAGCAAAAACTTAAGAAATTATAGGATTTTAAAATATATATCTCCCCTTTTAATGAATGTTCAGTTGACATGTTTACGCGCTGTAAAAAGAGAGTTTCTTTTTAGGTGTGTGCAATTCATTCTCTTATAAGCGAAAACCTACCAAGCTGTGCTTACCTTCCGGCTTCGCCACAGTCAAGTGAATGATAGCCTGTCGATTTGAAACAGCTTTCCGCTGCGACATTCACTATTATTTTTGTACTCTTTTCCTTTAAAATACACAACTATTTCAAAGATAGTTGTAAATGTTTATATGGTTACTCTTTATTGCAATAAACACACACATACGCCAGGTCCACATGTATTTAAGTTTATCTTCCTGTGTATTTTTCATTCACATATTCCTTCCGGCCGCACTATGGCTCTGGGCTCGACTCAGCCTCTAACAGAAATGTTTATCAGAAACACTTTCTAGGGGGGTAAAGACGGCCGTTGTGTGGGGCTGAAAATCTTACCACCTTCGTTTGCCGACTGTCTTGCAATCTGGCAGCCTCAGCTTTCAGGAACTCTCAAGGCCTCTCCAGGCCTTTTTAGGGATTGCTTTACCTTTCTTCTAGTATATTAGCTGAGTTGAGTTAACATGTTCTAGTTCTGAACTTATGTGCTATCCAAGCCACAGTAACGCCGTATGGCCTTGAAATTTTAAACAAAGCCTCATATTTTTCAACATGGGTATATAGTCACTATTTACAAACACAACAGCGTTTAATCAAAACATAAACTTGTAAACTTCCAGATAAAGTAACAAACAACTGAAACCGTAATAATGAAAAGCACATATCAACTTTATACGAATTTCACATCCGTCAGTTAGTAACAATTATCTTCGTTCACAGTGAATTTAAAAAACAACAAATTCAGGATTTTAGGAGCTTTTTAACATACTGTTTAAAACTTTCGAAAACTGAATGGAAAGTCGTGTAGTCCTACAGTAGCATTATACAAATTAGGAACTTATATTTGTCGCCAAAAACGCGACTGAAGGACCAGGGGCAACGCGACGCCGTATGAAATTAACTCTACTTGAATTTGTACAAATACATCACGTGTCTTCTTAAAAAGGAATTACGCTCTGAGGGAAATTGTACGGAAACTCACGGATCACACAAGGCTCACGGATAATTGGAAAGCCAAACGATAGTGCAGACCGTAGAAAATTAATGGAATCTAAAAACGCATAAGGTTAAAATTTTCCAGGCATTGTAGTAAAAAAGGCAGAAACGGTAACTGTAAGATCTGTACCATATAAATCGTCAATATCACAGCAGTATCGCTGACGTTGCATAGCAGTATAATGTGCTGACAAGCTGATTAGCCCAGCTGAACAAACTCTGCTGTTGGCAGATAATCAGGATAAAAGACAGTATGGCATTCGGTAGAGCGAGTACAAACAGTTCGAGGCGCGTAAGCTGTTTGCTTGCCTATACAGTGCTCGAGGCCTCCAGGTCATCCAGGTTTCGCAGTTGGCTCACGAACTTTGAAACTAGTCAGGGAAATGTTTCAAATTGCATAGTGAATTTTAATCTAATGCTTATGAGGGGGAGCTACTGAATTACAAATATGGTCATATGAAAACCGAATACAATGCAAGCAACATTTAAAGTGCTCAATGGCTGACTTCCGAGAAAGACAAATTTTAAAACTCCCTGATTGATTATTAATAGAAGTTAACGATGTTAATTCAAACTGTGTTTGTCATACACATGCCTGTTGTAGAAACACAAGAAAAGGTAATCAAGACAAATTTTGAAAGACAGAGCGGTGAAATTTTTCAAGGTACAACCTCGTAATGCATTTGGAGTGTCTCAGAAAACCAACGGAAATCCTCATAAAATACTCAGTGCTAAGGTAGTCACACTTTTAATAGCGTACATGCTGATTAAAGAGCAGTGCTTTAGGTTCAATCAGAATAATTATCTCCATCAAATTATATGATATTTCTGGATCACGTTAGCCACATTCTTGTTATGTGCAACGTATTAATTTAAAATTACCAGATTACACCATTATTTTACTAGCATTTAAATCAAAGATTTTAAATGTTCGTAATATAATAAACAGGCTTTATTGTCCTTCGAACAAATAGGCTAAGAGCATTAACAAGCTGAGGTTAGCCTTACTTAAGAGTCGCCCCCTTAAAATCCAATGGCCCTGCATTTTGCACTGTGTAACCTGCCAGTAACCGGAAAAAAGAAAAGCAAGTGTAAACGCGAAATACTCCATCACATGTTTACACTTTGATTATTTAAATTACAGTAAACTACTAAATCAGGTTCGGAAGAGGATTTGACCCACTCTGCTATAGCTTTGGCTCATAACTTATTGCCTTCTCGGCTACTGATTATAAATAATTTATTTGAGAAATAGTTATCATGTGGCGTGAAAGATGTCTACAATAAGTCTTTGTCTTCAAATAGATTAATCGAAATCTTTTAAGCTTTGTCATTTTTGCCATGGAAAAGATAAGTATTTTTCTTGCTCACTCCGTTGAGGTAGTGTGATTTATGACCTCCTAACTAACCAAGTATATTTGATCACACAGAAAACGTATGTTCAAAAGAAAAGTAGAAAGAGGTGTGTGACATTTGTAGTATTTATAAAACGTCGAAAAATAGCGGAAGAAGAAGAGACAATTTTTCTTCAGGCACTTTCTGTTGAGGCCATGTTAGTACAGTAAAAATAAAAATATCTTCGTACTAATGAAGTCAGACAAACATGGTGCCATCTGCAATGAAATGTTTTTTTTAAACTTTCACAATGTATTTACTTTACCGTAATTCTTAAAAATACAGCAAGGTAATAAATCCTGAATTGCAGAATAAATGTAGTCTAAAATATTTGCAGAATAAAAGTAGTCTAAAATACTTGCAGAATAAAAATAGTCTAAAATATTTGCAGAATAAAAGTAGTCTAAAATACTTGCAGAATAAAAGTAGTCTAAAATATTTGCAGAATAAAAGTAGTCTAAAATACTTGCAGAATAAAAATAGTCTAAAATATTTGCAGAATAAAAGCAGTCTAAAATACTTGCAGAATAAAAGTAGTCTAAAATATTTGCAGAATAAAAGTAGTCTAAAATACTTGCAGAATAAAAGTAGTCTAAAATATTTGCAGAATAAATGTAGTTTAAAATGTTTGCAGAATAAATGTAGTCTAAAACATTTGCAGAATAAATGTTGTCTGAAATATTTGTAGAATAAATGTAGTCTAAAATATTTGCAGAATAAATGTAGTCTAAAATACTTGCAGAATAAATGTAGTCTAAAATATTTGCAGAATAAATGTAGTCTAAATATTTTCAAAATAAATGTAGTTTAAAATGTTTGCAGAATAAATGTAATCTAAAATATCTGCAGAATAAATGAAGTAAAAAATATCTGCAATTTGTCACACACCAGTTACTCGTGCAAGTCGTAGTATGTTTCATCTCATGGTATTTGACGTTAATGTAACAATTACATTCATATTAGCCCTAAAATACTGTATTTTAAACTTTTCTTGCTTATGTAAGGCCAATAATTGTAATAATTATAGTAATAATAAAAATAATTTTACTTATAGCCCTAATAATTTAACTTACATTTATTTACGCTCTTTCAAGCGAATTACGGCTCCTTATGAAACAGGAACTACTACAAAAATTTAACAAACATACACACATACATTTTTTTGACATTCTGAGTACCGAGCGTCGTGATACATTCGTATAATGGAAGCCAACAA
>Ga0123355_10006798_pt1 | contig 17019 bp, 12 predicted proteins | sample TergutEmb28metaG_3_FD_89872 | JGI IMG/M metagenome (GOLD analysis project Ga0123355, IMG submission 89872) | Embiratermes neotenicus P1 segment gut microbial communities from Petit-Saut dam, French Guiana - Emb289 P1 | ecosystem: Host-associated > Arthropoda: Insects > Digestive system > Gut ...
AAGTAATAAGTTTATGAATCTCCAAGCAAATTGTTCTACCCCCTGCTTTAATCAGTTCTGCCGGTATTTGATCAATACCTGGCGATTTGTGGCTTTTTAGCTTATCGATAGCCAGCTCAACCTTAGCGGCACTTGGCTCAGGTACTAGTGGTTCTGCTGTGTGTACTTGGGGTCCATGCTTGGAAATTGGTGATTGTCAGTTTCTGTTGATGAAATTAAGAAGGATGTGGTACGTGAAACATATAGCAAGCTTGGAAGAAATTGGAAAAACATTTGGCATTTTGGTCGAGAAACGTTAAGGAAAGACAGCCAACTTTTGAATTATCTCGCCGATAACAAATTTAATCCAAATCTATCAAATATTTCGACAAATAAGAACAGACATACGGACTTCAAAATATTATCATCCCTCCGACTCTTTTCATACACAGAGTACAAAAAAAAAACTTTAACTTAAAAAACAACCTCGCAGTAACGAGGTTAGAATACCTGCTTCATATCCAGACGGCGCGGCTAAAAAAGAAGGAATATTTTACGTTATTCGTGGTTTCCCCAGTACCTTCAGGCAAATGCTTAACAGTACCTTAAATTAGAGAACGACCGCTTGTCTCCAAAATATCTATTTATTGCCTTTAATCATTCACATTAAATACAGTGCGAGCGACTGACAACGTAGTTAAAGAAACTAAAAACTTCCCGTCAAAATGCTGTAAAAATTCATGGATTTTTATAGGGAATTTTAAGAATCACTTTCCTAAAAGAACAAAGTTGCTTTATTTCCTACTCAATATCTCTGCTCCATCTTTCTTTTTCTTTTTGAACCCACCCTCCCACTCACCCACCCACCCACACACACACACACACACACACCCACACACACACATACACACACACACACACACACACACACCATCGCCCCTAAGCAGCACTCACAGAACCTCCCTACATCCAGCAGCCCAATCCCTCGGAAGCAAATGGCATTTTAAAAGGAGTAGAAAAAAGATTTTGGATTTTCTTTCCGCGTTTTAAAAGGTTACGTTATAGGAAGAACTAAAGTAGGTAGGAGGGGGTTAGAACGGAGATTATGCAAAGATGGCTGCAACGTGTGGTACTTGACATACCCCTCCTGAATCACTCACCCTCCCTGTTATTCTGAACTCTTACCAGAAGAATTTACTTACTGGAGTATCTGAAGATGTGCTACGCCCCGAGACGCACTATGAGAAAATAAAGAAGTAATCAATATTACGTTAACCCTGTGAAACTGTAGAGGACCATGAGACTTAAATGGTGAAAGGACAGGAAAATATTTCAGTCAATAAGAGAGATTTTTGATTCACGCATTTTAAACCTGTTCAGAATTAAAGAAATATCAGTTGGGAAATGGAAGTTACTCTTTTCTGGGACGTAACGCTGACTAGTCTGGAAGATAATTATTGGTGTTTCAGAATCCTGCTACCTTCAGCCTCTGAGTATAATGCAGGTAACTGCCTACCAGAAGGTACAGTCTCAAATGCCACGGCTCTCTTGCGTTTAATCAAACTATCTAAAAATAAGTTACGAATCGTGGGAAAAAGATATTTATCAGAAACCCTGCTTTTCTCTCCAACAAATATTCTGTGGCTTCTGCGGGAATTACCTTGAAAACTCCGTCAGTGGATTTTCAAAGTATCTCACATTGGTACGTCTTACTAAAAACTGTCGACGTGTTCCAATTTCGATTAAAATTGAACACAAATCAATGACAGTTAACATGAACCCCGGATACTGTACGTGTATGTCTGTGTGCATGGGCAGCGGAAGTGCTTGAAGTATTTCTCGGAACGAAAACTTAAGAACGGAAGTTGTGCAGTAAATCGAAACAAATTTTTAATGTACAATACACACTTCTGACGCAATTGCTGCAAGTCTGATTTAAACAAACGAGAGGGAAGACCCCGGGTTTCTTGTGCCTTGCGCGCGCGTGTGTGTGTGTGTGTATCGAAACCTGTATATTGAGAAAACAACAATAGTCTCCCGACCACGTACGAAAATTGCCGGTCTTTTTTTTGGGGGGGGGCCTCAATAATAAATAAACGAAGTTTCCTTCCGCTCTACTTGAAAGGCCCACGTGCATGTGTTTTGTCAAAATTTTGACCCTAATTAAACGTGCTGCTGCAGTACTTCCTTTAGAAAGTAATACTAAACTTGGTAGACACAAGTCTTCTTGGATGTTCGACAGGTTCAGTGCTTTCGAAACGTCGGTAAAATGTACCAGTCGACACGGCGTAACACCCCATAAGACTTGAATCCCCATAAACACCGTTGTGAGAACTCAAAATTTCGGGAAAAAAATATTCGACCACATTTGGAGTTCCTCGACAGATTATCACGACGCTCCCAATTTCGAATTTTTCGGAAATCCGTCAAGTGGGAGCCGCACTGAGAGATGTGGATAGACGGACGGACATGAGGAAGCCGATATGTGCTCTTCACGATTAAGCGGCGCACCTGACAGTGTCCCTTTGTTAACTACGAGGACACAAGTGGGAATGGTGTTATAGTTCCACTGATTCTTGATTGCAGCACTAGAATGGGGTGCGGAAAGCTTCGAGCCCCGGCCACCCTAAACCTGGAATAAAGAACCACCATTATCACCGAATACGAGGCCAAGTGTACCCCAGAGCCAGTCTGGACACGTCCAAATCGAAACAGAACTAATTTGTGCCCACATTCCTTAACCCCTCCCTTCACCACCTTCCTGATATCTGTCGCCACCAGTTCCTCTCTCCACCCAGCCTCATATTCAGTAAGCATCGGAGTTCTTACCCCAGGGTAAAAGGGCCAGAACGTGAAGTTAACCACTACTGCCGTGGCTAAGAATGAGTCGATGTACAACACTACTCTCCCTCTATGTCTTCATATCGTGGACAGGGGTAAGTTTACCTTTTTGCCAGTTCATCTGTTACATCTTCATTACTGGTAACGATTCTTTCCGTCATCCATAGCATTATGTGTGCAGAGGCTACAGTGAACTTAGCATTAAACTATAAGTTAGACAGGAGCAATCGAACAAGTACAGGAAATAAACCAGAGGGTGCTCAAAGAACCAAATAGCATATAGCCTATTGTCCATGTGGGGAACAATTGGAAAGAAGGGTGTAGGGTCACTAAGGACTGGGTCTCTTTCCCCATTACGAATACCAGCTGGGACGCTGATTTCAAACTGATCGTCACTTGTCTGTTGTGCGTGTGTTTTCCAACCCCCTTTCCCCAAACATCGCCGTTCTCTTTATCGTATTTAGGGGTTGGGGGTTTGCAGTTTCCCCCTTCTCATCCTCTGCTGCCCTATTTAGAATCGCATCCTCCCTTCAATTCCCCTTCCACCCCTTTGTATTACGTGGAGGTCTGTTAAAGCGAAGATAAATGACAAATCTATTGCCTTAGTCAGCGGCGTTGATATGCTGGCCACCGCCTGGCGCCCGTGTTTTGTTTGTACATTGTTATGTTATGGAAATTTGATGGTACAGACTACAGACAATGATGATGATAAATTTTTGAATGAATGTGTGCTAGGCTTTGGGGGGAGGCGTAGTTTTCTTTGCTTAACGTCAATTAATGTGTGCTTTTTATACGTCAATCACTGTATTTCTTTATTTAAGGAACAAACCTCAGATAGGTTCTATTTTCATCCATTTACCCACAGCTGATATGTGGCCAGCAGCGATCCGACTTGGGAGGGGGGATAACGCACTGTGGTAACAAATTGCTAATGTAAATAATGCACGTGATCAATAATCCTTTTCCAGGCTTCGAGAGAAATTTCTCTATCAGGAATATAAGGTAACCATCGCTAAATACCACTGGTGTTTAACAACAGCAGTCAAATATGTAGATACTTGCCCCTCATGTGCTGTGATTAAATTCTTGGAAGTGGTGCAACAACTGCGACTGTGTCTAAACCACCTTAAATGCTGCATACAAACAACGAAGTAAGACTCAAAATGGGACGGGTGATCCAGACAGCCCAATGATGTAATACAGAAATACTAAGGCAGAAACGCACAAATATTCCAAAAATCTAGGAACCATCTTAGAATTCTAGGCGCCAGAAGGGTGACACGAAGCAAGTTCCATACAGAGGATCACAAACATTAGACGCCACTATAAAAATTTTGTTGCCACGGTGACCTGGTGCCTTGAATGGTGTGCGGCAATTGGAACTAGGAGAGTGCCGAGAGTAAACCAGACATTCTCGTGACTGCTGGAACGGTATATGAGAACTTAGCGTTTACAGGTGCGACAGCACAGAATCTGATAGAACTTCACCAGCTTTTCAGAAGACACCTGCCATATTCAGCTTAAATTTAGGTACAAAACAAGTGTTTTGCTCAGAAGATGGAAACAGTGATTTAAGTTCCTCCAAAAGATCGGTAAATATTCATCGGACTACATGACTTTACATCCCAGCAGACAGCGATCTGCACAGTCAGCACCGTGAGAACTCCAAATTTCGATCGCTTGCGTGTGAGGAACTTCCAGTCTGCAGAGTTTACCAAACTCGGCTGATTGCAGTCCCAAGAGAATTTTATTATTCTACTGTGAGACACTTCTCATTTTCAGGGAAGAACAGACATCGAAAACGTTTGGAAAAGACATACTGAGTAAAGTATTTGTACCTGAGTGGGTGGAAAAGGCAGCATATTGGAGGGAATTACATAACAGCTGTACTATTGACTAAATATTTAGGTAATTTATAACCTCGTGCATTCCGCCATTTTACGACACATCGGATAGGGCTGTCTTGTTAAAAGAATTTTGACAAATCCTCTAATATCCGGTGGGTCAGAATTTAGGTTAGCACATTTCCATTTTCCTGCAGTGTTTATTACCTCACTACTGTTATTTATACCTCCTAACCTTTTTTTGATATGTATTTGTACGATTTGTTATTTGTTGTTGCAAAAGCATTGGAATTCTTAGTCATCAACAATTTTGCGATAAACTAAACTATTTATTATGATCACAGTATTGCACTTGTCGACTTTACTACTATGGCGTTTTTCTCTTGTAATTTTACCCTAACTGAGGAGATAATCATTCCTTTTCTTTCAGCGAAATGATTTACATCTGGACAGTTTTTAAATATAATTTTATATAATTTGTGTATCTTCATACCTATTTGCTATCTCGAACATTCTTATTCAGGTACTGATAGATGGTTGCGGGCAGCTTCTGCCTCTGAGGCAAAATTCTGTCTCATATCCTTAGGTTTGGTATGTAAGTTACACATTATGCCTTTGTTTAACGCTAATTTCGTCGTCAGTGTTATTCAAGCTCTTTGATGAAAGTGAATTTCTTCTTGGATTTTTTGCCTTTTTACTGTTTTAACACTTGAACAACAGCAGCAGCAGAAACAGAAACAACAACACCAAATTCATTCCAGCTATCGACTGAATTGGTTGCTGTTTTTCCGAGTATAAAAAGCAATGAAATGAATAACATAAATATTTTGAAAATATGTTTATGGGTTTACAAAAGTATGGAGGACAAGACAGACAGAGAATACAGCGCCATTTGGAGATATGAAGACGACACACAAAGTGTTAGTCGGGAGAAACTGAATGCACGAAACAATTTTGGAGACAAAGATGTAAACGGGAACATAAATATAACGTCGATCTTATAGAAATAATATGTGTAGGTTCGAAAAGCATACAACAGGGTCAATATTGGGTCAGATGGCAGGCTTTTGTGGCGATGGAATTAAATATTTTGGTTCCATAAAAATTGAATTTCTTCGTGAGGGGAGCAATTAGTAACACTCAAGTCACAAGTGCATCATTCACAGACGACGATCACATGTTACCTTTTGCTTGATGTTGTAGTCTGCTGGTACTCTACTGCAGATGGAGAGAGCAAGAACTTCGCAAATGCTAACATCTGATTACCAGAATACACGGTGTCATAAACCAGAGAACCACAATATTAAACTTCACCGCCGTGAAAATATAAAATGTAACAGACAGTAAGTAAATTAATTAGTAACATCTAAAAATTAGTTAACAGCCGGTTATTAGTTAGCTGGTTTAGTACTCAGTTACTTAGCCACCAGTTATTTGGACAGTACTTAAGCTACAGAGTTAGTTACTTAATCACTTAAATTGCAATTAGTCACAAAGTAAGGTACATAAAGCGAAAACTGCGTTTGTTACTTACTTAACCAATCACAAGCTGGTAAGTTAGCTGGTTAGTAACTTCAGTAAGTCAGGTAGCTAATTGTTTTATTGTTTGTTGACGGTCAATTTAACGAACTGTCATTTGTTCAGGCTATGTAGCTTCGATAGATTATCCAGTCATTTCTTAATCATGTACGGGGACAGCTCACTAGTTGGATCCTCAACGGTCACTTAACCCACTACCCACTTCACTCAAGTACTCAGCTGCTTTGTCAGCAAAGTGAGTTGTTATAAAATTACGTTCCAGCATGCATAAAGCACAGACCAATGCCAATATAATATAGATACAAATCTTGCTTGCACCATTATTTTATTTTCGGAATGGTAACGACTGTTACAACACCGATTTCCCTCGTAGTCGAGGAATCGATTGATGGTAATCGTCAAGTCTTCCTTCTCTCGGACGTTTACGACTAGAAATCACCCTGCTCCAATTCCAGCAGCAGGTTATAAAGCGTTTTAGGCTATGAAATGTGACCATTTCATTTAAGAGAAACCTTCGGAGGAAGCTATTCAATTTCAAGGTTCCATGAGTTTGTCTTCTGTCTCATTCCCTCCACCTCCACAGGACGACCTCTTCTTCTACCATCTACACCAACCACCCTTTCCTCCCTCGTACCCACTAACCCCCAACCCCCAACCCTCATTACGTGCCCCATTAGCTACGTAAGAAACAAATGACTACAAAATGGCGAGGAAGCTACTATGTAGGGATGGGCAAGTTTCTGGAAAGCTATACTCCTCTTTTTTTTTTCCTTCTATACATATATATCGAATGGTCGGTCGCTCGCGCCGCCACTCGGCCGGAAAATGAAACTCATTCTGTCTCTCTCTGTCTTCTGGAAGCTGTGGTCTTGTGGCGAGAAAAGATCGTTCCATCATTTCCGGCCTAACGACGCCCATTACTGTCACTTGGGCCTGATTTCCCGGGCAGGGTTCCCTCTACTACTTTAGTGAGTGTCGCGTCTGCTATGCTTCTTGCCTTAAGGGGTGGCGTCCCAAATTATACACCCTTCAGTCCACGCAGCAGCATTTGCTTCAATACATGACAAACAGGAGTAAAATTCACGGCAGATGCCCGAACGCTGTCCCCCCTTCATTATAGGCCAATTGCAACACATTTCGCTGCAACGAAAAACATCGTTACAATATTCAAGCAGATGTTCCTTTATTTCAGGGCAAAACGTACTTCAATTGTATTGTAGCTGTACACACAATTACACAGACAAGCCTAGGCTGTTTAATGTCTGCGCTACGGAGCGGAGGACCGGGGTTAGAATCCCGGTAGGTGTAAGAAATTCTTCTCTCTCCCAAAAGGTTCAGACAGACAAGGCCTCTTATCCAATAAGTATCGGGTGTATTCCAGGAGGTGTAGCGGCAGGGCGTGAAGCTGACCAATCGGCTATCTGCGGAAAACGTAGCCAAAAATGGAAATTGCCAAACATTCCAGTCAAATTTTCAGCAGGCATTTTATTAGTAATATAAAAGCAGCTTACAATAATCGCATATATATATATATATATATATATACACACACATATAGTCATACTAATGTACGTTCAGAGTTAAACTGTTGTGACTTCTAGAAATTACAGTAAGTAACTGGTTGTTTGCCATTAAGGTTCGTTTTGAATTCATTACTTGTTTTATTAAAAGTGGTGAACTACCACTACATTTGATTCTACCATTAACCCGAAAATCAATAAATAAATCAGCATATGCCTAGAATGTTAATCATTTCCTTACAAGTTGTCCTTATCTATGGGAGGTCGGAGAACTTCAGGGCAGTTGCCCATACAAGTTGTTCAAATAAGAAACAAACCCTGTGATTTTATGGACATGTGCCAACGTATCAGAGAAATCCGCCGCCTACAAATTTACGAGACAAGAAGGCGCATCAGGTAACGCCGAAACATTGCCAAATTTCTACCAGCCCATACGACACCTCAAACCATACATAAGCAGCAATCCAAATTTCCTTATCTTATCTAATTATATTTAGTCTCTCAGGGGAAAGTTTCATTACGTCTTTCAAAATTCCAGGTGTACACAACACCCTACCTTGCTCCTAATACGATCCCATATGTGTTAAAATTAGCCAGTCACAGTGGCCACACGGTCCAAGGCGTGGGTCTGCGGCCGCTCGCTTGCTGGGATTATGGGATCAAATCCCACCGGGGGCATGGATGTCTGTCTGTTGTGAGTGTTGTGTGTTGTCAGGTAAAGGTCGGGCTAGTCACTCGTCCAGAGAAGTCCTACCGAGTGCGGTGTGACTGAGTGTGATCGTGAGTCCTCGAAAATTAGGAGGCCCTGGCTGTTGCACCATGGGAAAAAAAGAAGTGTTAAAATTAGACTAATAAAATAATTAAATTTTACGCACAGGAACGTCACATTGTTACTGCTGCCGATGCTGAAGGATGAGAAGGAGAAGAAGAACGATGAGAAGCAGAACAAGAATAAGAAGGGGAGAAGAAAGAAATATCTGGCGTAGGATGGCATGTATAAACAAACAAACGAACACACACACACACACACAGAGATATATATGTGTGTGTGTATGTATGTGTGTGTGTGTGTGTGTGTGTGTTTTACGACCAAATGAGGTTTACAAAAATTTCTTTAAGCCAGTCCCAGTAGCCGCGCGGTCTAAGGCGTAGCTCTGCGGCCGCTCGCCTGCTGAGATTGTGAGTTCGAATCCCACCGGGGGCATGGCTGTTTGTCTGTTGTGAGTGTTGTGTGTTGTCAGGTAGAGGTCTCTGCGACGGGCTAATCACTCGTCCAGGGAAATCCTACTGACTGTGGTGCGTCGTTGTGTGTGATATAGAAACCTCGTGAACGAGGAGGCCCTGGCCCACTGGAGGGCTGTCGCGCCAACAAAAAAAAAAAATCCTTCAGAAAATTTTATTTGAAACTGTTATAAAAAATGTAATTAAAATTTCAATTCGAACTTCCCACATTTCGTTGAAGGAAGTCCGTTCTCAATATTTTGCAACAGCAGGACTGCTTATCTAAATCCCCCTCCAACTGCTACAGTGTGTACATTCCACCTTATTTCATACATTCCACTTACGACATGGTGTTCAAAGCGTACCCTATTCGTAAGGCGGGCAGTGTCTGCATTATTACAAGTTTAAGTAATATTACTGTATATTAGAAGCCACACTTTCATGCTCCAAAACACGCTTTACTTCACACCAGAAGGTGTGCGCTGTCATTTCGTACTGCATTATAACGACGTTTTATTGCGTTCATTTCTAGTTGACACCATAATGTTCAGTTCAATCATCATCATGTTTTACTGTATATTTTAAGCTGGGGGCTCTTTTTCTTTCTCGCATTAAGCAAAGGCTGTCTGTAAGTTATATTTCAGGCTCCCCTTTTGTCTCCCATTCCCTTATAGGTAGGTTTACGTTCTATCTGTATTTTAAAGTGTCCTGTGACACTGAGGGAGGGAGCCTTGTGTTCCTTTTGCCGTCTGTATCTCTCCCCCTCTGAGCCATGTCTCTTCTGATAGTGGCACATTTGCTAGGGATTCCGTGCCTGATCAACCGTAAGTCCGAGATAATCTTTGATGACCTGAAGGAGCCTGAGCGCCATTTGTAAGAAAACAAAGCCCCTCCTTATGCCCCTACGAAAGAAGGGAGACAAGAGATGTTACAAAGATTCTGGCCGGGATTTGAAATGAAGTTGTTCCAGTTGCCTGATAAAACATTCAAAGGAGAGCAATTTTGACCGGTAATGCCTACACGGCACAGAGGCACATCTTGAACACAACGTCAAGGGTTCGAAATCCATCTAGCAAAACAATGTCCGTAGGTATCGGTTCATTACAGTGACCAGACCCACTCAAGACACACAACGCCTGCCACGTTTCCAGCACTGAAATTATGGGGTCAAATACCATTTCGACTCTGTATACAACCCTGAGGTATCGTTAGACGTGTATTGTTTGTGTAGGTACAGGCCTTTCTTCGGCCGATCGTCAGGCACTACACAGAAGTGAGTGGTCACATTAACGCTCCGGCCGTTTATACCCGGTAAAAATTCCCGGAATCGATCTTATAAGACGGCTGGGCATCAGAGCTGGTCTGAACACTGCGGATGAGAGAAAAGGCCCTGTTCTCTGCCGGGATTCGAACCCCAGCTCATAGCCTGATCATTATACCCACTCAGCTATCCCTGTTCACAAGCATATAAATAGTATTTCTCAAGTCGTACAGGTATGATAAACAATTGTAACTACAAACAAGGCAGGCAATTTACGTATAAACGTAACATACAGGCGCGTCTGCTTAACGATTTCTGTCGTTCAAAAGCAAGAAGTAGACTTATTACATATTCTAAGTATATGTCTGTAGCCTAAGTTATCCAGCATGTAAAGTGCCGTGCGCCCTATTATATCGTCACTTACGGTCTGTCCCGCTCTACCATACTTTTCCACATGTCTCATAAACGTCACGATTTTCGGAAAAAAGTTACTGAACACAACATTGTCTGAAATATTTCTCATTATAAGAAGAATCAGCGAGATACGATCAAAAACGTGCGTTAGCCTTTATGTAAAGTACGCTTTTTCTTGTCATATTTTAATGCAACTTGAATTTTTTCGAAAATTTTAAAAAAATACTCAAAATATCAAATTTGAAAAGAAAAAAAAATCCGTCCACTGGGAGCCGAGCTGTTCCATGCGGACGGACGGACGGACAGACAGACATGACGAAGCTAATAGTCACTTCTTCCAATATTGTGAACGCGCGTAAAAAGGTCTGACAACATTAAAGTACACTCCTTATGCTATTCGTGCCAAATCCGCAGCAAGCATATTGTTACCCAGGAAGTGTCAAGTCAGTACGTTATGCGCCTCTGACATCTGTAAACTTAAACAAAGAAATCTACTTTAACCACTGCAAGCCAGATATTCATATAGGCAGCACATCAATTTCAGCCCCAACGTCACGCTAACACACTGCATTTCCTTTATAATGAGCAGCTGATTAATCATAATGTGGAGAATAATGGCTTGTTGCTGTGAAAATCACAGATAAAGGGAAGTGCAAAATACTTCGTAAGCAAAACGCAAAAATCTGAATATCAGGTAGGAGGTACGTAGTAGCCGCTAAACTTTTAGATGATAAAAACACAGTACAGCCCACGAAGAAATAGGACGGAGAGGCTTATGTGGATGCGTGCGGCTCTGAGTGGGCCCTTGTAAGCACGGTAAAGAACATTCGAGTTTCACAAAATTTTGAGATTTTTTGACTAGCTGAGCAATTAGTAGCTCCTCAGTGCAGAATCTGCTGTATGAAATCAGCTGTCACACAGCAATCTCATGCAAGCTATATTCCACAGAACCCAACGAACTTCAAGTAAAATAGCAAATAATTCAGCTCTACTGTCCTGTCAGTCGCGGTGCCGCAATTGGTTGAGGCACTGCGCTACAAGCCGAAGGTCGCGGGTTCGACTCCCGATAGTGCCCTTGGAATTTTTCATTGACATAATCCTTCCGGCCACACTATGGCCCTGGAGTTGACTCAGTCTCTAACAGAAATGAGTACCAGGAATACTTCCTTGGGGGTAAAGGCGGCCGGTGCGTAAGGCTGACAAACTTACCACCTTCATGTGCCGATTGTCTTGAAATCTGAGAGCCTCAAACTCGTGGAACCCTCTGGGCTTTGTTTAGGCCTGTAATGGGATTGCTTTTTTTACTGTCCTGTCAGTGGCGCTGCTAAGATTTTGGAGTCCGGGACAAATGATCATAATGGATGCTCCTAACAGAAATTCCGAACCTCAAAGAAGTCACAATAATTTATTGAATTCCTTTTTATTTGGCCCAACAATTTACAAAATCTTGGGGCAGAAAATCAAACACTTGAGGTCTGCCCTCTTCTGGGAAATTGCGCAGCGTACAGTGCCTATTAAATGCCGACGTTTCGGGACAACATCTTGGTCCCATCTTCAGAGGCCAAGAAATCCCGTCTTCAAGGTCAGGATTTTTTTACCCTTGAAGATGGGACCTAGATGTCCCGAAACGTCGGCAATGAATTGCCACTTACCCTGCGCAATATCCCACAAGAGCGCAGATTTCGCCTATATCACAGAGGAAGCCTGAAATCCAAGTCTTGAATTTCCTGGCCCTTCCAAATGGGTCCGATAAGTTACGCGAAACGTCTTTAAGGAAATACCACTATACGCTGCATAACATTCCAGAACAGCGTAGATTCCATCCACTCCACGACGGAAGCCCAAAATCACGCATAATCAAATACTTGTTTGTATTTAAAATATTCATTTTGCCGTCCGTTGTACTCGGCCGCCCGGGGCGCTCGCACCACTTCCTCCCCGCCAGCTACGCCCCTGTTCACGGTGGTGGTTATAAACATTGCAGTCTCCTGAGACATAACGCCGTGCAGTCTGGTGGAAATTTACTAATGCTGGGCGGCAAGTGCAAGCAAAATTACCTTTCACTGGCTGAATGCATGGAGCAGAATTCCTTCTGGCAAGTTAGCGGTCAGTATCAGGCCTACTACCGTGTTCACACGAACTCGCCATTCGTTCCTGTCGGCAGCCAAGTAAACACAACCCGGTCCACAGCTTGCCATCCTTCTCCTTTAGGAACCTTATTAATATCATCATACCAACTACGCGCCAACCTCCTACACAACAGGCACCTTATCATCCCCGGAGGTATAGCGGCCGATGCGTGGCGTTAACCACCTACCCCAACTAGCGCCGAGGTTAAAGAAAGGGTAGAGCCATACCTCTACTCCCCCTCTGAGCCTTCATGACAGGTTATAGGAGGCACTTTACCTTACCACCTACAGGAGCCGGCATAGTGTAGTCGGTATAGCGACAAGCTTTCGAGATGGACGGTACGGGATTCAAATTCCGGCAGGTACAAGTTGTTTTGTGTTCCTTACAACCATCCAGACCGGCTCGAAGGCCCACCCAGCCTCCTATTGAATGGGTACCAGGTCCCTTCCCCGGGAGTAAAGCGCCCGGTGCGGATGTTAACATCTCACATCCATATAGAGCTCAGATTAAAAGTGAGTGTGCTATACTTCTGATCCCCCTATTTGCCTTAATGACATGCAAAGGGTTATCTTTACCTTTCACCATACCATCTACACGTATGTGTTTTACGTTGTGCCCTTCCTTCGGGGTTTTTCTACCAAAACTCTGTATGCCTATGTATTTCTATCCTCTCCCACGTGTTCCACACGCTCCGTCCATCTCACCTTTTTTTTAATTCATAGCCCTAATAATGTCCCACGAAGTGTAAAGATTATGTACGAAGCAGTTCCTCATTGTGCAACATGTACTTAGCTGTGTTACTGCCCCACCCTTCAGTCCAAACATTCCCCCCAGCACCCTGTACTTTCTCTGTAATGTAGGTACAGAATGTAACCAGTACTCTCACACAAATTTCGGCTTGATATACAAACGTAGAATAATTCCTGCAAATGTAACACCTGTGGGTAACAGACAGTTGAAGCGTAGTCTTACGCCTATAAGGCGATATTACCTGCTTGATTAGATAAGAAATTTACTGTGCCAGCATGACATGTCCTAATATTGGCCGTAACATGGTTCAGTCGGTTAGTCACCGGCACATCACCGCGAAGATCCCGGTTCCGTTTCAGGTCAGTCCACGTGGGATTTGTGGTGGACTAAGCGGCACTGGTTCAGGTGCATATCCGAGTAGTTCAGTTTTTCTTGCCAATGTCATTCCACCGGTGCTCTGTTCTAATCCACTTATCTATCACCTACGCTATATTATCTCAGCAACTGACACCGTCTTTAAATAACGCATTTTAAAGCACCTAACATTGTAGTATCTTTGTTTCATGTTAATTCTGCTTATGAAACAGGCTGTACACTGCAAGGCCTTTCTTGTAGTAACAGTTTTCGTAGAGGTGAGGGCAAGTTCAGAGACTTCTTGGTTACTGCCTGTGCTATGGCAATTTGTTGGTCCGTCCAACAGTTAATCAAGGTGGGACGCTATGCCAGCTTGCAGACACAACACAAGACAGTAACAGAGCTACTCTACTTCCAGTGGAACAAAGCAGCTTTGTACACAGTATGTTCAACCATCCCTTGTAACAATACTGTCACTTGTTATAATTGTTTTTACGCCACTTTATTGCAGGTCAAGGTGACGGACCACATCTTCATTTCTTTCGCCCACGCACTATTGCTGCTGCGGTACACACTACACACTACACGGTAAGTTGAATTTTACTTCTGGTAACTCATATTGTTGCCCTTGCTGCTAGATTTATCAATTATACTCCCTGAAGAAGACCCTTTCAAGGTTGAAACATGTCGGAGTGACGTATGGGCTTACTAAAGTGATGGCCTAGTAACACATGAGTGAATTTTCGGTAATTATTTGATACAATGATGGACTACATGTTTCGACTACGGAGTTTTCATCGTCGGGTTCGCCACATACTTTACTGTCTTGTCACAAAAGTGGGTACATTTTTGTTGTCTGTATTCGTCCTGTTTATATAATTCTTATGATGTAAGAATAAATAAAGCATAAACAATAAATGACTAACCTAATGTTTCGTAGATTTAAAATTATTCGGCTTCCTTATCGTAATGTTTTACTCATTCCTGTCTTTCTTTCTTTATAACGCCCTCTGCATTATTGTTTGGTTTTTGTTTGCTGATGTGCGTCGTATGGATTTTGAAACTTGAAAATTTGTCTCCGCTTCTCGTATTTACAAGACTGAAAACTGAAACACATGTAGTTCCAGTAGTTTCACTTTGCGGTTTCAAATCTTACAAGACTAAACATTCCTATGAAAAGATTTTTCCCAACATGCTAATAATCCACAGCTAGCCAAATTCTTCACACCTGTAATGGAATCACATATCATCGTCTTTACAATCCACCATGTAACTCCATTCTGAGCCAGTTTAATCGACTTCACAACCTAACAAACTATTCCTTTAAGCCACTTTCGATGATAAGTTGATATACAAGTATTTGGACATTTTTAAGACTACGATAAGCCTGAATTACATTTAAACGTTAAGATCGTACCTTACAGTAAACAAACCCTTCTCGACTACAAAATCCGAACAGTCGTTGTATAGGAAAACGCTGTTTGTTCTCAGATCCATAAAACACGTCAATTCACTCTGTGGGCAGAATGTAGCTTTGTGAATGTTAAGCCAGGCGGTACATAAAATAACCTCTGGGCTTTATAGGGTTAAAAGTACATGCGCAGTGAAAATTATCATCAAAGCATAGCAAGCACAACATTACGGCAAGACACAGCATTTCTGCCTGCTCAGACTGTACGGGTTTCAAGTTTTATTGCTACTGTTTAGTTCCATGCCGTAACAAACTTGTACTCGTCTTCTACTTAATTGTAGCGTCTCAAGACACTAATAGTGGTTCTCCCTTGCAATTAGTTAGGTCCGCTGACTTGCTCATCAGTTACACCAGATAAAATCCCTCCCTCCAGCGCCGTCTTCTTCCAGTCTCCAAGTTCTTGCTCCTTCTCTTACTCAGGTGAAAACTTCTCTCTCCCTCCCTTACTCTCAAGTCGCATTGGGTCACCTTAAACCAATGCGAACGTTTATTCGACGTTCACAAGCCAAAGTTAAAAACCAACAAACACAGCAATATGTCAAATGTATTGATTACAATAATCGTATAACCCTACATGCTTCAGCAGAAGTCTGCCACATTCACAGGTGTACAAATCAATTCCCATGTCACGACAGACCAAGTTTCACACGTACAGGAACCAGGGGATATAAAGCGCTTTATACACTCTCAGTTAAACTGAGCGATTTTACTGTGTGACGTCATACCTGAAGTAAAAAACTGATTATACTGTGTAGTTTTGACAGGCAATAACGCAGGCCTCAGAACTGTCCTTTCTAGTCGTCTTTCACACAGAGAACTGTGCAGTTCACTCAGGAAATCCCACAGTTTCCTCAGTTTACCAGCCGACACCACGATGGCATCATCTCAAGGCACATCCGTTTCTAGCAATTCATTCAGCAGATGAGCATCGCATGATATACACCTTTTCAAATACCACTTCTTACTCCACATTTTACGCTTTTTCTTCTTTTCGGATAACATTATGGCCGATGTGGCCAGCAAACAGCAAACGACAGCCTTGTTTTTATCCACCACAGTCACACGCACAAGAAGACACACAGAACTGACAAATAAAAATGACAAATCTAATTGGAAACCTGTGCTGTGCAGAGAACATTCAGTTCAGTTTTTAGTGCAATTTTTTTACACAGCTAAACTGCACAGTTTAACTTCGAGTATATGGGGCCCTTAAGACCGAAATACATTTTGTATATTTTAATTTTACGACTTTAGCAGCAGACAGGAATACATGAGTATGTGAGTACAGTAAGTGGAGCGGATATCATGTTGGAAAGAACCTCGAAGTAGATGGGACAATGCTTTCGATGTTGCGCATTTAACGCTAAGGCTTCTCTAATCATTGTATAATTACTGCGGTTTATGCAAATAATGTACAATGAAGGAAACCTGTAGCTTAGTCGGTATATTGACTGGTCTATAGGCTTAACGATTCGGTATTCTAGTCTATGCAGGGCAAAAGATTTTTCTCTTCTCTGAAGTGTCCATACTGGCTCAGGGCTCACCCAGCCTCTTATTCAATGGGTACCGGAGTCCCCCCCCCCCCCAAAAAAAAACGCACCACGGAAGCGAACTGACCACCCCCATTCACATCGTCACGCGACAAGAAAAAAGATAAGGAATAACCACATACCCCCCAAAGCCCTCAGGCCACTC
>Ga0123355_10006799_pt1 | contig 17017 bp, 14 predicted proteins | sample TergutEmb28metaG_3_FD_89872 | JGI IMG/M metagenome (GOLD analysis project Ga0123355, IMG submission 89872) | Embiratermes neotenicus P1 segment gut microbial communities from Petit-Saut dam, French Guiana - Emb289 P1 | ecosystem: Host-associated > Arthropoda: Insects > Digestive system > Gut ...
GAATTTTGGCAACAAAAAAAGCCGGGAGTTTTTACGCTCTCGGCTCTGTGTTACGTCATGTAAATTTATTTGATTTTTCTCTATCTTTTTGTTATAATTCAATGTTAAGATAGATATGCTACGTGATAATTATTTTGGCTTTAGTTGTGATACCGTTACTTTGCCCTTAAAGCCTTGATTTAGCGTGGTTATCCTTTGACGGATAAAATATAGTGGGCTTGGGGGTATAACAGTGATGGCAGGCTTGGTGACGGAACAACAGAAAACCGTTATTATCCGGTGCGTATTATGGCACTAAGTATGAACGAATAATATATTTTTGGAGGTTTTTCTTATGAAAAAATTATTGGCAATGGTAATGATTGCACTTGTAATGCTGGCTTTAGTAGCTTGCGGCGACAATGGTGATGCAACAGATATATCGACACAGGGAACGCAAGAATCGCCAACAACGCAAAATGAAAATGCATCTAATAATGTATCTGGAAATGAGGGTACTCGCGGTGAACTTGACTTTAGAGCATTACGTGACAATGAAACAGGCGTAGTTGTATCGCTTGGAGACCCTAAGTCCGTTTTTGATGAAGCGTTTGGCGAAGCTGTGCAATCAGAGGAATCAACTATGGTGTTTTACTATCTTGATGGGCTTGTAAGAGTAGTGTTTTTGAGAGATGGTGAGATAGGCGCTACATGGATTAGGGCTTATGCTCCTGAAGATACGCCTCAAATTGGCAGATTTGAAATTAAAGACGTTTACACAGGAATGACAGCAGAAGATTTAGTGCAGTTAGACCATTTTAGTTCTATGCAGCTATCGTTAGCAGGGGCTGTAGTTAGGTCAATTGCCGAGGATGGAGAGGTACATTCATCACTTGGTACTCGCACAGACTATAGTTACAGTGCCAGTGCGCATGTTGAAAATGACGTAGTTGTTAGAATGGATATTCAAATTCCAATGAATAGAAGGTAATTTGGCACTAGATATGAACGAATAATATATTTTTTGGAGGTTTTTCTTATGAAAAAGTTATTGGCAGTGGTAATGATGGCGCTTGCAATGCTTGCTTTAGCAGCTTGCGGCGGAGGCAATAGTACACAAACACCCGGCCAGGCCGCAGGTGCACTTACTCAAACCGCAGAACAACAGGAATTATCCGCTTTGTTAGACAGTTTACAAGAGGTGATTAACATATCGCCTGAACTAAGAGCCTACATTGAGGCAATGGATCCAAGCGATGTAACGCCGGAATTGATAGGGCAAATGGCAGCCCAGGAGATGATTGATTCAGCGCGGCAAGCGACCGATATTTCTCGTCCAGAGCGCAACGAAGCAGACACGGCACAAGATGAGACACCCCCGGCAGATGTTGCAAGTGGACATGCAAGAGCAATCCCTGCATCATATCATACGGTAGGCGAGGTTGTAGACCTATGGGGCAATTGGGAAATTGTTATCCATGAAGGCGCAAGGGTTGTGGCTCCTTTATTTGACGGCGCTTCCCGTATTCTTGATCGGGATGGTGTGCCTGAACGTATTCAGGAGATTGAGGAGGCCGGTATTCTCCTTATTCCCGCTACAGTAACCCGCACTAACGCGCCGGACCAGGCTGGCCGCAGAGACGGGGTTGCCTGGCTCTACCAACTTTTTTCCGTCTATGGCCCAAATGGTCAGGTGATGGATGGGCATAGAATACCCAGTATTGATGAAGCCATTGTCTGGGGAATGTTATTTAACCCAGATACCGAGGAATTGGAGTATCCACCTATTGGCGACGAACTGTTGCCGGGCGAATCGGAACATGCCTATATCTGGGCGATATATGACGGCGATGGTGATTATTTAATCCGAATGCGCACTAGAAACGCCATATACTTTCTGGTTCCTGTAAATATAAGCAATTAGTGAAATGGTTTTGCCTTAAAACCAAAAGGGCACTTTCACGATAAGATTGATGCACTTCGTGCATTGCATCAATCTTATCGCGAAAGTGCCCATTATTCTAAAGGATTAGATTAAGAAACATCCAAAAACTCAATCCCAGCATACGTACCCACCCCGGTTACGCTAACTTGAACACCCTGCATAACATCAAGGCTATTATTGCCAACAAATAAATAATAGTACCCTTCTGGCAAAACGAAGCTTGGCACACCCATAAAAGAGCTACTGGGCCATATAGAGGGAACCGTTGCGGAATGTGGGTTACGGGGGGCACTGTTCATGCTAAACCATCGCCCAATGGCGATATTTGTGTCTGTAGCATTAGGCCGCAAACCGATTAAAATATTACTGCCGAGCTCTGCTTCTACGATAACATCGTATGTTATGCCTTCGCCTATCCAAACCCTGGCTAGTGGCACCGCTATACCGGGGGTTATTTCGCTAATATGAACATGGCCATAAGTAACATTGTTGGCTTCGGTTTCTGCCGGGTAGCCCTCGCTTGGTAATTCTATTTCATCATCGGGGGTGTTTATTCCGTACCCTATATCTTCATTTTCGTTATCCAACTCATTGTGTTCATAATCTACAGGCTCGTACATAGTTGGAACGGCGTGTTCGCCATCCGTTGGCTCACTTATGTTGTGCGGCTCATTATTTTCCGGTACAGCACCGGCTGTTCTGTTGGTTGTTGCCAGGCCCATGCCAAGGGCAAACGCCAGCACAACCATAATAATACTAGCTACCCATGATGGTCTTTTAAAGCTCAACACACGCTTCACCCTTCCTTCTATGCCACCCTCGCAAAAAGCAAGAGGGCTTCCTATCGCGGCCCGCTTGCCCGTGGCAATGCGGACTAACGACATGGTGTAATCTGTTATTGTGTGGCTACCAAGTTCATTCATAACCTGCTCGTCACAAGACATTTCTGTGTCGGCATTCATTAGTAAAAACGCCAGCCATACAAGCGGGTTAAACCAATGTATGCACAGTATAAAAAAGGCTACTAGCTTTTTAAGATGGTCGCGCCTTCTTATATGGGTCTGCTCATGCATGAGGATATACCCACGCTCGTGCACGGCAAGCCCTACCGGCAGGTAAATCTTTGGCACAAATATCCCTAGCACAAATGGCGATTTTATATTACTTGCCTCATAAATATTAGCTTCCACATGCACAGCATTTTGCATCCTGCGCCAAAGCGTTACAAAGGAAACTACTAGGTAAACCAACATAACCACAACACCCAAAAGCCAAACCCACATACCTACTGCAACCCATATTTGTAATGGGTTTACGCTGTAATATGGCGTGGCGGCAGGCAGGATGTTGTTTACGGCATTGTTAACAACCGGCACGCCGCTATCTATACGCGGGAGGGGTTGCGTGGCAATATCTGCCGGGATGGGCGCGTGGTTAAAGGGGATTAAGCTAAATAGCCCTTCTATGGTAAAAGGGAATATAAGCCGCAAGCCTGCCACAGCCCAAAGCGTGCATGTGATAACCTTTGGGGCTTTTTTTAGTGGTTGGCGTGCTAGGCATATTACAATTATTACAAATGCCCCGGTTATGCTCATATTCAAAACTGTTAGAAATAAATTGCTCATGCTTGCCCCCCTTGCTTATGCTGGTTTATTAGCTTAACCAGCTCATCTGCTTGCTTTTCAGACAGGCCCTTGCCGCCAATAAACGATGCTATAAACTTTGGCAGTGACCCTCCAAATGTGCTTTCTACATATACACGGCTTTGGCCACCATAAAACGTGTCTCTTGTTTGTATTACGGAAACTTCCGCGTTTTCGTTTCTAAAAATCCCACGCTCGCATAAGCGGCGTAGCATTGTGTATGTTGTGGACTTTTTCCACCCCATGGCCTCGGCGGCTAGTTTCACTAGCTCTGTTGAGTTAATGGGAGCGTTGTCCCATATTAGGTTTGCGAATTTTGTTTCTTGTTCCCCTAGATTATAGTCATGCATTGTGTGCTCTCCTGTGGTTTAATGGCGTTAGACTTGACGGGAGTTTAACACCGTTAAACCTGTGTGTCAATAGATGTGGCGAATAAGTTTAAAACTCTGTTAGGCGGTTTTGATACTAATGACGAAGGCGATTTTCCAAGCTGTTTCGTACATATATTTATACAAACAGTTGAGGTAAACCAAATATTAGATTATTATGTACAGCGAATTAAATGAGAAGCGACCCAACGAAGGGAGAAACAAAATGTTAGAAAAGTTTAGCGTAAGAAAACCATTTACCGTACTGGTAGGTGTAATTTTAGTAATAGTCCTAGGTACAGTGTCCTTCATGAACACCTCCACAGACCTATTACCGGCAATGGATTTGCCATTTACGGCAATATTCACCACCAACTTTGGCGCAACACCAGAGCAGGTGGAGAGGGATGTATCCATTCCGCTAGAGACCCGCATGTCAACACTAAGCGGGATAGAAACGGTGCAGTCAATTTCCATGGAGCATGTATCTATAGTGATATTGCAGTTTACCGAAACAACCAACATGGACTCTGCCTCGCTAGAAATTCGCGAGGCCCTGGATATGATAAACCTACCCGAAGGCGTATCCAGGCCCATGACCATAAGAATGAACCCCGAAATGATGCCAATCATGACCGCAAACCTATACAAAGCCGGTGTAGAAATAGACGCGCTTTCGGAGTTTGCCCGCTACACGGTAGGCCCTGCCCTTGAAGGCGTGCCGGGGGTTGCAGTAGTAAGCCTGTCGGGCCTTGTGCAAAACCAACTACATGTAGTAATTGAAACCGAACGCATAAATACCGTAAACGCCCAAATGGGCATGGCCGTGGCACTGCTTATGGAGGCGGCAATGGCCGAGATGCAACAGCAGGCAGAAGCCCTAATAACCGCCCAAGTAGAAGCCGCGTCGGCCGAGCGCATGGCAGAACTTATGGAAGAAGGATACTCCCAAATAGAAGCCGGTGGCATGCTACAAGCGGAAATGCCCCTTATAATTGAGGCCGTAACCGCATATGTAATGGAAGCCATGGCCGAAGCCCACGCCGGAGAATCCGGTGAAGCCACCGAACCCGCCGCTACTACCCCCGGCCTACCGGCAGAAATGCTAACAGTAGAAACAATAGCAGGCATACTAGGCGCACAAGACTTCTCTATGCCCGCAGGCATGCTGGCAGAAGAAGGCGTAATGGTACGCGTAGGTGATAGGTTCGCAAGCATAGAAGAAGTAGAAAACATGCTAATCTTTGACCCAGCCGCGATGGGCCTAGTAGGAATGCCCCCCGTACGCCTGTCAGACATAGCCGATGTTTTCACCACAGATGACAGCCACCTGTCATTTACAAGGGTTAACGGCAACCCAGCCGTTATGCTAAGCATCCAAAGGCAAGGCGAGTTTCCCACCGCAGACGTAACCAATGCCGTCCGCGACCGTATGGACGCACTAACAGCCGAACATGCCGGCCTAGGCTTTGCAGTCCTAATGGACCAAGGCGAAATGATTGGCATAATCATAGGCTCTGTAATTAACAACCTGCTAATCGGCGGCTTGCTGGCTATTGCGGTACTTTTACTTTTCTTACGGGATATCCGCCCTACACTAATAGTAGCGGTTTCTATCCCGGTAAGTATTATGCTGGCCTTTACGCTTATGTACTTCATGGGTGTAAGCCTAAACATGCTATCTATGGGCGGCTTGGCACTGGCCGTAGGTATGCTAGTGGATAACTCCATAGTTGTAATAGAAAATATCTATCGTATGCGCGCCACCACAGACCGTAGTGTGGCCCGTGCGGCGGTTTCCGGCGCGAAGCAGGTTTCCGGTGCTATTGTTGCGGCTACTCTTACAACCGCTTCATTGTTTGTGCCGATAGTTTTCACCGCGGGCATAACCCGCCAGCTATTCCAGGACTTTGGGCTAACAATTGCCTTCGCACTTTTGGCAAGCCTTATAATAGCCCTTACCGTAGTACCGGCGGCCTCAAGCATTATGCTTAAAAACGTAAAAAAGGAACAAGAAGGCCGCATATTCACAGCGTTTGTAAACGGTTACGAAAAGGCCCTACGCGGCGCGTTACGCTTCAAGTGGCTGGTGCTTATAGTATCGGCGGCGGCTTTCGTACTCTCCTTCTGGGGGATAAGCCGCCTGGGGATGGAGCTTTTCCCGGATATGGACACACCGCAAATTAACGTAACCGCAGACATGCCCGAAGGCTCTACCTTCGAGGACACGGTAGCCGTGGCCGAAACTTTAAGTGCCCGCGTACTAGCAATACAAGACGTAGAAACCGTAGGCGTAAGCATAGGCGGCGGCGGGATGATGGGCATGATGGCCGGGGCCATGGGCTTTGGCGATATGGGCGGCCTAATGGGCGGCGGCACCAGCATAGATATGTTTATCATATTAGAAGAAAACCGCCGCATAACCATGGACGAACTAAACGCCCAACTGCGCGTAATAATAGATGACTTAGACCTAGAAGCCGACATAGGCGGCGGCGCAGATATGATGGCAATGATGGCCGGTGACCAGATATCCCTACGCATAGAAGGCATGGAGCTAGACGATATCCGCGATACAGCAATAGCCGTAGCCGCGCTGGTAGAGTCCGTACCAGGCACAATGAACGTAACAAACGTAGCCGAAACCGCCGCGCCAGAGTTACGCATAAGCGTAGACAAAGACGCGGCAATGGCAAACGGCCTAACCGTAGCCCAGGTATTTATGGCGGCGATGGACGCGCTTTCTGCCCCAGAAAGGTCTATGAACATGACCCTTAGCGGCAGAAGCTACGAGATATTAATTTCAGACGGTGATTTTATTCCGCCAAACTGGGATGAAATTGCAAACATGCAACTCCCAACAGCCGGTGGCTATGTAAACCTGGCCGATATCGCAGATATATACGAAAGCATAGGCTTTAGCACCATAAGCCGTATAAACCGTAACCGCTTCACTACCATCAGCGGTGGTATTGCCGAAGGGTATAATGTGGCACTTGTTAACTCCGAAATCGAGAGCTTGCTAGAGGACTTCACCCCCGTGGGCAATACACATGTATTTGTGGGCGGCGAAGCGGAAGCTATCGCGGATGCTTTTAACGACTTACTACTGATGCTGTTTTTAGGCTTACTGTTTACGTATCTTATAATGGTTGCGCAGTTCCAATCACTGCTTTCGCCGTTTATTATCATGTTTACGATTCCGCTGGCCTTTACCGGCGGCTTTGTAGGGCTGTTGCTGGCTGGTATGCCGCTTTCTATTGTGGCCATGATTGGCTTGATACTGCTATCCGGCGTTGCGGTTAATAACGGTATCGTGCTAATAAGCCGCATAAAGCAAATGCGCTGGGAAGGCATGGCCAAAGTAGACGCAATTGTAGATGCAGGCCGTAAGCGTATCCGCCCCATTGTTATGACAGCAGTTTCCACAATCGCGGCTATGAGTGTAATCGCGTTGGGCTTTGGTGAAGGTATGGAAATGATGCAACCTATGGCCATTGCTACCATTGGCGGGCTGTTGTACGCTACCGCAACTACTTTATTTGTAGTGCCTATTATGTATGACTTGTTCCATAGGAATAAGGATATTACTATGGAGGATTTGGATTCCCCGGAGGATATGTAATTTAGAATAACGAGGCGATGGCAAAGCCCCCTTCTTTAGAAGGGGGTGGCCCGAAGGGCCGGGGGTTGGCCTTTATCGCACCGCCAACTGCAACCCCCGCCACCTACGGCGGCACCCCCTTCTAAAGAAGGGGGCTTTCGGGCAGGGACCCATTTCGTTTAAGTGATTCAGTACAATGCAAGATACTAAGAATGAAGCACTAAACATTCTCAACTAAAGGTTTTTCTATTTTTCCGACGTGTGCAATCGAATAACAAGCGTGTCATCCTCACGATAAATCTCAACATCGTCAAGCAGTTCCCAACCAAGCTCGTCGCGTAGCGCACCGGGTATAACAACCCGCCCTAGGTCATCAATTTTCCTTACGTTCATGAAATTCCACCTCCCTCTATATAAAATAAAGGCCAGCGGCAAACAGAAAGCGCGTAGGGGATGGGTTAAACCCATCATCACCTACGCGCTTCTAAATTTAAGCGTAAACACAAAATAAACTTACCATACCGCAAAGCGAAGCATATACCAATTACACCACACACCCACACGCCACTAGGCAAACACCCGTGCGGTATTGGAGAATGGGGTTAAATATTGTATACTACGCCTGCACGGTGGCAGGTTAACCTGTGCTTGTAGGTGTGATTGCGTCGCCCCTACTCGCCCGTGGAGGTGTGGCTAAACACTTCCACGGTACCGTGGTTCTTCTATATTAAGCAGTAAAATAATTTACCGCCAGCCTTTCTTGTCCTAATGTAACACATAATCTAATATGATACAACAAATTTTTCCTACCACGTACGGCAATCTGATTTAATGTAATAAGTTGCAACGCACATCGTTATTGCGTGGAACGAAGTGGCGAAGCAAGTCTACATATGGGAACCCTCACGGACTGGAAGCATCGCAGTTCACCAATAAAACGGCCTCGTCTGTCACCGAAAAATGCGTTAAACCTTCGCATTTTTGGCACAGTCGAGGCCGTTTATAGTGGAGGAAGTGAATTCCCATATATTTAAGTCCGTCATTCACTACGAAATAAAAATACCCGTCTCACGCTATGCTCTTGAACCAGTTATAGTGTCACAAAGGGTTTAGGGAAATTAACCCTAGAATTGTTCTAAACTTTAATCATATGGCTCAGTTCTTATCGTTCATCATTATCTTGCTTAAAAATTCATTTGGGGAAACAACGTTGGGAAGTTTCAGAAGTTCGTCGTCACGAGTTACAATATAGTCCAGATTCACCTTATCGGCACAAACTATTATTAATGCATCTTCAAAGTCTGATATTGGCGAGTCAAGAGCAGTTTGGCAATCAGATTTTGTGACTTCTATCGCCTGTAGAATATATAAAATTTTCCTAATTTCTTTCCTACTGGCTGTATCTCCCAGTACTTTTCGCAAAATGTAATAGATATCAGTTACACTACTGGTGCTTAGATAACCCTCTACATGGTTTTTAGCTATCAAATCAAAAATTACATCTGCATTTTTAGTGTATGGCTCTCTTGCCGCAAGACTGTCAAGAATAACATTTGTGTCTACGAGGATTTTCATTACAGTAGCCCTCTCTTTGCCATTCTTTCCTCTCTTAGCGTATCTATGTCAAGGTTAGATGGGATTATTCCTCTTAGTGACTTTACTGTATCCAAGCGTTTGTTTATTTCCAGTTCATCTGCTTTGTTTTCTTGTACAAAGTTGTCCTCAAATATGATAGTCATTTTTCGCCGTACAGGTAGTTGAATTTTTCTTCCTTCGACATGAAAATGTCCATTTTCGTAATACCCCTGATATGCTTGTAGTTGCATTTTAATCACTCGCTTTCATTTTTGGTTTACTGGATTGTATCACATAAAGCTACATGCTTACATCATATAACACTTACCTGCCGCAAACCGGTGCTAACCACACGCCGCTCTAGCCTTCTGCCTAGGCGGCTTAGTATCTCGTTGGATATAGTTCCTACTTGCGCTGCAACTTCGCAGGCTGTAATCACCGCACCTTCACTTTCTCCAATAATAACTGCAATATCACCCTGCCGTGCCTTTTCGTTACCTGTGATGTCAACCATCATCTGGTCCATACACACGCGCCCTACTACCGGGGCTTTTTTCCCGTTAATTAGTACATAACCCGCACCGCAAGATAATCCACGCGGCACGCCGTCCGCATACCCTATGGCCAGCACTGCTATTTTCATATCGTGCGCCGCTATAAAGGCAAGCCCATAGCCCACCGGCTCGCCACGTGATACGGCCTTGATGGCACTTATGCGCGTTTTTACCGAAAGCACCGGCCTTAACCCGGTGTTATAGCTTTCTGTATCCCTAAAAGTGCTAAGCATGCCAAATAGAGCAATACCAACCCGTGCATAGTCGCACGATAAATGCGGGTAATTAAACACGCCGTAACTGCTTTGCACATGCACCTTTGGAAGCTTAACCCCGCGCAATTTTAGCCGGTTTAGTACATTGTAAAACCTGTGAAGCTGGTTGTTAGTAAAATCTATATCCGCTATCTCGCGGCGGTCCATTACATTGCAATGCGTGTATATCCCGTTAATTATTAAATTACGGCAACCAAATATGCCCGCGATTTTATCTATGTTTTCTGACCTTTCGCCTAAGCGTCGCATACCGGTATCTATGGCTACATGCACCATTATTTTTTTGCCGTAGCTGTTTAGCATAGTGGCATGGCTGTAATCTACTACGGTTTGCGCTAGGCGATACTTGTCCAATATATAAAAATCCTCTGGATGTGTATAGCCTAGGACTAATATTTCACCCTTAATACCACTTTTACGAAGCTCCATCCCTTCACTTGCCGCCGCCACACAAAACGCATGTATGCCATATGCATTAAGCTCGCGAGATACCTCTACTGCGCCGTGCCCATATGCATTGGCTTTTACGGCGGGCATTAGTGCACAGCTATCTGGCAAAAGCCCTTGCAAGACATTTACGTTGTGGCGCAGTTTTGCTATATCAATTTCTATCCATGACCGGCTCATGCTTGTACCCCCTTAAAACCCCTTTTATATCGCAAGTGCAACTCTACACACAAAACCGAAGCCGCAACAGACAGTACGCAAACAGCCATGAAATGCACCAAGCTGTTCTCCACTAACAAATAAGTAAGCCCAACACCCCTAGCAAAACCACGCACCGCAATAATAAATAACGGATGCAGTATAAATACCCACATAGAAATACCGCGCAACAAAACAGATGTCTTCCCCCGGCCAGAAAGCAAAAGATTAAACAAGAAAAACATAACAGGCACCAAAGCAATATACATACTACTATGACGTGAAAAGCCACAATGCCTAATCATATACCCTTCAAGCATCATAACCACCAACGACACAACAAGCCCCGTAACACACGCCCATCCCCGAACACGGTTTTCCCGCTTAGCCATAGCCGCCCCCATAACAAGAAAAATAGGCGCATAAAAAATCCCATTACGGGTAAATGAGAAAATACGAAACCTTATCTCATAAGCATTTCGTATAAGTGGCACCCCATATATAACTCCAAAATAGTTATCGCCAAACAGCCCCGCAATATAAAGCAAAACCGCTACAACAAAGGCCCGGCGAAGCGAGGCCCTAAAAGCAAAAACAATCAACACACCAATAATAGAAGCAGGCAAATACCACAAGTGATAGAACGTACCGTCAAAAACAATATTCCTAACAATAACGGCAAACAAGCCACCGCCAGAGTAATGCCCGGCATAAATACTAATAGGCAGGTACAATAGCGTAGCCAATAAGTAAATAACCACGGTCTTTTTAACAAAGCCCATAAGCGGCTCAGTATCACATGCATTACGCACAACATACCGCGGCAGTAAAAAATACCCTGTAACCATAAGAAAAAACGGCACCGCCACCCGTCCAAGTACATGAACTACATAAAAATTAACTGCCTCACTAACAGACGCTAACGGATACGTATGTATCCCCACAATAATAAGCGCGGCGATAATACGAAAACGGTCTATACCGCCATATTGCGGCCTTGCGGCTGTTTCCGCACTCACATACCCACCGCCTGTTTAATAATTTCATCTAATATCTGCTCGAAAGTCATACCTATGGCCTTTAGCATATTTGGGAAACGGCTATGTGTTGTAAAGCCTGGGATTGTATTTACCTCGTTAAACAAAACCTCACCGCTGGGGGTCAAAAACATATCAACCCTCGCGAACCCACTACAGCCTAATGCCAGGTAAATTAGCTTTGCTACTTGTTTTATCTCCTCGGCTTTTTGCGGGGCTATACGTGCAGGCACATGGATTTGTGATGTCTCTAGGTTATACTTCTCCTTATAGTCAAAAAAACCCTCCGAAAGTTCTACCTCATCTAGTTGCCCTACAATAAGATGTTGGTTGCCTATTATGGCGCACCCCACCTCAAAGCCATCTATGTTTTCTTCTATGATGACCTCATTGTCATGCTCGAAGGCTATTTTTATCGCAAGCGGTAGCTCGTGCTTGTCCATCACCTTCGTAACCCCAAAGGATGAACCGGATTTTATGGGTTTTACAAATAGCGGAAAGCCAAGGCTTTCGGCTTTTGCAAGCGCCATGTCTGTTTGAGATTCGCAGTCAATAGTAAACGATTGCGGTACACGCACGCCTGCCGCCTCCACAAGTTTATGCGCCTTGTCTTTATCCATGCATAGTGCGGAAGCAAGTATCCCACAGCCTACAACCGGTATCCCCGCCATTAAAAGCAGGCCCTGGATTGTACCGTCCTCGCCGTTTTTGCCATGCAGTATAGGCAGTGCCGCGTCTAGGCTTATTACTTTGGTAATGCCTCCAGTTACTGCCAAAATACCTTGTGTTTCGCGGTTAGGCGATATTATGGCACTGGTGCAGTATTGCGGGTTAAGCCAGGTATCATTTGCTATGTTTTCGTATGGGCCTTTGTATAGATACCACTCGCCACTGCGGGTTATCCCCAGCAGTACCGGCTGGTATTTCTCGGTATCCAGGTGCGTAATCACGCTGTATGCAGATTTTAGCGATACGTCATACTCGGTAGAACATCCCCCGAAAATTACGGCTATTCTTAATTTGCTCATTTGTATCTTCCCCTTTAATTATGATTGTACGGTTACAATTATCCCGCCGGTATTGTCACGCGAGGCCCAGAACTGATGCCCAGCGGGTATCTCTATCGTATCGCCTTCGCCGTTTAGATAAAAAACGAAAAACTCGACACCGTCAAATACCACTGTTATCTCGCGGTTATCTCTTAGGTACGCGATATATTCTTCCATAACCATATCGTTAAGCGTCATAAAATATGCATGTGGTTGCCCAACGTAGCGGTAATGCCATGGCTCGAAAGGTACGCCGGTTATATGGGTCTTATGCTGTGGATAGCGCAGTATAAAGCCGTATCTGTACGAGTAGTTCATAAGCCAATTGCCCTGTGCAGAGTTACCGATATTAACCCCGTGGTAAGAGATATCAACCGCAAGCCCTACCTGGTGTTCGCTATGCCCGGGGCGTGCGGCAAGCCCTGTGCCTGCCATTTGGTCGTATAAACTTTGCTGGTAATCATGGGTGCGAAAGCCCTGCGTTACCCTAAACTGGGTTAAGCCCACGTGAGCGGCAGAGTCGAACATTACGCGAAGCATTACAAGCGCGTCCTCTTTTAAAAGTGTGTTGGAGTTAAGTGTGGTTACATAATTTGAAATTACGGCTAAGCTACCGGCTACATAGTCGGGCACTGCGTAATCTGGGTTTACCAGTAGAAGATGGTCGTTACTAAGTGCGGTTAGCTCCGCGAATGTGAAGGTTTGAGCTGCCGCCAGATAAGGCGTGGGTGATGCTATAGCTTGAAATGAACGCTCTGGTTGTGGCAGGTAGCCAGGGTTACTTGTAACAATATCGTTTAACATCAAGCCCTCCTGTGCGGTACTGCCGCTGGCAATATGCGAGCCGACATGCCACGCAACAACGCATGTTAGAATGAGCACTGCCAATATCAATATTGCTGGATGCGCAACTTTTTTCCTAGGGTGCTTTGGTTGTCTTTCATGTGAGTTCGAATAATAACGCATGGCTTACCCTCCAATTGAATAGTGGCGTAGCCACCTTTAACGAGATACATCAGATGAACTTCTTAATAATAAATAGAATCATCTTTTGCGTAGCGAACTAACTCGCTATAAATGATTCTAGACACAAAGGTCAAAGTATTTGACACAACATTATTAAGAAAATACTAAGAGCTGGCACATATTTATGAAGCGATGTGGTAATATGCCAGTACAAGACAAATTTCATTTGTATCCACCACTAAAGTGGCGAAGCCGCTATTTATAAAACACGAAAGGTTGATGTACATGCTAAGATGGGGAATCATATCCACCGGAACAATAGCAAAAAAATTCGCCCAGACGCTAACAGCGATGAAGGGCGAAGTTGTATTTGAAGGCGTAGCCTCCAGGGATATATCAAAAGCCCGCGACTTTGCCGCGCAATACGGCGCAAAAACCGCTTATGGGTCTTATGAGGAGATGGCAAACTCAAAGGATATAGATGCAATATACATCGCCACGCCAAATATTTTTCATTACTCTCACGCCTTGCTATGCTTAGAAGGCGGCAAACATGTATTATGCGAAAAACCCTTCACCACCAACGCCCAAGATGCCCGTAAGCTATACGAGGTAGCAAAATCCAAAAACCTACTAATAATGGACGGTTTGTGGACAATGCACCTACCTATGTACGCAAAAATACGCCTGTTAATAAACGAAAATGCCATAGGCGAAGTAAAGCATATCCGTGCCGAATACGGCTTCATAGCCACCGGCCCGCGCAAAGACTTTAAAATGGATTCTTCCCTAGGGGGCGGCTCTTTGCTGGATGTGGGCATATACAATGTGGGCTTTGCCGCCATGGTTATGGGTACGAAGCCCACCAATATCCAAGCCCACCTAAACATCGGCCCGTACGGAACTGATGATTTATCCGCAACAATCCTGTCGTACCCGAAAGGCGTGACCGCCTCGCTGGTATCGTCGATAGGAGTAAAAATGCAGCAAGAAGCCACTATCTTCGGCACAGAAGGGCGCATACACCTACCCAATTACCAATCTGCCGCGTGCATGGCCCTAATTTCAAATGAAGGCACAACGGAAGAATACAACATGCCCTTCGATATAAACGGGTTCGAATACCAAATAAGAGAATTTTCAAACTGCGTAAGTCTAAACATGCTGGAAAGCCCGAAGCTGACCCGGGAGTTTAGCATTGGGGTAATACAAATCCTAGACGATATCCGCAAGGCAGGCGGGTTGCAGTTTAGCTTCGAGCAGTAATTTTTAATAACGGGCAGTGGTTATCATTCGGATATGCCATAGCCGAAAAAAAATAAATGCTAAAGCGGGCGTTTGGATGGCGAGGTTGATACAACTACACGATTCCAGATGCCCTTTTTATTTTTAGACGCAAAATACACGCAGATATGCTATAGTTTAGTGCATAATTGCGAAAAATTATGTACTCGACAAGGATGATATTATGAACATTGGAGCATTTACAGGCAGAGCAGAGGCATATGCAAAAGCACGTCCGGGTTATCCCGATGAAGCCGTGGAGTATATTCGCACGCTTATACCGCCAAACGCTGTATTCGCAGACATCGGCGCGGGCACAGGAATATTGACGGCACTTATCGCCCGATATGGATATGAAATTTTCGCTATTGAACCTAACAGAGATATGCTTGAACAACTTGCAAAAACCATTGCACCATTTCCGAACGTAAAAATATTTGATGGCACAGCAGAATCCACAAAACTCCCATCCAATTGTGTCGATGTTATTATTAATGCGCAAGCATTGAAACGATTCGATATAGAAAAATTTCGTGCTGAATGCTTGAGAATCGGTAAGTCGAACCATATTGTCATTACAGTTTTTAATGGTGGAATTGAAGCTAATACAGGTTATGAAAAAGCTACTGGGGCTTTGTATCAAAATCCTGTCGTGAAAAAATTCTTTAACCCCCTTAGTTTTACACGAGAAAAATGGCATTTATATTATGCATCAATGGAAGGTGTGCCACTGAAAGGTGATGTTAGATATGATGCATGGATTACGGAATTGAACGCTAAATTTGACTGTTGCAATGAAGATGGGGTGTTGCATAAAGATGAAATTACGTATGTATATAGTGGGGAAATAGCATAAGCATTTTTGTACAAAACCGAACCTCGGCACGAAACCTGCATAATCGTGTTAAGGTTCGGTTTCGTGTTTATATATTGCACTAAGGGTGTAAGCGAAAGTGAAATATTCTTGTAAGTAATACTATTTTATGGTGCAGATTTATGTGGAAACCATACTCTACAACGTGGAAAGTTCAGAATACGGTGCGATTCAAGACTTGTCAGTGATTGTGTTAAAGTTGATGTCAATACGGGGCTGTTTCGTTAAGCAAAATCAATGCATGTTTATGCATCTTATCGTCATTGCGAGCGAAGCGAAGCAATCCAGGCTTTGGATTTACTGGATTGCTTCGTCGATTCGCTCCTCAACGCTCTTATGTTGACGATGGCTTGCATGATTATGCATCAGATTTGCTTAACGAGACAGCCCCGCCTTTGGTACGTAAATCATTCCGACCATAACTTGGTGTCGAATAAATTAAGGCTTGCTATTTCCGCTTACATATTGGTATACGAATCTCCGTACAGCATTTACCATCATCACGCCAGTCGCTATGGGCGCGCTCGTCATGATACTCGTAATCCACTCGCGTATCATCGTATTCATACCCGGAGTTTGGCAACCATTCTTCTAATGCATATTTCCATGTGTCTTGCATTGCGGCAAGCTGTGCTTCATCGTCAGTCAGTGGAGTTGTGAAAACTGCGTACAGCCCACCCGATATTTCATGCCGATACGTACCCGGCCGCTGTGGCACAATGAAATCGCCTTTTGCTACGCCAACGCCAATCATGTACGTAAAGCAATCATGTTCTTCGTCAATGTCAAGGCATAGCATAACCTCACAATGATGAAACCGCGTATGGGTATGGAATAACGTACTCAGCTCTGCAACATAATCTTTTTTTGCGGTGTCATAAAACCCCGGTAACTTGGCAATCCCATTAACACCCGGCATTCTATGCCGTGATGCATACCCTATAACCGAAAATGGCTCTAGCTCTCTAATTTCTACGTGCATAATATATCCTCCTAGCTTGCATGGGTTGGCGGGATGCGAAGTATCCAACCAGCCATATTCCTTTTTGACATTGAAAATCGTAGCCTTTGCTGGCGGGGTTACAGCAACATGTAACCGGTACAGCGATGGCGGATATCCAAACTGCTTCTTAAACGCTTTTGTAAACCCCGCATGAGTTTCAAACCCATAATCCATAGCTACATTAATAATCCTTTTCCCCAGCGACAAATCATATAA
>Ga0123355_10006800_pt1 | contig 17015 bp, 12 predicted proteins | sample TergutEmb28metaG_3_FD_89872 | JGI IMG/M metagenome (GOLD analysis project Ga0123355, IMG submission 89872) | Embiratermes neotenicus P1 segment gut microbial communities from Petit-Saut dam, French Guiana - Emb289 P1 | ecosystem: Host-associated > Arthropoda: Insects > Digestive system > Gut ...
CCTGAAATCACGCATGATAAGACAGTTGTTTTATGGTGTTCTGCTGTGTGTTGCATATGGCAGAAATATTAATTGGTCTACACAAGTTGACTTCATATTTTTGTTTAATATACTGTAATTGGTAGAAGAACCTTGATACTGGGTATTGGACAACTGTGACTTACACAGGGTTGTAGTAGTTCAGTGGTCACAACTGTTATAAGACAAAATAAAATTATGCCGCCCTGTAGCGTACGCGTATTTCTAACATCATCGCACGGCGTCACCCCTCAGAGGGATAAATATCTTTTTAATCAACGCCGTGAGATCCTCAAATCTCGCACAGTCGTGGCTTTGCCATTAAGAAACTTATTAATATCCTGCCACTGGAACCCGTTGTCATCCATTGCGATGCCAAGTGAGGTTTAGGCTTTACGTGGCAGTGGCTGTGAAAGTAACCGTATTTTGGGTTGTGATGTAAATATGAAGAGACTTTTCAGATGAACTTGCTGCTTCAATCGTATACACTGGCCGGTAATTAAGGCAGCAGGTTTCTCTGCAACGTACACTGCTGCCGAACTGCGAGTGTCACGTCCCAGAAGACCTTCCATGATTTCAATTCTTATCACGTTTTATCGTCACATGCCCGAATGTCAATTTTAATCTTATATCAGTTGCTTCCTTCTCAAGTAACTCCGAGCCAACACTTTGTATCCATTTCTGGTTTTCTTGAAAATATCCGTCCCATGTAGATTCGTTGCTTCTAGCGTCATGCAGCTGTATGTAAAGACTACATTCCGTGAAACTCTTTACATAATTTTCTGGACTATATTCTTACTGAATCTTTTTAGGTTCAGGTATATCAGAAAACATCTGACACCTATAATGAAAACAATATATAGAAACACTAATATTTATTGAAGATTACAGTTGTCTGCGATTGGGTACCATGCAGTACAGTGGATGGTACTAACGTTGCACATAATCCTGCCAAGTTTTTCTTCGTGGCTGAACACTGGCGCCTTTCAGATGGAGTAAGCCGCATTTTCCTTATAAATCGCTGTCCTGGTGGATATATTTTGCGGTTAGACTCAGTACTTTGAACAGATTTCGGGAACGTATCTCAAATTAGGTTATAGCCTCTCTCTTACTCTTATTATCCAGTCTTTTATTCGTCAACCGTCCTTCTCATCATTCCAAGCTCTTTAGTTTAAGCTGCTGTTTTATGCATTTAAGTAAACAATAAATAAGTACGTAAACAAACAATACACAGCGTCACATCTCAGAAGGCTGTATTTGTCATACTAACCACCGTAGAAACCTCACATTTATATTTGTTTATCTAATGTTTATTGGACCATGCATCATTGTGATAGTTGAAGAATAAAAAACTAACTAGATGTCACTTGTCATATTTTCTTTACTTCTTAGATACTCAACATGTTTCGGGCATTAATATGTCCATCTTCAGGAGTTTGCGACTATGTTGTTGAACTACCACAGTGGCTGTATTGTTCTTGGATTGCTGTGTGTTGGAGTCAGGGTGCGGTTCGGCTGGTGTGGTATCCGGGCTGCCAGCTGAAGCACTAGTGCACTAAAGTAAATATAACAAGTGATGTCTAGTTGGTTTTTTATTCTTCAATTATATTTGTTTGTTTGTTTGTTTGTTTGAGGTTATTAGTATCTGAGACATGCGCCACCTTTGCACGAATGCCACATATGTAGTATCTTTTCGTTTAAATTATCGGTTCCATGTAAGTCATTATCGTAATTTTTACATTAGAATCCCGTTAGTTTTCGTCAGCAGTTCCTGGTATTTTTCATACAACACGTGCACAAAAATTGGTCCTGCAAATTTTTAAGATGCACGCAGAAGAAGTGTACAAGTATGTAGTCAATCCGAGAGAGATGCCACACTTTTCGGAAAATAGTTATGTATTTGTTGTATTCGATTTTAGAGAAATGGGATTATGGTCAGGTATAACTTTAGTATATCCAGTGTTTAATTATGGAAGAAATCTGAGAAAAGAAAGAAAACAAAAACCCAAAATTTTAATTTTAAATAGGAGTTGTTTGTGGCACCTCTTCCCAAGGGGTTGGGGCTATATGCCACATCCCTAGAGAACAACGCGCAAGCGTGCTTTTTCTCATCAGATAGTAGGATGCAAGCACAATTTCCTCCTAGTGTCAGAATTTCGAAATACAGACGGTGTGGCCTCTTTCCCTTCGTAGCAACTCTCTCGGAAACATTCTTCACAGGGCTGAATGAACAAAAATTATGTATGTAGGTGTATATATATATATGTATATTAGTCTAAAGTAATGCAGACATTAGGCCTCTCCAAAATGACGGAAACTATATACTAATCTACGCTGCCTTATATTCCAGAAGCCTAAATTCTTCAAAATATCACTATGAGAACTTCCACTCCCGAATTATAGGTAAGATTTGGGTCGAATATAAACAAAAAGGGTTTGCCCATTTAATATTTGTATTACTGTAGTGATTCTTGGCGTTAATGTAATTCTTCATGTATCAACCAGGCTTATAGCACTTTATTGGTATTTCTGATAACTAGTTTTATTCAACCTGAACGAACAGCATTGTTCGTATTATTTGCACTTACTGAGATAACCTTTTTTCCTCGTTTTGTGCATCTGGAAGTTCACGTAAATAAGTGTTTCACAGCGTACATCCTGACCTTGGAGATGCCAGGGAGATGCGTATGAAAGACCCATAATTTCCATAACGTACGGTGAACTATCTTCGTGAATATTTTGTAATATTTGAAGCATGAATTTTGCCTAAATGATATTTTAGTGTTTAGTTCATGCCTCACAGAAAGGACGCTACGTTACCGTTTGAAAGATCATCCATTTAAAGCGACATGGGGAAATATTTGCTGCTTTCTCTCGAGAATTACAAGAAATGCATAAATACGGTTCGTGGGTAAATTACAGAAGTCTGGTAACGTCAATGTAGGTGGATTTAGTGGCTTACATATAGCTACGTATATCAGCAATAAGTTTCTGTACAAGTCACTGCCTTATTATTGATTTCATGTTTGTGATTTATTTAACCAGTAAAACTTAATATATACTTCTAGTAAAACGAGTACAGTGAACCATTAGAATGAATTTTCAGCATAACCCGAATTCCTTGCCATTTCGCAGCACGCTGGATCTGGTCCCTAGGACACAAAGCTTCATAAAATTGTGTCAACTGTGGCCTTTTGAGAGAGGTTTGTTGTTAACATAAAGTTTGTTTTTATAAATGCCTTAGGATGGCTTCTGATTTGTTTGAAGATACTGTGAAACTTCTAAAGTGGGATTACTTTATTGCAGGTCTTGCGCTATCGCCGTCAGTCCGCAAGCCACAAGCAAATGTACGTTTCGATGGACTCATAATACGTGTGTGGGCACTGTTGGGATAAACTCCTGCCTATAATCGGCGCATGTTTCCACGTCTTCCTGATTGATGATTGATGATACTCAGCTGGCAACCACAAAGACCAATACTCGTTACCGACTTATGCCGAAAGTTTCATTAATGGTACAGTACTCGTAGCATTAAAAAAACTGGCAGATAGACGTCCGACCATAGTGGAGCATAGTATCGCCGAAATGTAATGGCATTTCAACTGAAAACGATAGCTTAAATACAATGCTACCATAAACCTAACTGCAGTTCGCAGCACAGGATATCAGTCATAACAAAGATACGTATACAAAGATATTGTGTATTTGAAAGGTAGTATTCATTATCTGACTGACAGAAGGAGGTCCACTAATTCGTATGTGTTTGTGGACCACGAAAATATGAATTCCGAAGATGTTAGTCTGAAGCGTGATCTTACAGGCTACTGAGATCAAGGTTTCAAACATCACAAAAATATTTCGTCACGACACCTGCCTCTTTAAGATGAAAACATTACATAGGATATGTGCTAAAATCTTCACAGTCTGGACGTCATGCATACTGAAGACCTTGTCCACACCATCAGCGTGTTTTGTCTCACGCATCTCCCTGTGTATTTCCCTCTTGGACTGAGTCTGTCTTTGTCATCTCTAAACTGGTAGGGGCTTGAAATGATCACAATCCTGGTCTGCGATTCTGCTGGCAAAAAAAAAATCTAATTCTTACTTATATGTCAGAAGATTTTGCATCTCCATGATTGATGATTGTTTGGCTTATGCAGATTTGTTTCTGCAACAGCTTTCTTATCTTTTTATTCCGTAATTTACTTAAAACACAATAATGGCATGAGAGGGATTATTGTTGCCATTCCTACATAAGTTCGAAATTTCAGTTGTCCTTTTCATGGCCTGTGCTGTGTTCAGATTTGTTCGGAACTGTTAACTTCTCTCCTTGGTCAAAAGAGCGGCAATAGTATTGAAACTCATTGCAATGGCCCAGACGTTTTCTTAATGGTAACTCCCCCATGCTGTTAACTGTTTTCGGGTTTAATTTGAATCCTAAATTATGATAGTAATCATGATAGAAGTTTATGACGCGGTCAGAATCGTGTTTCCTCTTCTGTGTTCTTGGGCATCACGTCTGAAAAGTACTGATGAAACGCCAGTGCCTTGCGCAGTTACGTCACTGAGTTCCCTATTTTTGCACATGATAATCAGCAGTTCTCTTCGAGAGAGACTAATATCCCATGCTTATGACTAAAGGCGGCCAAACTACATAATTACATGTAATTACTTTCCAATTGAAACGTGGGGGAATTGGTAATGTCGGCCCCAACACTTTGGCTTTACAGTCCTGGTGTGTGTCGATTTTAAAGGGAATACATGCGTTTTCGCACAGCAGTTTAGCGCAGTAATCTTCAACTAGCTTTATTCTAGTTTCCTAAACTTAAATTGCGTCACATTTGTTCGATGTGCTCATTACCAGATAGTCCTTTTCACATTCTGTGTATACGAACCTGGGGAATGGAGTCAGGTAATAAAAACTGTACACAACAGTTTTCAACATAGGGATCCTTGGGACGTGCCCTAAAAGATTCCCATTTAGAAACGATCGACGTCAGTAATTTTCATTTATACTGTTCGTAAGCGACTCTTGTTTTAGGAGGAGGGGCAGGTCAGAGAGAAAGATTGAATAGAAATTCCGAAATATCCATTCGATATTTCTGGCTGCTATTATCTGGTGTTATAACATCCCTCTTTGTGCAAATAGTATTGCAGACACTATGTCATAGTCCTCCTTCAGCTGACTCAGTAAGTGTTCAATAAGCATCGTGTGTTGATTTGTTGCAATTGAGAGTGTAGTCTTTGAAGATGTCTGGTTTAGCCTTTCCGCCTTTTAATTTATTTGCTTTCTCATCATTTCGTCACTAAACTGCGGTTCGTTATGTGTCACTTGGAACACGCACGTGCACTTTCGCTGACCCACAGTTTGGTAAGTCTTAGGGTCTCTTTTTTTCCTCATCTTATTTTCATAGCAAGATTTTTTACTATATACTGTGCATGCTCACGCTGCCGTACGTGGACATAGCGCAGGCTGGGAGGGTTCACATACACAACTTCGACAGCAGAATTGGTGGTGATCCTCATCACGACAGTTATCAGAAACGCTTCGACCTTCTGGCGAGGTCTCTGGTGTGTCTTGGCGTGACGAAGTGTGCTCGCTTTCATCCAGAATATGCTATGGTTCGAGCTCAGTGTGTGTTTCACTTATGCTTGTGACCGTGACCTTCACATAGCCCCCCCCCCCTCTCTCTCTCTCTCTCTCTCTCTCTGTCTCTCCATAGATTCCCCCCTCCCTGCGGAACATTTGACATGGCCTCCTCATTCATGAGGTTTCTATTCCACACACAATGACACAGGTACATACTCGGTAGGGCTTCTCTGGACGAGTGATCAGCCTGTCACAGAGACCTCCAACAACACACAACACTCACAAGAGACGGACATCCATGCTCCCAGCCGCAGACCTACGTCTTAGTCCGCCCAGTTACTGGAACCGTCTCTATAGCCTGTTCCGTCGAGTTAAGGGTGATTATTATAGACCTGTTAACATTAACGTGAGACATTGGCCTGCCCTTAAACACGCCTATATAAATCCATTCTTTATCTTTCTTTCTTATTCTGACCTCTTTATACCTACTCATTGTAGGTGTAGAGTGTTATTGTTACACCTAATCACACTCAATAAAACACACACACCCGGTGGGCATACTCTGGACGAGAGATAGGCCCGTCATGCTCACAACAGACAGACATCCATACCACCGGTGGGATTCGAAACCGCAATCCCAGTAAGCGAACGGCCGTAGACCCATGTGTTAGATCGCGCGGCCACTGTTTTCCTTCTTTATCGAAAGTCCATAATTCGCCGACTATAAAGTGTGTGCTTCTACCGTGTAACGACTGTGTGGCTAACATGTGTTTACGTTAGGAATTTGAATTGTGTCACTCCCATATCAATTGCAGTGTAAACCCGTATGATTACTAAATCACAAAATTCCTATAAATCAAAACCGTGGTTAACTAATGGTATTATAATTTCATGTGCCAATAAAAGGAAACTTTATTTAACTTACAGAAACAGCAACGATCCCAATTACAACGAATATTACAAGAAATATTGTCAGATTTTGTCTACGGTCATCATGGCAGCAAAAATACTCCACTATGATAAGCTTCTATTGCAATCTAATAGTGAACCAAAAACTATTTGGAACATAGTTAAAACTATCACCAATAATAAAAATATTATTAATACCATCTCAATAATGAATATTAATGATAAATTATCTAGTAACCCACTAACCATTGCAAACGCTTTCAACAGCTACTTTTCATCTCTAGCTGAAAATCTCCTTATCAAAAACGTTTCTGGAAAGAATATTATTAATAACAACGACCCAATAACTCACTTACGACAGAATCTTAGTCAGCTTTCCTCTTCACTAAAACTAAATTATACTAAGATGCATGGAATCGGCAAAATAATTAATTCTTTGAAATGTAAAGGTTCCTATAGCTATGATGAAATATCATCAAAAATTTTAAAAATTGGTGCTCCTTATGTCTTATCTCCGCTAACACACATATTTAATAAAATTCTATCAACAGGTATATTTCCTGAGAGATTAACATTTTCGGAAGTGAGACCCTTATTTAAAAAGGGAGATATAACTGAATTTTCTAATTACAGACCTATGTCTCTCTTAAATTCATATTCTGAAATCATTGAAAAATTATTTATAAAAGATTTTATAGTTACTTAAATGATAATATACTGGTCGATGATCAATATGGTTTCAGAGAGAAATTATCTACCGAAACAGCTACACACACACTTATAAACAATGTATTGCCATCATTAGATAGAAGGAATCTTGTTGGTAGTTTATTCTGCGACTTACAAAAAGCGTTTGACTGTGTTAACCATGAAGTACTTTTGGATAAAATGAAGATTTATTAGATCTCTGGCATAGCTAACAAATTAATGAGATTATACTTAGAAAATATATATCAGAGAATATCAATGAATGATAGTAAACCTAATAAATTATCTTATAAATGGGTACATGTGAAACATGATGTTCCACAGTGTTCGGTATTGGGTTAATTACTGTATATATATATATATCGTCAACAAATAGTATCGGGTTAGCAAATTTGCTAACCCGATACTATTTGCTGACGATACAACCATTATTATATCAAACACTAATCCAGAGAAATTTAAGAATGGTGTTAATTCAGTAATGACTGAAATAACTAACTGGTTTCAAAGTAGTCTTTTAACACTGAACTGTAATAAAACACACTTTATGCAATTCTTGACTAAAAAACAAAATGAAAGAAAAATTCAAACAATTGGTCCCAATTCAATCAAGACTAATATCAATTGCCCTAAATCTTTAGGTTTGATCATCGATAATACATTGTCATGGAAGGACCACATTGCTGCATTAACATCAAAATTGAATGAGGCTTGTTATGTTGTTAGGGCGATAAACCTTTTATGTCTGTGGATATATTGAGAATGATCTGTTTTTCTTATATACATTCAGTCGTGTCATAAGATATTTTTGGCGCAATTCACATCATAGCAACAGCATTTTTAAAATTCAAAAAGAATAATAAGAATCATTACAAATACTGGGAGTCGTGATTCATGCTGTCAACTATTCAAACAGTTACAAATATTTTCACTCCCATCTCAATAAATTTTCTCATTAATTGTTTTTGTTAACAAGAATAGAGGTCTGTTTCAATCAGTTTCTGAAATTCATGATTTGATTACACGTTTCAACTACAACTTACATTTACCTTCTACAAACTTAACATTAATGCAGAAAGGAGTACTGTATTCTTGAAGTAAGATATATAATCACTTACCATCAAATATTAAAGTTTTGTCTAATGATGCTAAGCGTTTCAAATCCACACTAAATAGTTGCCTTATTGAACATACGTTCTATAGTCTAGAAGAATTTTATCAATCAGCATCCCAATGATCGTGGTTCTTTGTTTTTTACTCGATTATTTGATAGCTATAAGATCTTATTTAGGGTGTAACTTAACTTATTCTTACTTGTATTTTAATTATTAATTGTGTTATGACAAATGCACTGCACACATTTATGTATTATTGTGACTCTTTCTATATCTGTAAAGATCTAACGGAAGATGAATAAATATGAATATGAATAAAACATATACAGGACCGTGCTCCGGCCGTGTCACCATGGACTGCTTTGACTGCTTTCTCATTTTCGTTTTTGATTAATGCATGGATGTTTAGTGATATGTGGTAGAGTTTATTGTAAAACAAGGTTTATAGTACAGTCATGTATCCGTACTAAGGAAATGTGTTAATTCTCCTTCCATCATGTTTAGAACGCATGGTGTGTTTAAATGTTGTGTAACATGTGAATCTTGTCCTTGGAATTGCTTGGTAAGTAGAGTTATGCAGCGCATCCTGGTGGAATCACGTGTAACTCGGGCCCGTTGGGAAATTATGTGTGGTAGAGAAACGTATAATTGTAATGTTGGTGTTTTTAAAATCACTGATCAGAGGTTGTAGGATAATCCAAAGAGTACCATAATATCTCTGCTAAGATGGAGGTTCACAAGTGAAACGGGAGGTGCAAATTTGTTATATTTATTCCATTTGTTTCCGAGGTCGCGGAGGTTTAGTGTATGTTCTGATCTTCAGGTTTTAATTGGCGGTGTGTTCTAACGAACCGGTCAAAAATGGCTTGGATTGGAATCCGAGCAGGAATAAGCAAAATTCTTGCTCTTCCACCGAATATTGCTGCTGCTCGTAAACCCTTCCTGCAGGTGAATTTGATAGGAGCATTTCGTGTTCAGTCAGCCTGTATTTCAGGCTCGAGTCTTAGGGATAAGTCCAAGGCAAGACCTGCCCCATTTCCGTATCAGACCACACCCTACAACCTATTGCGTGCGTGTTTGCAAGATACCACAACTCACAGGTTTGATGAAAACACTAAAATTATTGTCGTCGAGGGACCGGTTGCTGCTGGAAAATCGAAATTTGCTAAGAGTCTGGCGGAAGATTTAGACATGTTATATATGCCTGAAGTTACAATGGATGATTATTATATCAATAGTTATGGTTATGATTTGAGGAAACTGGATCCTCAGCTACCACCATCAGCAAGGAGTTACGATGAAAAGAATTTTTGTATAGAACCAAATCATGAGAATGCAGCCAATTTCCAAATAGTGAAGTATAAGTTGCGTTACTCGCAGTATATTGATGCACTGGCTCATCTTATGAACACAGGTTGGTATTTATGTGTATGTACATGAACCAATTTTCGAATGTTTCCCTATTCAACGAGTGCAACGTTTATACAACATTTTTTAATACTTCTGTGTTTTACTGTAGGTTTACACTTGGTTTTTCGCTCATGAAGAGGTTGCTTCTTGTGGCTATATATGATTTCTCTGATGGTAACATCAGTGTCTCACAGTATATAGCATCCATTGGTAGAATGGTCAGGGAATAATAAATTGAAAAGGATGTTGAATGACATGGTCATGGTATAATTGAGGTAGTCACCTGACGTTTGATTGGAAAGACTATTGCGAATAACTTCTCAGGATAGCTGGTCTCCAGGCACTGAATTGAGCCAAGGGTCTCTTGAATATACAGTAGGGTTATCCACTGGTCTCTGATGTTTGATGTGTTGTTGTTGTTGGTGGTGTTGGTGAATTTACCAGTTTAGAGTTCACACTCCTGAACTCAGACCATCAGGTCAGTGGGATAGTGGATTAATGTTTGTGCAAAATAAATGAGAAATGTGATTCTCAGTAGGTAACAGGGTTCCCAAAGTTTTACTACTGTAACAGACTCATAAATTCTTTTTAAAAACATAATAAATAAATCCCAACTAAACCAGTTTGAGCTACATAACTTCTTGAGCTGTAACTGAATACAGATTATATGTTTAAGACATACTGTAAACACTGCAATCTAAATTTGTTAAGCCACAAATTATCAACCGGTACACCTGTAAGCAGTTTAGATGAAATTGACAAAGTTATAAAGATAACCAAAGTATTCTCTTATTACACAATGTGGATGTACCTTATTGAGTTCATATTTTTAGTACAGAAGGGAATATTTGTAGATGTATTCTATTATAGACTGTAATTTATATAACAGCAGATGGCTGTCACAAGAGAGTACACATTTCAGGCACATTTAGAGACAAGTGACTGAATATGCTTATAGAAACTTTCCTTTAGCATCCAGTGGTGTGTCTACAGGGTTAAGTAATTTAGTAATCTAAGGATGAGTGTTAATTTAACATTTTGCTTTATTTGCAGGACAAGGAGTTGTTCTGGAGAGATGTGCTTACAGTGACTTTGTGTTCTTGGAGGCCATGTACAAAGCTGGCTACATAAGCAAAGGAGGTGAGTATGAACATGGAAATTTAGATGGAGCAGCACATCATCTTCTTTGTCAGGGATCAACAAATCCAATGCACTCTCTGATCATGGCACTACAGGCTCACATTGTGGTGCTTGTATTTGCTGAAATATACTCCAGGAAGTTCTTTTCCTCTTAACATCTTGTTTCATTCTTTACTTGTAGTTTTTTAGGCAGTGCTTAGATATGAAAAAGAAAAAGGTGTTTGAGCTTCTTCATCATTACAGTTCTCTAACAGTGTGTTTTTATTTATTTACCTCTGAGAGTTCCCATTTGTTTTTGTCTGCCTTTAGTTTGATGCGCATATCACATCACGACAAGTTATCTTTATTTCTTTTCAGTTTTGAAGTTACCAGTCATTGCCTGTCAGTAATTATGGCTAAGCCATGTGCAACCAAACATTGCACTGCATCTTTGTATTCACTAACATGTTGGGTTCTGCATTATTTCTTTTAAAGAGCTTAACCTGCCTGCTCTCCCATTCCCTGTTCTTTTACGCTCCATTCTTCTGGTTATGGTTGTGAAAACACCATTAGTATGCCCCTGCAGCTTGTATTGGTCATTGAAACCGTTGACATCATCACACAGCATGCAGCTCTCCCTTTTAGCTAAACTACATTGTATGTGACATTCAATAGTACTACTTTAACAACAAAGTGAAAGGTGGCTTTCTACAAGTTACAAGGTTTATGCTCAATTTGTTTCCTTTTGCATAAATATCAACATTCCTTTCATTCATATAAGTTATCATTTATATATGTAGTGCAAGAAATCTTTCATGACTTTTACATGATACTTTATTTACAGCACATATTAATTGTTGACTGGAGGAGATAAGAAAAAGAAAGAAAAATAAGTGCATATTGCATCTTCACTTCTCCTACTCCCACTATATTCCAAATTAATTATACAATAAGAACCTACTTTTCTTCCTTTTAATATGTTTCTATTTAGAAAATAATGTGAGTTATTGGAACTACAAAAGTTGTATATATAGATTGATTCCCTCAAGGCCTACTTAGTACAGAAGATTGCACCCTTTCCTATAGGAAGTAGTAGATACTGATTTTAAAATATTTCAGTTTATTTGTACATTGTCACTTTTATTTGGTTGGTGCTCTTGCAACACATAGAATGCTGTAATTTTGAGACCTCAGTTACATGAAAATGAAACATTTTATTGTATTGTGTGTGATAATATTGGTTTGTTAGTGAAGTGTAGAAAAATTTGTAGATTGCAGCAGAAATGAGCACTGGATGCCTTTAACTGTTGCAGCTCATGATGTTTACTATGAGATACATAGCAACACAATAGGAGAGCTGATGAAGCCACATCTGGTGATATACCTTGATGTCCCAGTGCCTGTCATACAGAAACGTATCAAAGAGAGGAATTTTCCACATGAGGTCAACTCTAAAGTATTGCAACAACAGTACCTGTCTGACATGGAGTACTTCTACAAGCAGCGCTACCTGAAGGAAATTGGGTTAGTCAAAACAATCTCTTCATGTTTTGATTACATTGTGTGTTGTCGAATTCAAAATTTAGAGATGTGCTTATTACAGGATATACTTTTATCATGTCTTTGAGGGACACAGCTGTCATGAAATATTATTGCTTGGCATGCCTGCATTGCTAGAAGTGTAAGAGTAAATTTTCTTCCTACAGTTAAACTTTTCCTGTTTCATAGAAATCTCAAAATTTTGACCTCTGGTTTATAAATAGGCATTGCACTTTTTGAAATATTGCATGTCACATGACCAATTTCTTGTCTTCAAATATTAGCAGCTTTTTTTGAGATACTGTCCTTCAGTTCTTGCAAAGAATGTGCAGTGGTCATATGAACTTTTATTGTATCCCACAAATAACAGTGATGTATGTTCAAATGTGGAGGCTACAGTCTGTGAGGTATCAGATGTTTGATGAATACTTCTTGTAATGCTGTTATTGAGAAATTTTCTGTGTGGGTTTCTGACAATGTCCTGCGTGAAGTAAGCAAACATTTTCTCTGTTTTTGTTAATTCACAGAAGAACGGTGTGGTAATTAATTGAATGTAATAGAATTTACTGTTTATGTGAAGAATACAGGCACTGTTATTTGCACTTATCATATACATGCTTCCAGTTTTAAGGTCATGCAAAGGAAGATTATGAACTGTACAGGATTTGTGCAATATCAGTGTCTGTTGGTTTTGCTGTTCACATGCTTATTTCTTATCCCAGAGAAACACACAAGTTCTGGATCAAGCAGTCCATTGGCTGCCCATTCTTGACACCACCTATAATATTGACTTCTTGCATACTGGTCTGGAGGAAAGAGTTCCTGTATATCTGTAACATGTATGGCCATAGTTTTTAGAGTTTTCATGCCACATCAGATGAAGCTTTTTGACTCCTAATTATCAGAGCTAACTTATGCAAAAATTGTTGGGGGCTTGCTTCTGTTTAAGTGCTATTGTCCAGTTTCTCTTCATGCAGACCAATACATTTTCATATTTTCTTTTTGTTATGTGTTAGATGTATGTATGTGTTGCACTTCTTATTTATGTGTTTCGGTCTGGAAATTGCAGTTTGTTCTCATTTGTAAAAATGAATGTTGTGGTTAGTGAATAGCAGTCCTGCTTCACAATCAAGAAGTTGAGAGTTTAAATCTTGGCCTAGAAGATAGCCGGCCTTCTCAAAATCTTTCATGGTTTTCTTCAATTGGCCATAAGTGCTTACAGTTCATCATTCAAAAATCTTCCTGCCATTGCTGATATATAATTTAGGAAGTTTGCAAAGCATTATTATGTTAACAAGGAATCAGATTATTTTCGGCATTTGTGACATGCCAAAAATATGTGGAAGACAATCAGGCCGTTTATATCACCTCCCATGAAAATTAAAATTACTTCTGAGCATTTTTTGCAGTTGATGTAAGTCTTTTATGTAGGAATTTTCTGTAGTGGAAAGTTATAATAACATTAACTTACAGAATGGAGCTTAAAATTTGTTAGTAGAAAACTGTTTTTCTTCAGTATTAACGAAGGATACGTACTTAAATACATACATATACACCTATGTATGTGTTTCTTTCTCCTGCAGAACTCATGCAGAGCTGCTTATCTATGACTGGTCCAACTATGGAGATGTAGAAGTGGTGGTTGAGGATATTGAACGAATTGACTTTGATAGTTTTGATAAATATGATCCCAAGATGAAGGACTGGCGGATGCCGAATGAGTGGGCCTGGAACACAGCCAGGATACGGTAAGTTCTCTATTAACTGGTAGAACTATTTTCTTTTAATTACGCAGCACTTAAGGGAAAATTATGATTTTGAAGTATTTTGATAGAGCATTCACATGCTGATTTGTTGGAGAATTGTTCCCAGAAACACAGCTTTTGACAATGATACAGCCATATGTGTGAATTTTTGCTATAATTGTCGATTATTTCCATGTTTCAGTCTTCCCCCGGAGTTTTCTTCAGCACAGATAAATTCAAACCTTTTGGTGGTACCAGCATATGTTACATCAGCCAAATGTAACATTGTAGCTAGGCACAGATTAGAGTACATTTGATATGGCACTGTATTGCCTTTTTTACATGACCATTTCTGACCTTTTGTGCACTCCTTTGCTCGGTAATTTAGCTGCCCTATATTTTGAAGCAAGTACAGTGTCTTGCTGACAGAGATGTCTGCAAAATCACCTGGTTTCAAGAAATGATGGCCCAGGTGCCTAAATTGTAATGTTGTCAGTGCATCACAGCACAAAGGACATATGAAGCCATGAAGGTGCCTGTTTGCATCTGTCACATCTAATAGTCTCTACCTTCCCCAGATTCAGTAGATGCCCCTTTAAATGACTGTGTCCTGTTGGAAACCCTGTCATTAGTTACAGTTGGTTTCTGCTCTACTTGAGCAATTCCCCAGCTCTTTTAGCAGAGGATCTTTTAAGCAAGGTATTAATCTGCCTTTGCCCACAAGGGGACTGTCAGTACTGCTCAAGTTTCCACCTCATCCAACCCCAAATCACTCCCCTGGAAAACTTTGCGGATAAGCGAAGAGCAGCAGACTTAGGTCCTATAAGTGGAAGTGAGGAGCCTTGCCTGGCTAATTTATCAGCTATTTCATTTCCATCAATTCTTATGTGTCCTGACACCCATACCAGATGGATCCTGTTACATTCTGCCAGTTTCACTAGGACTTGATGGCACAGCTAGGCATAAGTAGATACCTTTAAAACAAAAGGATAGTCACCATCCTTTGCATTGTCACAATGGCCTGTTAACATGTATTCCAAAACAGTGTTTCAAAAATTGTCTTGGACACCTTTCTCACAGTTTGGAACAATACCAAATGACCATTCCTGAAATATGTTCTTTCTGTACTATTACATAGTGCTGCATAAGACTGTGCTCAGAGGATCAGTTTGTTTGGAATAGTAAAGTGCAGAATACAGGTTCATCATGCATGCCCTCAACATGATACATACCATTCCATCAAACCCCCAGAACATTTTGATAGAAGCCAGTTATTTTGACTGCTGAGACTTTGGCAGCATTTGAGAGAAAGAATGCATTAACGTCTGTGGTACCACCTCTCATTTTCCATAGGTATACCTCTGAGAAAGCTGACCTGATGAACTTCTTCCTAGTTCCACGGTTTGACGTCCCAGAGTTGGTTCTTGATGGGTATGATGCTCACACTTTGAGGAAGGCATGGCAGAATGTGAGTGTCATACTACATTGTTACTTCATAAAAATATTTGCCAATTTAATTGATATGTCTCATTTTTTATGTAAAAATTGATAAACAGATGTAGTACGATGCAGTATGCCTCTTAAGTTAGGTTGTGAGTGGTTTTTCTCTTTTTGCACCTCTTTTCTTTTTTCTTCTTTGGATTTGCAAAGTTGTATGCACCTCACTAAGCGGTGGTGTGTCTTGCAAGCAGGAGTGTCTGTGAGAGATGTGAACTGTGCACCCACAATGGTGGTTGCCAGATTCAGCAGTTTTTAAAATAATGTGCAATAGTGTGCATGTAAATTTAAAGTCTAGTGCTGCTTTTGCATTCACTTGTATAATGGAAAATTGGAACTGCTTTTTCTCCCATCATAACATGAGGGGCATCTTACATTTACCTCTAAACATGCAGGGTAATTATATGCTATATGGACAGTACCAATCACCACAGGATGTCTTACCGTAAGATTAAATTATTGTATGTGTGCTGAACATTTTGCAATTTGTACAGACGGATTGAAATGTTGTTCTGGAATAACTTTTTATTTTTTGCTCAACTTTGTGTGCTGTTACATTTAACCAGTTTAATTTTTATGTGTCAGCTCAGATGATTCAATTTTTAATTTTTATCATCCAAGGTTTTCCTCAAATTAGCCCTCCAATACACTGATCCACAAATAAAATTTTAATGAGGATTTCATATCAACATGTTACACTTGAAGTGATTCATCTCTCCTTACTAACTGTGGCATGGAAGTTTTTCCCACCCTCTTTTGCTAGCACAGACTGGTGAAGTGTGCCAAACCTTACATGTGTCATACAAAGCAAGAAAATTCTGTGGTCTGGTTGTCATAGTGATTTAAGTTCACTTGTTCAAAAGTGTCACATGGTGAAGTGTTCTCTCACTCAATGTGCATGAGGTTCAACTTGGCCTTTAAATAAAGTGAACATTAAGGTGGACTGGACTAACCAAAAATAAAATGGCAAAAGTTTGGTATAGATTTTGCTGTACCATGCAGTCAGTCTGGCAGTTTTCGCATTGTTATTGGCAGGTGGAGGGACATGACAAAACCATATGTGGTTTCCAGTTCAAAATGCATGAGAACAAGCATTGCATTAAATATGTTTGTCCATCCTTGTATAATGGGCACATAATTTTATTGTGAGGTTGCAGTATCCAAAATATGTTCAACATACTTCATTAGCTTCCTTGTCTTTGTGTTAATTTGCATATGTAATGCAGAACTAAAAGGCATCTCTTAACCTTTTGGCGCCGGAATTATTTTTTTAAATTTTAGCACACCCTGTATATAAAATGTGAATAATACAGGAACCAAATTCATTAGATTTATGAAACAAACTGCATTTTGAAGAGGAAAAAA
>Ga0123355_10006802_pt1 | contig 17012 bp, 13 predicted proteins | sample TergutEmb28metaG_3_FD_89872 | JGI IMG/M metagenome (GOLD analysis project Ga0123355, IMG submission 89872) | Embiratermes neotenicus P1 segment gut microbial communities from Petit-Saut dam, French Guiana - Emb289 P1 | ecosystem: Host-associated > Arthropoda: Insects > Digestive system > Gut ...
ATGGCAAGAGAAATGATGAACGTTACATCTGCTAACGTATTGCAACAAGCTGCTATCTCTATGCTTGCACAAGCTAACCAAGCACCTCAATCTGTACTTCAATTGCTGTAATTGGTTTAGCTTTATAATAAGCTTTGACATTATATTTGGGCATAATAAAACCCCCGTCCGTTTGGATGGGGGTTTTTCTGCTCGTTTAGGAATGGGCGAAAAATTTGGGAAGTTATTTTTCAGACATTCATTATCTTAAATTGACAAACACATAACCTACTTACTAGGAATAAGATATACATAAAGCAGGCTAGAATATAAGGATTTTATGTGGACATTATTTTTTAGCCAGGCAATAGCAGGAGGGGTTTATGGACATAACCGCTGTAACATTTGACTATAAAACCGATGTAGTAAGTCAAAAACAGTTTGATGAACATATGAAGCTATACAAAGGTTACGTTGACAAAACCAACGAAATTTCGCACAAGTTGGTAGAACAGCCCGATTTAGCAAATGCAAACGCAGTATATAGCAGTTATCGTGCCTTAAAAACGGGCGAAAGCTTTGCTTTGGATGGTGTGATTCTACACGAACTATATTTTCAAAATATGGTGGTAGAAAGTGATTCCCTTGGAAAAATAGGACAAAACACTCTAAAAGCAATGAATAAATATTGGGGAAGTGTGAATAACTGGATGGCAGCTTTTGTAGCAACTGCATTATCGGCGCGTGGTTGGTGTATGTGTGTTTACGAACAACGCACCCAAACCTGCCGTAACCTTGCGACGGATAGTCATGATGACGGCTTAGTGTGCGGCGCGTATCCGTTGATTGTTTTAGATATGTATGAACACGCCTACTTTATTGATTATGGAACCAATAAGGCCTCGTATATTCATCGCTTTTTGGAACGGCTTCCTTGGGAAGTTATTGAAGATAGGGTATCGGCGGTTGTTCATTGATTGTGGTTAAATATTGATGAATGTGAAATAGTAGCCACCACTAGAAAATGAGAAAGTGCTAAAAGGCAAATATTGTCTTTTAGCACTTTCTCATTTTCACTACTGCACGATAACCCTTAGTTCATTAATAGGCTTGCTAAAATTATGCTTGCCTGTAAATATTCCTGTTTCAATTGCAATAAAACTATCCTGCTCTGCAAGTTGCTCTCTAAAAATTTCTGAAGCATGTTCTAGCTGGCTGTCTTCGTCTAATCTGCAAAAATAAGTTCCGGCAGGGATGGCCATAATATTTTCAGTGGGTGTATGTTCACATGCTTCTGTATATGTTTCAATAAAGGTGTAACACATAGCCCTGTCTGGTGAATATTCATATAAGAATCCGTATTCAGGAAGTTCATTGTAATCATCCTCATTTTGATAATGCTGAGTTCTCCAGAACTCCTTCCAAAAATCTGTGATTATTTTAAGCTGGTCTAATCCTTTTAGTGTTTCTCCGCAAGACCTTACGTAAAAAATCTTTTCTGGAATTTTACGGGAATATATTTGCCCTGTCTGATACAATTCTGCCAAATCAATTTGCCGCTCTATGTGGTCAATTAAGTTAAGTCCTTTTTTCAGCGCGTTTAACTTTTTTTCCACGATTTTTCTTTTTTCCCCAAAAAAGCTCTTAAAATCCATCACACCATCTTTATCTGAGAATTTAGTCAGTTCCTTTAGAGGAATGTCCAGTGCGACACAAAACATTATAATCTCGACTATATTTGTTTGCTCCAAGGTGTAGTACCGATAACCTGAATCTGGAGAAATATATGCAGGCTTTAGTATATTTATTTTTTCGTAATAGCGTAAAGATTTAATCCCCGCTCCAGTTAGCCTTGATACATCCCCGATTGATAGTAGGTTCATTTTTGTGTTCATAAAGTTTTCTCCTAACTTAAAATAAAATCTAACAAATCTATAAATTTTTTCAAAAGCTATTGACTCTCCCATTATGGGATACTGTATAATCGCCTTTACGCGTTGTTGAAAAAACTAGTGTTCCATCCGACGTACATAGCGATTTTACTTAGTGTTTGACAAGATAGTCAAGAAACTCAGGATAATAAAATATATAGTAGACTTCAATAAAAAATGACTTCTGGAGGCGCGACATGTCTAAAGTTTTTGAATATATGAAACCTTATTACTGGATGATTCTTTGCGCGGCTGTACTACTTGCGGCAGAGGCAATGGCCGCGTTGGTACTGCCTAGTTATATGGCGGATATTGTTAATGACGGTGTTTTAACTGGGCATATATCGGTTATTTGGCGTAATGGTGGGATAATGCTTTTAATTACACTATTTAGTATGGCTGTTGCTTTGGTAACAGGTTATTTTACCGCAAGAACGGCTACTGGTGTAGCAAATGATTTGCGTGAGGCCGTGTTTAGGAAAGTACTTAGCTTTTCAAATGCAGAAATAAACCATTTTGCCACATCGTCCTTAATAACTCGTACCACAAATGACATAATGCAAATTCAAAATACATTGATGATGGCAATACGCCAATTTATTTACGCACCGCTAATAGGTATTGGTGGCATAATAAGGGCACTAGACAGAAGCGTGCCACTTACATGGCTTGTTGCCCTTGCTACACTTGTAATGGTAGGCACAATGGCTGGAATATTCTTTATTGCACTGCCCAAATTTAAGATTGTGCAAAGCCTGATAGACCGACTAAACCTTGTTTCCCGCGAAAATTTAAGCGGTATTCTAATTGTGCGGGCATTTAGCACCCAACAATTTGAAAAAAAGCGTTTTGATAAGGCAAATAAAGATTTAGCGGATACTAACCTATTTGTTGACCAGACCTTTGCATTTATGACACCAGTAATAATGCTAGTATTAAATCTTACAACAGCACTAATTGTTTGGGTAGGGGCGCGAGAAGCCTCAGCATTTCGTATTGATATAGGGGATATTTTCGCATTTTTGCAATATGGAATACTAATTATTTTTGCATTTTTAATGGTTGCGATTATGCTTGTTTTGTTGCCGCGTGCCGTGGTATCCGCCGAACGTATTAAGGAAGTACTAGAAACTAAGGGAAGCATTCAGTATAAGAAAGACCCCCGCCCATTACCAGCAGATTTCAAGGGTATACTTGAGTTTAGGGATGTAGAGTTTCGTTATCCAGATGCTCAAGAAGGTGATGACAGTGTACTTACTGGCATTAACTTTATAGCACGTCCCGGTGAAACAACTGCCATTATTGGTGCAACGGGTGCAGGAAAATCAACCATTTTTAAGCTAATACTGCGTTTTTTTGATGTTTCAAATGGTGGCATTTATGTAGATGGTTTGGATATACGAGATATACACAAAGAGGAACTTCATAATAAAATAGGCTATGTTCCACAAAAAGCTGTGTTGTTTACAGGTACTATTCGTTCCAATTTGCGTTATGCAGACAAATATGCTACGGAAGAAAGAATTCTGGAGGCTGTTGATACTTCTCAGTCGGCGGCGTTTATTGAGGGCAAGCCAGAAGGTTATGATTCCAATGTTGCGCAAGGCGGTACTAATTTTTCCGGTGGACAGCGGCAAAGGCTGTCAATTGCCCGGGCTTTAGTGAAAAATGCTCAAATTTACCTATTTGATGATAGTTTTTCTGCCCTGGACTTAAAAACAGACTCTTTACTACGTGCCGCATTAAAAAAGAAAATGGGCAATAGTACCATTGTAGTTATTGCTCAAAGGATTTCTTCGATTATGGATGCAGACCAAATTGTAGTTTTAGACCATGGCCATGTCGCGGGACTTGGCACACATGCAGAATTAATGAAAACTTGTGAAGTATATAGAGAAATCGCAGCTTCACAGCTCTCAGAGGAGGAGGCCAATGTTTGAGGATGGGCAAGACCTAGCCCAAAAGGCCAAAGACCCTAAGCAAACAATACGAAAACTGCTAGTTCTTTTAGCCCCGCATAAAGTTGCCCTTATTACAGTCTTTTTTTTGGCTGTATTTTCTACTGTTTTTTCAGTTATAGGGCCGCGGCTACTAGGGCGAGTAACAACAGCACTTGTAGATGGTGTAGTAGCATTTTGGCTTGGTACCGGACTTTTAACAAATTTCAGATATATGGGAATGATTACTGGTTGGCTAATCGCGCTATATGTTATCTCAGCTCTTTGCTCCTTGGGGCAGGAAACTATAATGGCAAGGCTTGCTGTAAAAGTCACCTACAAGCTTAGGGCGCGAATATCAGAAAAAATGCACAGATTACCAATTAACTATTATGATACACGTTCCCATGGTGAGGTTCTATCACGTATTACAAATGATGTGGATACTATGAGTACCACTCTAAACACAAACTTAACACAGTTGGTAACGGCAAGTACTACCATAATAGGTGTCTTGGTGATGATGATTTCCATAAGTCCACTAATGACTGCCGCTTCACTTATTGTGATACCGCTTTCTATGTGGATAATGATGGCCGTATTAAAAAGGTCATATGTATATTTTGGTGCGCAACAAGAAGCTTTGGGAGTAGTAAGTGGAATTGTGGAAGAAACATATAGCGGACATGATATTGTGCGGGCATATAACGGCGAGTCCGATGCAGAAGGCAAGTTTATCGAAGCTAATAACAAGCTACGTTCGTCTGCATGGAAAGCCCAGTTTATGACAAATCTTGTGGAACCGATTTTTAACTTTATCGGAAATCTAGGATATGTACTGGTTTGTGTGCTTGGAGGATATTTAGTAGTGCAAAGGGCTGTTACCATTGGAGATGTTCAAGCTTTTATCCAGTATATACAGACTTTCACTCAGCCCTTGGCAGAACTTGGAGCCGCTAGCAACCAAATGCAGGGTACAATTGCCGCCGCCGAACGGGTATTTCAATTTCTGGAGGAAGAGGAAGAAGTACCAGACACAGAATACTCCCTTCATAAAGAACGATATGAGGGACATGTAAGTTTTCGTAATGTGCGATTTGGCTATAGTCCTGATAAAATCATACTAAATGATTTTTCGGCCGAAATTGAAGCGGGAAAAACAATTGCTATTGTAGGCCCAACAGGCGCGGGAAAAACAACTGTGGTAAAATTACTTATGCGCTTTTATGAAATAAATGGGGGGAATATCTTAGTTGACGGAATTGATGTAACAGACCTTTCAAGAAGGGAATTGCGGGATATTTTCGGTATGGTATTACAAGATACATGGATTTATAATGCAACCATAATGGAGAATATTCGCTATGGTTCTCCAAATGCAACAGATGATGAAGTTATTGCCGCTTGTAAAGCCGCACATTGCCATAAATTTATCCGTACCCTTCCAGGCGGATATAATATGATTCTAAATGAAGAAGCTTCAAATATTTCTCAGGGGCAAAAGCAGTTATTTACCATAGCAAGGGTTATTTTGAAAAATCCTGCTATTCTGATATTGGACGAAGCCACAAGTTCTATTGATACCAGAACGGAAATTTTGATACAACAAACCATGAAAGAAATCATGCAGGGTCGAACGAGTTTTGTAATTGCACATAGACTGTCCACCATCAGAAATGCCGATATAATTCTGGTTATGAAGGACGGCGATATTATAGAAACGGGCAACCATGATGAATTGCTTAAAACTGGAGGTTTTTATGCCGATTTGTACAATTCACAGTTTGAACAGGGCGGCATTGAAGAAGAGTAATAGAAGAAGAGTCATACCAGTTTGAAATGAAATCTGATAACGAAAAGAAAGAGAGGTATAGTTATGGATACAGAACAAACAACAGAGGTCAAAAAAAGTGGTAAAGGAAAGTTTATTTTTGCACTGGTTTTAACATTGATACTTGCCGCAGGCGCGTGGTTTGGATTTCAATTTTATATGCAGAGCGCGAATTACCTTACAACGGACAATGCAAGAGTAACAACAAATTTGATAACCATTTCGGCCAATATGCCAGGCATTTTGGAGAGATTTACACTTTATGAGGGGCGTTACGTAGTAGAAAATGAAGTTCTTGGATGGGTGGAAAATGGCGAAGCATTACGTTCGCCTTTTGACGGGCTGGTTATACGTACACATGCCGTACAAGAGCAAATGGTATCACCAATGGAGCCGCTTGCAGTTATTGCTGATATTAATAATCTACATGTTCAGGCGAATATTGAAGAAACCGATATTGCAAGGGTACATGTAGGTCAACCTGCCATTGTCACCATAGATGTATTTGGCAATCGGCAATTTAATGGCTATGTTTCCGAAATAGGCCGTGTCACTAGTGCCGAACTCGCTGGTACTGCAATGTTTTTTAATACTGGAGGTACATTTACAAGGGTTACACATTTGATACCCATAGAAATCACCATAGTGGATGATGTTAATTTAGACAGCCTTATAGGTGTTAACGCAAGGGTTCGGCTTCCGGTTAGATAAACTAAAATGGCAAAGGCAACAGGCTCTGAAGTTAGGTTAGATATAATTAGCAGAGGAAAGAATGGGAAAGAAGGTTATATCATGAAGAATTACGAAATTCTTAAGGGTTTCACCGTTTTATTCACTTTATTTATTGTGGGCTTAACAGCCTGTGATTCAGCAGATGATGAACAGCCTGTTGTCCATCCTATGCACATTTCAACGGAAACGCCATCCCCCACGTCCAACATTATAACTGTAAGGGGCATGGTAGAAAGTGTTGAAAGTCGGAATGTGTATTCAACCCTTGGATTTATGATAGATAGGGTTTATGTTGAGGCTGGGGAACGTGTAACAGAAGGGCAAATACTAGGAGTACTGGACACTGAAAACTTAGAACTAACCATTGCCCAACAAAGGGCAAATCTGGACATAGCTCAACAAAACAGCCAAAACGCACTTCAAGACAGCCGCAGAATGCTTAATGAGGCAACAACAAACCTTTCAAATAATACAAACATACACATTCTAAGTGCTGAATCCTCATTAAGTGCGGCGGCTATAAATCTGGAATCGGTTCAACAAAATTATGATGATGCAATGAGAGATTACCGAGCTGGGAATAATCCACAGATTCTAAGTACAGAAAGCTTTTTGCGAACTGCAAGGATAGAGTTGGAAAGGATAGAATCCAACCATGCAAATATTAGTGGACTGCATTTGGCCGGCATTATTTCTCAAGAAGAATTTCGACAATCTGAAAACGCACTTACCCTTGCCCGCAACCAATATAATGATGCCCGCATTAGCTACGAAAATGCAAAGTTATTTCAGCAACGTTCGATAGAACAATTAAGAACCGCGCTTCAATCGGCCATTACTGCCCATCAAAATGCACAAGCTATGCTTAGTGCCTCTCGTGTTGCCGCACAGCAAGATATTGAAAGGCTACGTAGCAATGTCGCAAGCGCGGAACGCTCTACCAATTTTGAACATATGGAAATTGCAATTCAGCAACAAGAAAGGCTTTTGGAGGATTCTGTAATCACGGCACCCATTAGCGGCACAATAACAACCGTTATAGCACGTGAAGGCGCGGTTGGTATGGGACTAATGTTTATTGTGGAGGATACAGATAATTTAAGGATTATAACCCGATTTAGAGAATATGACATAGGCCAAATAAAAGAAGGAATGGAAGTTGTCATTACTTCCAATGCCACAGGTGCAGATGAATATACAGGGATAATCAGCAGAATAAACCCCGCCGCAACATCTTTCGCGCCTGTTGTAGAGTTTGAAGCCGAAATACTTGTTACTTCAGTAAATACGGGCTTGCGTATAGGTATGAATACAAGGGTTGATATAGACTTGCCATAGCAATGAGAATACACCCTAAGAACTTATCTAATGTTGTAAAACTGTTAATGGGGTGGGTTCTTTATGAACTCACCCCATTGACTAGAAAGGGTTTTTATGATGAATAAATCAGTGCAGATATTATTATACATCCTATACTCGCTACTTATGGCCGTAGTATATGGATTTATTTCATTCTTTATTGTTTACAGATTATTGGCTAATGAAGTTATTCTAATTGCGTACATATGGAACATTGTATTTATCATTGTATTTATAATATTAGACAAACTTGCAAACGATATTTTACTTTCGGATGAACTCGTTATTACAAAAAGCAATTACTATATTGCAATGATAATACATACGCTTAGCTTTATCTCTTTTAAGACTATATTGTATTTGTTTTACACTTTCATTTTAATTATTTCAAGAGTTTCTGTACTTGAACCTAATTTGGTCAGTGCTGATTTTAGAGGATTCGTGCTTTCAATCGAATATTGTCTTATACTTGTAGTGGCTTTTGATAAATTTTCTGAATATCTACTGAAAGACGACAGGAAAATAAAGAGAATAACCGCAAAATTCACAAAGTTTTCTGATTATATGGCCGCACGGCGTGACAAAAAGAAACTTGAGCAAAGCCAAAAGAAGAAATAGGGTGTGTTACCATACGGAAATCAAATTTCATCTTAGGGAGAAATCTAAATCAAGTTATCAAGAACAATAAGGCAACAAGCTTCCCGTATTTTACCGTATCAGGAATGGTTTGAAAATTGATTTCCATGGAGGGAAGAGGTGGTACTTGAAACATATGAAAAAAAGATATAGAATGGTATGAATTACTACCCTATGGGTATAAGAGGGATGAGAATATGGAAAACACTTCTGCTATTTATGAGTGTGCAACAAGTGAGATTGATCTTCGTCGAAGTTTACTGCAAAAGGTATTAGATAACGCTATAAAAGGAAAAGAGAGCCATGAACTAATTGATGAAATTTTGATATTCTTTAAGGAAATCTTTTCTGGAGTGATATCTGGGGAAACAGATTTAGTAGTTTTGATTGCTAGAAAGGGTTGGTGTCTATATCAAACATTCTGGCCACTGTTGGTTGCGGACTATGACGATAAACAGCGAGATATTATACAATCAAATGTTACACATGATGGGATGCTTGTGCCATGGTTTAATATCAACAAAAAGAAACTGGCAGACGTAAAAATAGTATTAGCAGATGATAGTTGCCAGAAAGGTCAAGCTGCTGCTAAACGTTTACGTACACTTTGTGGTTGCTACGGCATAAAGTCCGAAAATATTTCGCTTTACATATTTGCATATGATAAGGCTGAAATGGAGGCTGGAAAACAGATTAAAATTTTGTCTGATAACAAACTTGAATTCTTTTTTGATGGTGAGAATCACTGTTCTTCTAGCCATTACTTAGTGTCATATTGGGCAGGTAGAGGGATGCAAAAAGAGCCGTACAAAGGAATACAGTCAGTGCGTTCGCTGTCTAGGGCTTTTGTATCTGCTTATCACACTAGTTCCATTCCATATTTGGCTTTCACACCTGCCTTTTCTATGCGGAATAAAACTCTCAATAAATTTTTGCTAAAGGGAGATATGCCGTGTAAGCCGTTAACTCAAAAAGACCTTAAAGGTGACTTTGCTGATGAGGAAGCTTACGAATTCTACAACATAACAAGCCCTACAATGTACGAAAATGACGTTGAAGCCATTGTACTTTTCCCAAACCCCAAATTTGTAAATGACCTAATAGAACAAGATAACGATTTTTATTTTTACGCTTTTCGTTTTTACATCAATAAAAAACTTGGTATCACAATTTTTGAATCGTATCAGTCTGTCCCAGCTATCCACAAAGATACTGACATTGCCAGTATGTTTCCTGGCGAATGGTCTTTTGTGAAATGGAGGCATAGTGAATATGAAGGAAGGATGGTAGCATATAGGCTATTAAGTTATTCGTTGAGTTATCTTTTAGGTAAAAGATTTTTAGAGAATGGCAAATATGGCCTTTCAAAAGATGACTATGAACATCGAACAACTGTTGGGTTAGTCCCAACATATTTCTTCGAATGGTTGGATAAAATGGAAACACCTAACGAGTTAAACAGAGCTTGGACAACTTATCGACTCGCAACAATTAGTGAACCCGAGTTTGCTGAAGGTGATAATGTCTTGTTTGACCAGGAATTCGATTTTTTCTTCCCTGAAGAAGAACCTCCTGAAAGTTATTACCTTGCGTTAGCGTCATTATTTCGCAAACTTTCTGATAAAAATCTCAATGGTGTACCATTAAAATTTCTCGTTAATAAGCTTAAAGAACGTTTTGACATAAGTTCTAATAAAGCTATGGCAGCAATACTAATGCTCATTGATGCCGGGGAATCCACAGTGTATGTATATGAACGGAAGAATACAATCGGTTCTTACGTAAATCACGGTGAACTGTCTTGTTATGCGATTTATCACGCACAACCTTCTTACGCCTGTTACCTTCAACGGTTACATACTACCAACATTCCAAAACTTATATCGAATGACCCAGAGTATTTCCAGCGAACCACGACAACTGTGAGGAATCATTTTGAAGGTAAAATGAAAGCTGGGATACATTTGGGACTTTCTATTAGTGCTTTAATGAGTGCAATGAGGGATTTAGAGGAAAATGGTAATAACAAGTCACAACCATATTGTGCACTTCCTTATGCAAAGCTGTTTGACTCATCTGAAGAATTCTTTCTAAACTTACAACTTGAACTTGTGGATATTATGTGATGACACATATAACAATACAAAGGAGTCCGCATGAAAAATACAGCACTATTTGGCGAATGGTTTGAAAATCATGGAGTGAATAGAAATATACCCTACTGGATAACATCATGTGAAGCAACTGTAGTGTTTTCTTTGATTCGGCTTTCTTATAGGAAAAATAGGAAAAATTCAAACGATTTATCTGAATTGCCGCCAGCGGCTCAATTTCAATATTGTCCTAATACAAAGCAAAACTTAAACTTCAGCCATGATGAAAACGAATTATTGCATTATCGTTATCGTTGTAGCAGAAAAGAATATGCTATGCACCCTAATATTGATATAACAGAACTTATAACCGACCACGAAAAATGCACCGCGCCATCTTTCACATTAATAAATATGAACTTCTCTGATATGAATCCAACTCTTCCTGTGGAAACGATATATAATGCAATTTGTAACCTTATTAAAACTAATGTCAGAGTTGAACCAGGAGATCTATGGGAGGCTTTATTAGATCTGCGATCTATTTTAAGACCACGCCAAAATGTCGAGGAAAGACCATTGCTCTGATGAAAACGAATAATTCGAATTTTAGTTTGATAAGAGCAGGGGGGGGATACTGAAAACAGTATTGCCCCTTTTTGTTATTCTAAACATAATAAGACTATAGATTTTTGAGGAGTGTAGGAAATTGAAAAAAATTGCGGTATTCCATACAGGCGGAACTATTTCCATGAAAAAAAATCATGACGGCGGATTAGATATAAAAAAAGGAGGGAGTGCCCTTGGAAGCGTTGCCGCAGTAGTAGAAGCATTTACGGAAGCTAACCAAGTGGAGCTAATTCAGGAACAGATATTTGAATTGTCTTCGCCGCAGATTGCTGAAGAACACATGTTCAAACTGCGACAAGGCATAATAAAAAAACTCAATGAAGTAGTTGAAAAAAAAGACAGTATAGATGGTGTTGTTGTAACTCATGGTACAGATACTTTAGAGGAAACAGCCTATTTTTTGGATATTACTATTCCAAATTCCATACCAATTGTGCTTACTGGGGCGATGTGTTCACTTAATGAAATAGGTTCAGACGCATTAAAAAACTATCAGTGTGCGATAAAAGTGGCAATGAGTGATGAGGCAAAAGGCATAGGTACTATGGTAGTTATGAACGAAGAAATACATGCCGCTCGTAGTGTCACCAAGACACATACTACAAACCTGGCCGCTTTCCAAAGCCCAGATAATGGGCGTTTGGGTTCGTTAACTGCTGATGGAAATGTTATATTTAACCGTCGAACTCTTAGCGCGCCATATTATGATATTAATGGCATATCAAAGAAAGTAATGCTGGTTAAGGCATTTGCTGGAATAGATTCGCTAATTTTTGACGCGCTGGAAGCTTTGGAAAATAAACAAGGTAAATTTCCGATCGACGGTTTAGTTATAGAGGCACTTGGTGCCGGAAATCTTCCTGCCGGGGTTGTAGCCAGTCTGCAAAGATTAGAAGAAAGAGGCATACCAATTGTACTTGCCTCGCGTTGTCTATGTGGAATGGCACAACCTGTTTATGCCTATTCGGGAGGCGGGAAGTCATTGAAAAACAGTGAGGTAAAAAGCGTTATTTTCTCAAATGGACTGAATGGACAAAAAGCCCGCTTAAAACTGACTGTTTTGTTAGAAATAACAAATGACCTTGATGTCATAGAAGCTGAGTTTGCAAAATACTAAAAAAGAAGATAAAGAAGGGTACTTCATCTAACGTCACAAAAATGAAGTACCCTTTCTTATTATAGGTTATTTCGTGCTATGTACTCGGACATTTTTTGCTCAAGCAACCGAAAATCAGCACATCTACTTGATAAATTGGGATTGTTTTCGGAATGTTGCGTTTTTATTTTATAAACATCATTTGCGGATTTAATAATCTGTTCTCGTTTTTTTCTTATTTGCCTAATTTCTTTTTGAAGCATGAACTTTTGTTTCTCTGGTTCAGAATTTACATCTATAATTTCGACAAGATTGTCTGGAATTGGAATCATATTATTGATATTTAATACGGAAATCAGGCCAGCTCCATCTTCAAGTTTAATAAAATCAATCGAATCCTTCATATTATAGTGTTTATTCTTTTTCGAGCAAACAGGAATATAGTATGTATAGTTGTCCATAGAAATCCCGATATAAGGTCGTAGACTTCCATTTTTTTCATTATCTTTTACATTGGTAACACCATTTTCGTCTTTGTCAACAGATTGCAAATATTGGATATAGCTTGTATTTGCTCTGTATAGCCTTAACTGTATCTTTGGCATAGATAATCTCCCAACAAATAAAGCGACTACATCAAGCAGTCGCCTCGTCTCTTAAAGTTTCCACTTAAAGGCAGGAACTCGCCTCTCTATGAATCACATCGCACTTGAAGGCAGCGATTCTCCTCTCTATGAATCATGTTGCACTTGAAGGCAGCAACTCGCCTCTCTTAACACTAATTAAACATATAATTTATTATATGCACAAAGCTACCCATTGATACAAACCAACAACATAAAGGAGTTAGGAGCGAACTTTATCACAGGATAATGTTATTGTCAACAGTTGTCAACAATTTTTTTCTGATTAAATTTTCAAGCATCAAACGGGTTAAATTTCAATTATCTATAGCACGTGAAGAAGAGCCTTTTAGAGCCATTTTTTTTGCCGAATCCATTAATTGTGTTGCATTTATATGCTTCTGAATCTTGAAGTTTTCTGCGGCACTGGTATAATGAACTAATCCTTTCTACCGGATTCCTACTGGAGGCGAAAACATCATGGGATTTTTATCAAAATTAACAGTACAGACTAAAATCGCTATTGCTATTGCTGGTACTGTGCTTGTAATGAGTGCATTTGCATTAATAGGGCTTTTTCAGTTAAGCGTTATTGTTCAACGTTATGACTATGCTGTATATATGGAAATATCCAGATTAGCGGATTATATTAATTCTGTTATATGGGTAATGGTTGCTATGGTCATTGTTCTGCATATTCTTGCGGTGTTTTTAATACTATGGGTCATTCGCGCTGTTAAGTCTTCTATGGCAAAACTAATGTCCCTTATGGCTGAAGTGGCCAATGATAACCTGGAACATCCTACAATTGTACCTCATGAAGATGATTTGGTTAAACTGGAAATAGGTGATATGGTTGAATCCATCTCAAAAATGAATAAGGCTATGAAGGCCAAAAAAGTCATGGATTTATTGGATACCATGATTTATGTAACCGATTCCCGGTATAAACTGTTATACGCTAACAAATTTGTACTTGATTCCTATGGGATGACTGAAGTCAATTATGAAGGATTAAGTTGCTATAAAGTATTTCATAATGCGAAATCTCGTTGCTCTCACTGTATCTTCCCTCAGTGGTTGGAGGACAAGGGGCAAGAACATGCAATTCATGACAAAGGCTATTTGTTTGATTATGGTCATATTTGGGACGAAAAGCTGGGTAAATGGTTGCATGGACAAGTTAATATAATCGAATGGACGAAAGGCCATTGGGTGCAAGTACATTACTGTCGTGATGATACAGAAAAAAAATTAGCCCTTGATTCACAACTAGAATATGAAAGGCGATTGCAAGAAGCGGCACATGTTGCTGAAGCTGCTTCAAGGGCAAAATCCGCGCTTATTGCAAACACAAGCCATGAAATTCGCACGCCTATGAATAGTATTTTAGGTTTTTCTGAGCTTACTTTAGACGAAGACCTTACCGACAAAGCCCGTGAATATTTGGAAAAAATCATCCAAAACTCACACTGGCTTTTGAAGGTTGTCAACAATATACTGGACATTTCCAAAATAGAATCAGGTAAGCTGGAAATAGAACAGCTTCCATTCGAGGTCAAGGATGTACTCAACTATTGTCAAAGTGCCGTATCCAATGAAGCAAATATTAAAGGCATAAAAATGCTGTTTTATGCTGAGGCCTGTGCAAACAGACGATTGATTGGTGATTCTTCAAAGCTTAGTCAAGTACTTCTTAACATTCTATCCAACGCAATAAAGTTTACCCACAATGGTATAGTGAAAGTATCTGCAATTACAACACAAAGTGATGATGAAACCAATACTTTCACCTTTGAAATCCGCGATAGCGGCATTGGAATGACCGAAGAACAGTTAAAAAGGATATTTGAACCCTTTGTGCAAGCGGATGACAGCATTACCCGTAAATATGGTGGAGCCGGGTTAGGACTTAGTATAGCAAAAAGCCTGATTGAAGCTATGGGTGGAGAACTAGGTGCAGATAGCGCGCCTGGTATAGGGAGCCGATTCTATTTCAATCTAACTTTCCCTGTGGCACCATTTAGCGAAACCCCTCCTCAAAGTATTGGGGCTATTATGGCGGACATTGCTCGCCCTTATTTTGTTGCCGGAGAGGTTTTAATATGCGAAGACAATGAAATGAACCAAGAGGTAATATGCGAACATCTTTCGCGGGTAGGACTTAGCTCCCAAATAGCTCACAACGGCTTGGAAGCCGTCCACATGATAAGAGAACGCATAATGAATAAAGAAAAACTGTATGATTTAATCTTTATGGATATACATATGCCTATTATGGATGGGTTGGAGGCCGCATCGATTATTTCTAATTGGAAAACGGGCGTTCCAATGGTAGCCTTAACAGCCAATGTTATATCCATTGCCCATGATACCTATAAGGATAGCGGCATGGAAGGTTATGTAAGTAAACCATTTACTTCACAAGAATTGTGGCGTTGTTTGCTACAATACTTTATTCCAAACAAAACACAAGAAAGCCTTGAAGTTGAGCAACTTACCGAGGAGGATGCTTTCCAGCTAAAAATGTTGACCCACTTTGTAAAAAACAACCAAGACACGTATAATAAAATCACTGAGGCACTGGAAAGCGAAAATCTTGTACTAGCACATCGTCTTGTTCATAACCTTAAAAGCAATGCAGGCAATATCCAGAGAATCGCATTACAAAACGCGGCGGCCGAAGTAGAATCTTTAATTAGACAAAAACAGCCTGTGGATGTGCATATACTAATACTTAAAGATGAACTGGGAGCGGTACTACTAGAACTGGCTCCACTATTGCAAGAAAAATCCCCTATTAAGCAAAACACACAATCACTTGATATATCACAAATACATAGTCTGGTAGAAGAAATTACACCATTGCTAGAAAGCGGTAATGTAGCTAGCCTAGACTATATTAATGATCTGATGGCAATTACTGGTAGTGAGGATTTAGTTGCACACATAGAAAATTTTGATTTTGCGGCGGCTTTGATAGAATTGTCTAAGCTAAAACAAACTTGTTATACGACACAAAACGAGAGATAGGATGGGTTGAAACTATATGGGAGAATTGCCACTTAATAAAAACAGCATACTCATTGTAGATGATGACGCCGGAAATCTAAACAAGCTGGTGCGGCTATTACGGCGAGATTATACGTTGTATGTGGCAAAGGACGGGTACAAGGCCGTTGAAGTGGCCAAGAGGCATTTGCCTGACCTTATCCTTCTGGACATAATCATGCCTGAGATGGACGGCTACGAGGTAGTTGCTGCTTTAAGGGTTCACGATGACACAAAAAATATCCCAATTATTTTTATAACCGGATTGGACAGCGAAGAAGATGAAGAATTGGGGCTTGCATTGGAAGTTGCCGATTATATTAGTAAGCCATTTAGAGATGGGATTGTTCGGTTACGGGTAGAAAATCAAATTAAAATGGTGAATATTTTGCGTACTATTGAGAAAATGAGCTATATTGATGCTTTGACTGGACTTCCAAACAGACGTAGCTTTAATGCTCAATTAAGTCGCGAATGGAACCGTGCAATTAGAGAAACCACGCCTCTTAGTTTAGCTGTTATGGACGTAGATTTTTTCAAACGCTACAACGATACTTATGGCCACCCACAAGGTGATGTGTTACTTCAAACCATAGCACGGGTATTTACCCAATCGTTAAGAAGGTCAACGGATTTTGTGGCGCGCTGGGGCGGTGAAGAATTTACCGTTTTAATGCCCCTTACAGATTCGGAAGGCGCGTTGGATATGGCCGAACGTATGCGTGTTAATGTTGCGGCAACAGAAGTGCTTTTGGAAAATGGGACGGTAACACAAGTGACTATCAGCTTAGGCGTCAATACTTTGGTTCCTACACCTAGCTGTGATATGGGTGAGTTGGTTGCAGGAGCAGACAAGGCGTTGTATATAGCGAAGCGTGAGGGTAGAAATCGGACTGAGTTAACACAACATTAGGGCGTGTTTTTACCAATAGAAATCTTATACCAGAGAGCAAAAACATTTACCGTACTGGTCGACCTTTTTTGCTCTCTGGTATAAGAGCCTGTTCCGAGTCTTCACAATGGAATAAAAATATTGTATAATCCTGTCAAAAAAGGTGATGGAGATATGAGAAAGCCATATCCAAGTGACATAACACGTGAACAATTTGAAGTA
>Ga0123355_10006803_pt1 | contig 17012 bp, 17 predicted proteins | sample TergutEmb28metaG_3_FD_89872 | JGI IMG/M metagenome (GOLD analysis project Ga0123355, IMG submission 89872) | Embiratermes neotenicus P1 segment gut microbial communities from Petit-Saut dam, French Guiana - Emb289 P1 | ecosystem: Host-associated > Arthropoda: Insects > Digestive system > Gut ...
AGCGATACCACAAGTTGCCATGCCTACAACGATTCGAGTAGCACTGAGGCCATCTTCGCGTACAGTTGCATTATGCTTCATTTTTTCTTTGATTGCTGCTAGTTCAGCTAGTGATTTCATTTACTTTGCTCCTCCTGATAAATTTTCTATGTGTTCGCTAATATATTCTCTTAAAAAAGTTAGAATTGCCGGGCTACTTATCATTGAATCTCCACCCAATTGTTGCTTTACCTCTTGCGTAGAAAATAGGAATTCACTTTTGTCTACAATGTATTGGATAATAAAATCAATTGTGGGATTAAGTGATACCAGTGATAAAATTGTGTCTGTGAGATTTCCAATTGGTTGACGGTCGATATGGCTCATAACAAAAGTTGCTGTGACAGTTGTTCCTACTCCGAGTTCTGAATCAATTTCGAGCGACCCTCCGGTAATCTCTGCAGCCTCTTTCAGAAAAGAAATACCAAGCCCAATTTTTCTGGTTGTACGTGTTGTTATAAATGGATTCTCAACTACTTTGAGAAAATCTTCACACATCCCTTTTCCATTATCTTTGATACGGATGATAATGCGATCTGATATGCTATCTTCCTCAACATCAATTTCGACCAAACTAGCATCAGCGACTATAGAGTTCTGAGCTATATCAAGGATATTGAGAGAAAGTTCATCCATCATTGTTTTGCCGCCTTATTGGTCTCAGTCCATGGCGGACGGTTTTCACAGATTTTTTTGCGTATGTAGGGCGATGAGACCCGTACTAGCAAAAAAATATGGGGAAATTGTCCGGCGTGGACATTGCTCTTATTCCATGTCAGCATACTGAGCTACAATTCCTGCAACCATGTCTACGTCAACTTTTGCATGTACATCTTCGTTGACAGAAAGCACCGGGGCTAGTCCACATGCGCCTACGCAGCGTGCAGAATCGAGAGAAAATTTCATATCCTCTGTACATTCGCCGTCTTTTATGCCTAGCTCTTGCTCAAATTTGCTGAGAACATCACCTGCTCCAACAACATAACAAGCTGTACCCATGCATATTACGATTTTGTATTTACCTTTTGGTGTTAGCGAAAACTGTGAGTAGAAGGTAACAACACCATAGACCTCACTAAGTGATACACCCATACCATCGGCGACCATTTTTTGGACCTCCTCTGGCATGTATCCATAGATGCGCTGTGCCTCTTGGATGACGGGCATTAATGCCCCTTTCCGGTCTTTGTTAAGAACAATCGCTTTTTGAAGCTCTTGTTCTTGTTCCTTTGTCCCTGCAAAGGCAATAGCGGTGGCTTGACTCATAAAACTACTTCTTCCTTTCTTCAAATTACAAATTCATTTCAAACATGTCTATAGTATAATAAAACGCTAAAATAATCAAGAAAATGACATAATATTTAACATAAAAAATCTATTGCTGCTTTTGCCGAGAGTTCCGGGAGCAATAAAAAGTGTTTTCTTTCACTTATTGACCATAGTTGGTGGGCGTCTGAGGAGAAGATAATATTGCCATTTGTGGGCAGATTAACCGTTTTCACATCAAATCCATTTTCAAAACCTCTTGATGAAACCTCAACAGTATTTATTTCAAGATGGGGTGGCAAAAAACCGAGGTTTGAAATTACACTAAATGAATCTCTGTCAATATGCGCCGGGATAAAAGCACCATCATGATCATGTGTCAATTGGTGAAGGTCATCGAATGAGATGGAGGTTGGAGCAATTAACATTCGTTCCACTTCACCTATCACACGGTCATCTTCGTTATATTGAACTTGATTTCCAAAAATATCAATGCGGTTAGGGATATTTGAATACCGGGGACTGAGATTGGATTCAAAGCTCAGTGCTGATTCGATATCGCTAAATAAACATAACACATGAACCTCTTCTGCAGTTGAAACCTCAATGCCGGGCAACACTACAAGTTCCTTTGCGGCTTGTTTGCGTGATTTTTTTGCAGTGTTCACGACTGAGGCCGCATTCGAAAACGAGTTGTGGTCAGTTATAGCGATGATATCAAGACCGTTCAAAAGCGCCATGCCGACAATGTCGTTAGGCGTCATATCGTTATCTGCACAAGGTGAAAGTGCAGAATGTATATGTAAATCGTAATATACGTGTACCATTATTTTAGCAGCGCAGCGATTTTCGTTGCAAGCGAGAATGCTGTTTCCTTTGACGAAAAGATAGTGAGTCCCTCTTCATCAGCTTTCTCAACAACATTATCCGGAGCGGATAAGCCTTCGGGAAATATTACACATGCGGCCTCTGTCATAATAGCAACTGCAACCATATTTAGTGATGTTTGTACCGTTATCCAAACGTCACCGGACTGACAACCTCCAAGTACACGACTAAGCATATCAGAGATATAACACGACTCAATGTCTTTATCGACGTTGCCGGATAACCTTTGCAGCCCAAGTTCTTTCTCGAGTTTTTTTGTTGTCATGTGAAATCACCTTGTCTTTCAATTGTGGACGAACGCAGTTCGTCCCTACAATAGGATAGGGTATGTACCAGAGCGTTCAGGTTATGAATGCATGTTTGCGATTTGTAGGGACGAACTTTGTTCGTCCGCCATACAAGAGTTACAGTATTTCATTAGAATCCCTAAACGGTGGTGACATATAATCTTGCAACACAGACATATCGCGGAAAAGTTCAGACATGCGTTCTCGAAGCCTGAAAACACAGTCAGCCTCTAGAGCTGAACCATTAACAATATCTTCAGCAAGTGCGTTACAGCTTGGTGCTCCGCAAGAACCACAGTCGATGCCGGGGAGTGTCTCCAGAAGATTTTCAATATCTGCGAGTTTGCGCAATGCAATACTTCTGTCAGCATCTATGCGCAAAGTAGAATTATACTCAGGAACGAATTGCCAATTTAAAACATCGGTACTGTATAAGTCTGAATCAATTGATGCGTTATCTTTATCTTCGATAAACTCCATTCCAATTCGCTGAATTCTGGCTCTTGCAACGAATGGGTTTTCAACAGAAAGACACCCGCCGACACATCCACCCGGACAAGCATTTAATTCGACAAAACGGACATTTTTAAGCTTGTCATTTTCAATTTCATCCAAAACCCTTATAACATTATCAATACCATCAACAGCGATAAACAAAGACTCATTAATTGCACTACCTTCGCCGCCGGAAAACGCCCATTTGATACCACGTACACCGGCTGTTGCAAGGTTCTTTGGTTCGGTTTTCTCAATAGCCGGGTGAAGCTTTACAAACATCTCAGACATTGAAAAAACACCGTCGATTACAGATTCATTATATCCAATACGATATTTTGAAGCTGTAATCTTCGATGGACATGGAGATATGAAGAAAACACCAATCTCATCGGGCTTAAATCCTGTATCTCGTATGACCTTACTTCTTGCGGCAATTGCAGCAAGCTCGACAGGTGTAATTACTTTTAAAACATTATCTAAAATGCCGGGATAGCGGACGCTAATAAGCTTGACTATAACCGGACATGCAGAGCTTATAACCGGACCACTTAATAAATCGCGAGTTTCAGGAAGAATATCTTTGGTGTAATCAGAAATACTTTGCGCAGCAAGTGCAACCTCAAAAACATCGTCAAACCCGACATCGAGTAGTGCAGTCAATATAATATTTACATCACGAATGCTTTGAAACTGCCCATAAAGAGAAGGAGCGGGCAGAGCGACTTTATACTTATAATTATCCATTAATGAAAGTGGGTCTGATATGGCCTTCTTTGCATGATGAGGACAAGCACGTATACACTCACCGCAATCAATGCAATGATCACTAATTATGACCGCCTTGCCATTTCTAACACGAATAGCCTCAGTCGGACATTTCTTTATGCAATTAATGCAACCCTTACACTTAGAGGCATCAAGTGTGACTGAATGTGTAATATTATCCATATGCACCCTCCCTACGATCACTCATTCGTCATTCTGCGCGAAGTCGCAGAATCCAAGAACTCTGTACTTACTAGATTCTGCGACTTCGCGCAGAATGACGTTAGTTTTCGTAGACTACTTGACATTATGTATTTCTGAAATTACTAAAATGTTATGCTCCTGAAAATAACGAGATAACTAAAGTAGTTCCGACTCCAACCTCACTAGATAAATTGATTTCGTCTGCCTGCTTTTTTATATTAGGCAACCCCATGCCTGCGCCAAAGCCGAGTTCGCGGACAGACTCGCTTGCGGTAGAAAAACCTTCTCGCATTGCTAAATCAATATCTGCAATTCCCGGTCCCTCATCAGTTAATGTGATTTTGACATAATTTTCGGCAATTTCCGCCTCAGCAATACCACCACCACCATGAATGACCATATTGATCTCGCCCTCATACATGGCGATTGAGGTTCGTCTTATAAAATCGGGTGAAAAACCAAGCTGCTTCAATGTTTTCTTCACAGATGCAGAAGCAGCACCGGCAGATGCAAAATCATTTGCACAGACGGTATACTTTTGTATAAGTGTATCCGATTTGTTGTCGTTAACCATTATGTCAAATCTCCACCGGGTAAGCCTGCCTTGTAAAGAAGTCCACATGCGGTGTACATGGAATAGTCTGTTTTCATGACGACTATTTCTTTTTCGTTTGCTAGGTTAACGAGGGATTCGTCAGGCTCTTTTCCACGTACGAGCATAACACAACTAATATCCATCATTTCGGCAGTTCGTATAGATTGGGGGTTATTTAAACCTGTTAAAAGAAGCCCTTTGTTTTCGCCAAACGCCAGAGCATCACTCATAAGGTCTGCGCCACACGCCGCATTAATTTCAATGTCACCAAACGGAACATTCGTATATACCTTAGCATTGACAACTTTCATCACTTGATCAAGTTTCATCTGTGCACTTCCTTTCTATCCTTAGACACCATCTGATAAAGTTAGGTAGCATATTTATGAGTGTAGCTATGACTACACCAATCATTGTATCTCTCAATCTGATAAGTGCAAGGAGCACCAGCTCATAATATGTTGCATCCATAGTGAGGTGCGAGGCTATAATAATGATTACAACACATGAAATGGAGCAAGAGTCCTGCATTCTCAAAAGATTGCAAACATAGAGATTAATAAGAAGCATTATAGGAATGATTACAATGAATTGAGCAGCCAAAGGAAACGGCAACATTGAGCCGATGAATACGGCAAGGACACCGAAAACACCACCGATTAGGGTGCCCAAAACGCGGAAGATCCCAATACGTAAAGTGTCGCTTCGTGTTACCTGCATAGTTACAATTGCGGCAATTGCAGCGATTGGTAGTGAGTCTCTGCTACCAATGAGCCAAGCGACAACTAAGCAAATAGTAACTGCGGCTACTGTTTTGACAACACGCATGCCAATGCGATAGCTGGGATCCACTGACGGAGCATTCTCTGAAATTTTTTCAAAAAAACGTCTCATTACAATAATCAAATCACTATCATATGGTTACTGCTTTGTTAATTATCTGGTTCGAAGTTCGTAAGATCGATAACAGAGTCATCATTAAAGACCCAATCTCTCGTATGAATAACAACATACTTATCGTCTTTCAAACGACAAACTGTTTTTTCAATACCGGCGTTTATAATCAATCTGCGACACATACTGCAAGAACTGGTGTCTTCAAGCAATTCATTGCTTTCAACGCTCATTCCCGCAAGGTATAGAGTGGATCCCAACATGTCCCTTCGTGAAGCGGAGATTATTGCGTTAGCTTCAGCATGAACACTTCGACAAAGTTCATACCGTTCGCCTTGTTTGATGCCAAGCTCATCTCTCATGCAAACTTTACGATCAAGGCAATTCACCCTGCCTCGCGGAGCACCATTGTATCCCGTGGCAATTATCTCATCGTTTAAGACAATAATTGCACCATATCTGCGTCGTCTACAGGTGGATCTGAGCATAACTGACTCAGCGATATCGAGATAATAACTTTCCTTATCTTTACGATCCATATGAAGTGATTCCTTTCGGTAATTTTAGTATTAACAGTATAACACAAAAATTTATAAACTAAAAGACAGATGATGGTCATTATTGCCTCTTAATTTGGATAGTGAATACAGAGAAAATCATATACAATTTCAACAAAAGATGTGGTTGCATATTAAAGTATCGCAAAGTATAATCGAAACATATTAATATAGTGTAAATTTCGTGCTAAAACTGCTCATAAGAAAAATGAGGAGGTATACAATAATGAAACCAACAAATGCCCAGAAAGTGAATAAAAATACAAAAATGCGCACCGAGAGACGTGTAGTTACAAAGAGAGGTCTAAGGCTGCGAGAAAAGTTAATTATAATATTTGCATTGGTGATGATTATTCCCGTTGCAATATTAACTATTATAACGTGGAATCAAATGACATCTTTCGGATATGCCCTTAGAGATATATCGGTATCTGATGCGAAGACTGCTCTTAATGATGGTGCCATAGAAAACCTCGAAAGGATGACTACGGACACTGCGCTGGCGATTGCTGATTTTCTACACCAACGTGACCAAGATATACTGTTGCTTGCAGAGATGATGCCATCTGATGACGCGTTCAGGGTGTTTTCCGCAAACAGAAATAGTCCATTAATGACAATGGGCGAATGGAGGATTTCTGATGACGGCATGACGTGGGAAGAAGTAGAACCATTTGTGCGAAATGTACCGGAAGTGGTATCGACAAACAGAGAAAATAACGACATAGTTTTAGGAACCGGATTTATTTACAGACCGGCTGAATTTTTTGAACATTATCGTAAAATGTTTCCATTATACGATGAAATAACATTCATTGACCTTGATGGCCAGGAACTTTTTAAATACACATCTTCTAATTCGACAAAGACGAACTTCCCTATGAACCCTGAGTTAGTTGATGTATCAGATAGATTAAACACATTTGTGAGAGCAGAAACATTTTGGGAGGCATTGCAAGACCTACAACCTGGTGAGATATATGTATCAGACGTAATCGGAGCGTATGTAGGTACAAACTTCATTGGAATGTATACACCGGGCGTACTAAGTAATGTCCCGGAAACTCACCCAAACCACGAACACCTTCGTGAAATTGCAAATTTGCCGACGGACGAGTTCATGGAAGCAGCGAGGCGGCAAGCATTTGCCGGAAAAGAAAACCCGATAGGTCAACGCTTTGAAGGTATAGTGCGCTGGGCAACGCCGGTTACGGACTTAGATGGCGAGATATGGGGATTCGTAACAATGGCACTCAATCATGACCATATCATGGAATTTGTTGATTTTATAACACCGATGTCTGAACGATATTCGGTTCTTTCGGATGCAAATAGTGGAAACTATGCATTTATTTGGGACTATAAATGTCGCAGTATTGCTCACCCCAGGCATCATTCCATTGTTGGTTTCAATCCCATAACAGGCGAACGACAGGTTTCGTGGTTAGAAGGCTCGATAATGATGGAGCGAGATTATGAAAACGGTGGATTTATTCTGGATGAAGATGGTCGCCCAATTCCAATTTTGGATACCTACGGTGAAAAACAACCGGCTCAAGATACGCCGTTTTACTATTGGTTTAGCAACGGCGGAAGCGAGTGGTTGGAGTCAAACCCCGCGTGGAATCAGCTTTCGGAATATTCGGCAGGAATGAGTTGGGGCGAATTTTATAAAGCTAACAATGACGACAGAGAAACTCTCCCACAGTTTGGAGAAAGACCTCTAAGAGATGAGTATGGTAATCCGAAGTTTGATAGATATGGCAATCAAATACTAGATAGCCAATCGCGCAACAAGACACCGGCAGCGCTACTCACCCAAGCCGGATTTGTCGGGCTTGATGGACGGTTTCTCAACAATGCTCCACAATGTACCGGTTGGATGGACTTGACAAGAAATGGTGGTTCAGGCTCATTTTATATCTACTGGAGCAACTTGTATAAGGCGACAACCGCCGGTGCGATACCATATTTTACAGGGAAGTTTGCACCTGAGGTGCAAGGGAATAGGCGCGGAATTGGGATGGTTACAATAGGCGCAGGCATGGAAGACTTTACAAATCCGGCAATGCGGATGGAAGGAAGGTTGAATGAGGCAATAAATGAGACCTCAAATGACTATGTGGTACAACTTTTAATTACAAGTGCCGGTGTACTAGCGTTAATTCTGTTTGTAGCAATATTTACAGCGTCTTCATTAGCTAAGCGAATTAGAGTTTTAAATGATGGGATGTCAAGATTTCGCGAGGGAGAAAGGTATTTCAGGGTTGATTCGACATCAGGAGACGAGTTGGGAGAACTAGCTAACTCGTTTAACGAGATGGCAGACAGTCTTGAAGATAGTATTAACTCGCCGATGGCAATTACAAATATGAATAATAAAGTTATTTATATGAACATTCATGCTCTCAATACACTTGGGAAAGAGTTAGATGAAATTATTGGAGAAAATTATAATAAAGTCAGTATATACCCTGCAGGTTCGCCATCAGATCCAATAATTGCACTGCATGAAGGCAGAGAAGCTGAAGTATTTTATAATAAGAAAAACAATGAATACTTAAGAGGTAGTGCAAACTATCTGTATGATAGAAATGGCAATAAAACCGGATATATTATAATGTCTGATGACATCACGGAGATTGAGTTGGCAAGAATAAAAGCAGAAAAAGCCAGTGAAGCTAAAGGTAACTTCCTGTCAAACATGAGCCATGAAATCAGAACGCCTCTAAATGCAATCATTGGTATGACATCTATTGGTTACACCTCAGATGATGTTGAGAAAAAAGACTATTCGTTTAAAAGAATAACAGAAGCGTCAAAACATTTACTTGGAATAGTCAATGATGTTCTTGATATGTCAAAAATCGGAGCAAATAAATACAATTTATTTATAGCACCATTTAATGTTGAAGACATGTTAAGGCGTGTTGTTGATGTAATTAGTTTCCGCATTGAGGAAAAAAGACAAAAACTCACAGTCCAAGTTGACCCTGATATTCCAAACACGTTGATAGGTGACGACCAGCGAATTGCTCAAGTTATCGCAAACCTTCTTTCTAATGCTGTCAAGTTTACTGGAGAAGAAGGGGTGATACATGTTGAAATGATGTTAAAAGAAAAAAATGAAAATGATTGTGTTATTTTCACTACGATTAGTGATACCGGAATAGGCATAAGCCGTGAACAGCAAAAACGCCTGTTTACATCATTTGAACAAGCTGAGTCAAGTACATCACGAAAATACGGAGGCACTGGATTGGGGCTTGCGATTTGCAAAGGACTTGTCCAGTTAATGGATGGCGATATATGGGTAGAATCAGAACTCGGAGAAGGCTCGACGATATCATTTACGATGCGATTGGGGTATGATAATAAAAATCAAGATGAGACATTGACATCGGGTGCATCTATGGATGGCATGGGGATATTAACAGTAGGTGATGAACCCGGAGTTAATTTTGAAAGCAATACGATTCTACTTGTTGAAGACATCGATATTAACCGTGAAATTGTCACCACGCTTCTTGAGCCAACAAACCTCAATATTGAATGTGCTGAAAATGGTATCGAGGCGGTAAAATTATTCTTGTCAAATCCCGGCAAATACGATTTAATATTCATGGACATTCAGATGCCTGAAATGGATGGATTTGAAGCCACCAAACGGATAAGGGCGTCGGGTGCTGATGGTGCAGGAGACGTGCCAATAATAGCAATGACTGCAAATGCGTTCAAGGAAGACATTGATAAATGCATGGAGTCCGGCATGAATGGTCATATTGGCAAGCCGGTATCACTTGACGAAGTGATTAATACGTTGAAGAAATACTTGCACGGCGATTAGCACAATGCGAAACTGAAAGGACATTTTACAAACATGCCCAACAACTCGAAAAGTCCGAGAACCGTTATTTTCATAATATGTACATTTTTATATTGGTTTTCACTATACGTTTATGTTCCAACCATGACTCCCTATCTAGCAGAACTTGGTGTAAGTTTCACGATGATTGGAATAATTGGTGGTTCGTACGGCTTTTCTCAGATGGTATTGCGCATACCTTTAGGTATAGTTTCTGACAGACTGGGTAAAAGAAAACTCTTTATAATCTTGGGGTTTGTTGTATGTGCGGTCAGTACAGCAGGAATGTTTGCTACGCAAAATGCATACATAATTTTAACGCTGCGACTCTTAGCAGGAGTTGCAGCGTCTGCGTGGGTTGTGATCACAATATTATTCACAGGTTATTTTGAAAAAGGCAAACAAGCAAGCCGGATGTCATATCTTCTTATAGCTAATTTTGGAGGATTGATGATAGCACGGCTCGTTGGCGGTATTGTGGCAGAAACGCTTGGACATGAGTATACATTTTTAGTTGGAGGAGCAACAGCGTTACTGGCAATAATACTAAGCCTGTTCATCACAGAAAAAGCAACACAACCTGATGAGTTGCCATCATTAAAGAATCTTTTGGGTGTCATAAAAGATAAGAACCTAATAGCAATGTCGATTTTAGGGATTTTTACGCAAATGGTGTTACATTCAACCACAAACACGTTTACATCAGAGGCTGGAATACAAGCTGGCGCGACTTTGCTGCAGCTTGGAGCAATTGCGACAGTGGCGTCAATACCGGCAATATTAACATCGATTGTGTGTGGGAAGTTATTTGTAAGACGTAATCTAAATGTCCGTCACTTTTTAGTTGCAGGCTTTTTGTTGCAAGCGATCGGATCAATTATTATTACCTTTGGCACTCTCACAATTGCAACAGTCTATGTTTCAACAATTATAATTGCTCTCGGTTGCGGATTGTGTTTTAGTACATTGATTAGCTTTTGCACCAGAAATATTGATGAAGGACGTCGCTCAGCAGCAATGGGGTTTTTCCAAGCGATATATGCATTAGGCATGTTTACAGGACCGGTGATTATGGGAATTGTTGTTGATTACGCCGGCTTGTCGAATGGGTTCCTTGCGCCAGTTGCCTTTGCTGCGGTTGGGTTAATTCTCGCAGTTGCGATGATAAAAAGACAAGCAGCGTGATTAGCTGTTTGCCACTCAAACATGCAACTTAAGCGCCTCGTCATCCCAGACTTGATCGATGCTGCTGAAAAAGTCCCATTCGTCATCCCGGGCTTGACCCGGGATCTACTACAAAGCTTGATTCTATTAGATTGCGACTCCCTGAATCAAGTTCAGGACAGGCTCCGGCTGCAATGACGAGACGGCAACTTCTCGCTTACATTGAGTTAGCTGTCTGCTATTCACTACCTCTTCAAATATGATAAGTAGTTATCCAAAATCAGTGACGCAGCAACTGCGTCAACTGTTTTTTTGCGCTTCTTGCCATGTTTACCAACATTTGTTAAAACCTGATGAGCACTGATTGTTGTCATTCGTTCATCCCAGAGTGTAACATCGATATCGCATAGTGAGCGCAACAATTCGGCTAACTGCTCACTTTTTTCAGCTCTTGCTCCAATGGAGCCATCCATGTTTTTCGGATAGCCGATAACAATACAACCGACATTTCTGGTTGTTGCCTCGTCACATATGGCCTGTGCAACTTGCTCCATGCGTTTATTGTGCACAACCCAGGCATCACCGGCAAGGGTTTGAGTTTCATCAGAAACGGCGATGCCTGTGCGAGCATCACCATAATCAATTGCCATAATTCTCATGTGTTTACCTCTTTTATATTCGTCATTCTGCGCGAAGTCGCAGAATCCAAGAAATCTGTACATACGAGATTCTGCGACTTCGCGCAGAATGACGTTACCTATTGAATAAGTTACGTTGACAAGTCTAATGTCAGTGAGATATATTAAGCGAAGAGTATGCGGATATTATATGTTAAATTTAGGGAGAAAACAATGGGAATTATACTGGGGATAGACGTAGGCGGGTCTACAACAAAGATAGTTGGAATACAAAACAATGAGTGTATCGGTATGCTTCAAGTAAGAGCGGCCGACCAAATTACTTCGATGTATGGAGCAGTAGGTAACTTTCTTGCGAAGCATAAAATCGCGTTGGAAAGCATCTCTGAAATCTACCTAACCGGTGTTGGAGCGTCATTCATTGATGAACAGGTATACGGCATTAAAACGAATAGAGTAAATGAACTTACAGCAATTGGACATGGTGCATTGCGCTTGGCAGGGCTTAGCGAAGCCTTGGTCGTAAGCATGGGTACAGGAACAGCATTTGTCAAGGCAACAAGAGAAGAAGTGACGCATCTTGGTGGATCAGGAGTAGGTGGCGGAACAATTATCGGACTTGCATCGCAAATGCTCGGGAAAAATGACATTGACGCAATTTTGGCACTTGCTAAGAGTGGGAGTCTTAAAAATGTTGACCTGTTTGTATCAGACATATTAAAAAACGAAGTGCAATCTCTCCCGTCGGAGTTGACTGCCGCGAATTTTGGGAAAATTAAAAGTACAGCATCAGAGTCAGATATCGCACTTGGAATAATTAACATGATCTTTGAAACCGTTGGAATGCTTGCTGTTTTTGCACTTAAGAATGACGATTTGAAGGATGTCATATTAACAGGCACTCTTGCAACATTTCCTCAGGCAAGGATGGTGTTTTCGAAGTTTGAAAAGCTTATCGGTTTGAATTTTATAATTCCGGACGATGCTGTATATGCAACTGCATTAGGTGCAACGGAATACTAATACACATTATATACGACTCATATGTAACCGGGCACCTATTTTGTGTGTCTTTATTAGTGACGGTCGTATTAGCAACTAAATTATAGAGGAGCTTGAATGTGATAGTAGATAAATTATTACTAACTTCAGTTCGGCGTGGTAATGAACATGCATTGCAGCAAGTGATTGACAAATATGCTGCTTATGTGTGTACTATTATTCATAACATTGTTGGCAAGTATATGACCCATGAAGATATTGAAGAAACCGCGTCAGATGTGTTTTATGCACTTTGGGATAACGCCGAAAATGTACAAAACCTCAAAAGTTGGATTGGCGCAACTGCAAGAAATAAAGCAAAAAATAAACTGCGGAAAGTTCGTGATGAATTATCTCTTAATGATGATATTTTTGCAGACAGCAAAATTCAGCCGGAGGACATGCTGATTTCAGATTATGAGAAAGAAACGATGAAAGAAGCAATTTTATTACTAGGCTCGCCCGATCGCGAGATATTTACACAGCATTATTATCAGTCACGAACTGTTGCGACGATTGCTCAAAAAACAGGTATGTCGGAATCTGCGATTAAGCAACGGCTTGTTCGCGGCAGAAAAAAACTGAAAACATTTTTAATAAATAAGGAGGTTTTTGTTAATGAATAACGGCACTATAAATACAAATTCGACGACAAATAAAGAGTGGTCAACCGATAGAATAAAGAAACTCACCATGAGCAAAGTCCAAAACTCTTCGGCTGCGACAAAAACATTCAATGCACGCAACTATACAAGAGAATTTGCGGCAGTTGCAGTAGTTGCAGCGATATTTATGTTAGCTTTTGGCACAACTGCGTTAGCGGCAACAGGCATGATTGACTTTAATTCGATTTTTCAGTCGATATTTGGTAATGAGCAAGCCGCACCATATGTCCAAACAAGTGATGATATTGAAGAACATGCAGGCGAGGGTGGTGCCATTCTGCAAGAGATTGATAATGAAATTACTACACAAGACATCGAAAATGAGCTTGATGTTGAAATTGTATCAGTTTTTGCAGACAGTGGAATATACTTGGAAATGCAATTTACAGGCGCAATTGGCGGAAGTTTGTCTGACAATATAACTCTGATAAATTGGAATGAAGAATGGGGATTTTATGAGGTTATCGGCGGAGGCACTGTCAGCCGGCGTATTGACGAAAACGCGACGCTTGCGAACATTATTCTTCATTCCTGGGTTGAAGATATGTACCGAATACGTTTTAATATGATAGCGTCCGGTGTACAGTTTGTTGAAATGCAGCCCACAGATATTAATGTAGGTGAACATATCAGCATGGAAACCCCCATAGTTCTGCCGGGGAGGGTAGTTGAAATCACCGAATTGGAGCTAAATGGAAGTGAATTAAATATGGCTTATCGAGAGTCCGACCTGGCTGTTAGGGGCACAAGTGAGTATAGAGTTGGAGTAATGAAACCAAGTGGCGAAGTTTTGTGGACAGAATTTGGAGAAATGACACTGAGTGATATGCTTTCGATAGCAGCAGGTGATGCGGATCTTCCGTCAGAAGCTTTTAACAGAACAATTAATATCGGCGATGCAGACCCAAATCAATTGGTCTTTGTGTGGAGCGGCCTGCAAGCGGAGAGTATAATCACCGGTAATTGGGACTTCACTGTGACAATAGATAATAGGCCTGAACCCGGTCGCTTCATCGGTGAATATGCAGGACTGCACACAGAAGTGGCTATCACTGCAACAACGGTCAGAGTGTATTTCTCAGGTTTACCGGACGCCAATGTCTTTGAAGAAATTTGGGAGGAAAATTCCCTTATACTCTATTTGGTTGACGGAACAACCGTGTTGCCAAGACTGGGAGCTTCTCAGGGTGCCTCAGATATATCTCTGTTAGCGTATGATATGGGCTTCATCAGCCCTGAAAGCGTTGTGCGTGTGGTGTTTAGAGGTGTGCCGATAGGGTAGTGACGAATGTTGCGTGCTCTTAACAACATCATAACAACTGTATGATATAATTATAATATACTGAACATAATCAGTGACTAATGCTTACTTATATGTTCAGTATATTTGATATAGAATCAACAGGAGAAACCTATGGCACATATTCTCATTGCGGAAGATGAAAAACCAATCAACACATTAATCAGAAAAAACCTGATGTTGGTGGGTCACACCTGTGTCTCTGTTTTTGACGGCGAGGCAGTATTTGATGAGTTTGAAAAGCATCGCTTTGATTTGATTTTACTGGACATAATGATGCCAAAATTGGATGGGTTCTCTGTTATTACCAAACTGCAAGAGGATATACCTGTTATTTTCATAACAGCACGGGGAGCGGTGCAAGACAGGGTTCATGGCTTAAAACTAGGAGCAGATGATTATATTGTTAAGCCTTTTGATATGCTTGAACTTGGAGCCAGAATTGACTCCGTACTTCGCAGAGCAGGTAAAGTGGCTCAAAGATTCTCATTAGGCGATGTGACTGTGGACTTATCCGGCAGACAAGTCTTTCGTGATGGAGTGCCACAAGAATTTACACCACAGGAGTTTTTGCTTATCGAAGCACTAATCCAAAACAGGAATATTGCATTATCCAGAGATAAGCTGCTGGATATTGCTTGGGGTTTTGACTATGGTGGGGATACACGAACGGTAGATGTTCATATCCATAATATTCGCAAAAAACTAGGATGGGAAGCAGTCATAAAAACCGTCTACAAGTTAGGTTATCGCCTTGAGGTAGAGGTACAACTATGAGACTTAGAACTTTTCTCTCTACATATATATTATTTCTTGCCATCTTGTTTATCAGTGTTGGCACGGTTTCAGCATATATGACAAATAATCAAGCACAGATGCTGCAAGAGAAAAGTACTCGAGAATATCAAACCATTGCAACGTCAATAGTTCGTGATATGGTTCTCATAGAAAACAGAAATCTTGATTTTCAAAATTTCTCTGCAGCACTAAACGAATTAATGAACAACTACACTATTAATTATCGTAGGTACAATATCGAACTGGCTCTCATCAACACATTATTGATGGATGAACTGCCTGCGGAGGAGTCTGAAAACCCGACCCTCTCTTTTCAATCAGAAGACGGCACACATCTTATTTTAATAAGTGGGTCGTTGCCGGAGCCATTTCAAGATTATCGACTTTATTATCAATTGGATATTACTGAAGAAATAGCGAATACGGAGCAGGTTAGGCGAATAATCCTTGTTACAAGCATTGGTTTTTCTGTCTTCGCTGCAATAGCGCTGTATCTCATTTTACGAAATATATTTAAGCCTTTAACAATTATTGCAAGAGCCTCGAAAAACATAGCAGATGGTCAATATCAGAAGCGGATATATGTAAAGGGAAAACATGAATTGGCAAAGGTTGCCTCAGCATTTAACCAGATGGCGGATCAAGTCGAAGGTCATATTAAACTTTTAGAGGAAGAATCAGAGCGGAAACAACAATTTGTGGACAACTTCGCCCACGAGATACGGACACCGCTGACATCAATTTTTGGATATGCTGAATATTTACAAAAAACATCAATCAGAGAGGATGAGTTGATAGAATCCACCGGTCATATTATGAATGAGTCCACCCACATAGGGATGATTGCAAATTCGCTTTTAGAACTTGCCGTATTGCGGGACTACGTGCCAAAAGTAGAGAATATATCCATTACAGAATTATTTAAGGAAATTAGACAAACCCTTTCCAGTGCTCTGCGTGAAAAGGGCATACATTTCTACTGTGAATGTAAAGTGGATTATCTGGAGGGTCAGGCGGATTTAATAAAAATGTTGCTTTTGAATCTGTGTAGAAATGCATTGGCTGCTTGCACACCGAACAAAGGTGCAATTTTGTTAGAAGCCTATCAAGATAGTAGATATATCATCCTGTCTGTAACTGACAAAGGTTGCGGAATCCCGGGGGAAAGCTTGCAAAGGCTGACAGAGCCATTTTATCGTGTAGATAAAGTCCGCAGTAGAGCAGAGGGTGGTGCCGGTCTTGGCTTGACACTTTGCAATCAAATTGCGGATGTCCATAATGCAAAACTGCGGATAGAGTCAAAAGTTGGGATTGGAACGAGGGTTAGTGTAGTATTTACAAACTCCTGATAAGTCGATAACAACTTCATAACAATACAACATTATAGTACAAATAATTGAGAGAAGCTTACGCGAAATACTAATGAGAGTCTGCGGATAAACTATGTTTTCGCAAAATGCCAGCCAAAAAATAGAGTTTTGAACATCCTGAAAATTTGACACAAGAGTTCCCTAAGGAGATGTGCGACATTCATGCAAAATATGTTCA
>Ga0123355_10006804_pt1 | contig 17011 bp, 15 predicted proteins | sample TergutEmb28metaG_3_FD_89872 | JGI IMG/M metagenome (GOLD analysis project Ga0123355, IMG submission 89872) | Embiratermes neotenicus P1 segment gut microbial communities from Petit-Saut dam, French Guiana - Emb289 P1 | ecosystem: Host-associated > Arthropoda: Insects > Digestive system > Gut ...
ATATCCGCTGACACTGGGATTCCTGCAGGCTCTAGAGTGGAGTGGGGCTGCTGCATATACAACAGCACCAAGATTCCAGTGGCATGTCGGTAATGACCTGGCTGGGTATGTTAAATCTGTGGGCCATTTGACAGAGATTCTGGTGAGAAATGCTGGACATATGGTTCCATCAGACCAGCCTAAGTGGGCATTTGATTTAATTAACAGGTTTACTGCTGACAAACCTTTTCATTCATTGTGATGCTGAAATACTGATGAACTCAGATGTGTTCCTGTATCTTCTGTCCTGTCTCTCGAATGGTTGACATTTTCACTCTAAAGTATGTGTGCCCCTGCACCTCTTGTTCAGATGAGAGATTTTGGAACAATAAAACGAAATAGCATGTATTTATCTCTGAGTTTTAGCCATAAGTGTTCTGTTAAACAGATGTGAAAAGAAGTATTTGATCATGTAATTTATAAAACTGTGTTCTGCCAACCCCAGATTTGTGTATCACAAATTTAAAAAAAAAAAAAAAACAAAAAAATAATAATTAAATTATAACAAAATACATCTCAAAACACACTTCATATCAGGTGCCAACTCCTGCATGTTTCAGCACCAGGGTGCCATCATCAGGGAGTTTTTCAGTAACAAAGTTTTGTAGGTCCAGCAAGTATTTGATGCACAATTTGCCCACACTCCCATCATGAAAGTTAAAAGTCTTAAAATGTGAAACTTCATATTCCACATTCACATTGCTGCATCACCAATACCACACAATGATAAAAAACTCCTCTGCTGCAAATATAAGTGTTATTCTTCGTGGGCTGTGCAATATCAACACCCATAGCAATATATGATGCAAAAGGATCTCATCCAGCTGAAGTGTATGGTTTAACCTGTCAGGGCATATACCCTGACACAGGTTACAACAGATATACATCAGTTTCTATTCCATGTTATCATATCTCAAATTTAAAAAATATGTGTGCCAAAATTTTTCTCTGAACCTAGAGTTTCACTTCCAGAACAACTTGGCATTGCAGTTACATTATGATATAATGTGCAGAACATATTTTATTTAAAAATATTTTTCTTCCTTTTAGTTATTTATATGCTGGTTTTCTTCTGTGTTTTAATTTAATCAAGATATTTTACCATAATTATATTTAATTTTTGCATGTTGGGTTAACAGTTTCTCCTCAGCACCGTGTACTTAAAACATCCTAAATTTATCTTGTTCCCTTAGTGGTGAGTTTCATACCATTACAAAACAACAGATAAAATCAGAGGCGCATAACATTCCTAGGAACAACCACAGTAATTAAACAGTGTTTTATTAGCTTTGTCATAACCTTTATTGTAACACACATTTACTTTGTACATCAACACTTGGACTATTGTAACAGAACACAGTGTACATGAATTAAATTGTAACCAGCTCTCTAAATGTAACCTACATTGGCTCTAAAACTTATGTATGGTATGAAGTTGAATATGGCACCAGCCTTAAGATGTACATGGTGGAGCTGATATATCAGATCTGTTAACAATTAAGGTGACATGTTTATAAAACACTGTATCACCACAACTATTATAAATGCCTATAATATAGATTTCAACAAAGCATCCTCTATGGTGGACTGCTTGAATAAATTAAACAGAGCACATTAACGTGTAATATATTTACTAGTTACATATGTTTTAAATATACTGTATTTTAATATCATATAAATCAGTGATTCTTAACCTTTACTGCAGCTCTCACACCTTTGATTCTTGGAGTTTCTGAATCCATATACTTACATATTTATTCACTTATTCCATGGAAGAGTCCTTCTTGAGAAACTAACTGGTTCTCAGTCAAATTACTGCATTTTATGGAACCCAAAAGTTCATTACTGTGTGTACAAGAGTCAACCACCTGTTCCTGTCCTGAGCCAGATCAATCCAGTCCATGCCTCCAATCCCATTTCCTGAAGATCCTTCTTAATACTATCCTCCCATCTATGCCTGGGTCTTCCTATGTGGGCTTTTTCCCTCAGGTTTCTCCACCAACACCTGTATGCACCTCTCCTGTTCTCCATATTAGCTACATGCCCCACCCATTTCATTTTTGAATCCACATAAAAACTGTAAAGAATGTCAGGTTTTTCAAACTACCTACATTATAGCATAACTGTACAACGAAAGAGACACAAATATTTATATTTATTTAGCAATAAAATTATGAAAAATTTGGCATGTCTTGCAGCCCAGGTTAAAAACCACTGACAGAGCAGAAGGAACACAAATTTAAATACAGATCACTGCACAGTGTAGTAACCTGTACTTGTGATTTTGATACAAAATGGTGTAATAACATGGAGATGTGGAAGAAAATTAATATAAATAAATGCAGTATTTTGGAAACCTAGTCTGTTCTGAGGTGATCAAAGTTCCTTCATGTTTAAGGACTTTTGGAAACGGGTACACAAAATTTGTGCACCCTTTGCTGTACCATTTAAATTACTGTATCAATTCATTTAATTACTCCTTGCTTACCTTTAGCAATCTTTATATAAGATTTCGTACTAAACGGCCATCAGAATATAACCCCACATCTGCACAGCGTCTCATATATACAGTGTTATTCGAAATGATTGTCAAGGTTTTAACAACTGCCACCTCGTTCTCCAGATGCAACCCCATGTGATTTCTTTCTATGGGGTTACCTCAAGGATCAGGTTTATGTTCCTTCTCTTCCTGCAAGTATCCCGGAACTGAAGGTTCGAATCAGAACCACCACTGAAACCATCACCGCTGACATGCTACAAACAGTTTGGAATGAACTCGGTTATCATGTTGATGTTTGTAGAATCACGAAGGATGCACATATACACGCCTGTAAGGTATGTAACAAAAACTTTGAGTGTTGTTCTATTAAATAAAAAAATATATATACTCCTATCTCAAGTGTATTGTTTATGACAAGTTGTTAAAACAATCATTTCGAACAACCCTGTACATCTGAGTATGTTTTGACTCATGATTTCATCCTAATGAGGACATACTATTATAATGTGATGTGCAATTAATTGGTTTACAACAGGAATTTCTTTACATGTACGTAATAACTCACTGGTAAAACGTGAAACTGCATTATTATTATTATTATTATTATGTTTTGTTATTTTAGTATGGTATTTAATAATTATAATAACAACAACCACATGTAACTGTGATTTTGATATAAACATATATATCCCAATGTTGCAGCATAACATACTGCAATCATAGTGTGTAGTAACAGTTACATAATTTTACATTTTACTGATACGGTAATTGTGACATGTGAGTTTTACCTTTATATTTAAAATACAATATGGTTTTAACTAGTTAACTATACATCAGTTTCTGGTAACTGCACTCTTCTCTTGAGGATAACACATCTTGAGTCAAAACACATTTAGATATCATGTAACTTGCACAATATGAGTAGATATATGTGGCTCTATTGATGGGCATGTCATTCTATTTAGTAATTACTCCTTATAATGTTTTAGTAAGGTAAATCAGTCCCATTACAGGTCCGAGGTGCCCAGAGGGTTCCAGGAAGTTAAGGTTCCCACATTACGTGACAATGGCCCAGGACGGCGATAAGGTTATATGTTTTAGTACATTATGAAAAGTGGGGGGGACTTTTAATTTCATTCTACTGATTTGGGAGTAACAAAGATTAATGGATATAATTCAGTAACTGGACAACACAATAAACAAAAAAACTTTGTATCAACACAAACAGCTAGACATACTTGTACATATGGTTCGGGGTTTTCATGGCAGTGAAGATTAAAATTGTGGTCTTTTGGGTTATGGCACCATGTAATCTGGTAGGAGGAACATATCCCCTCCATCTTCAGGGCGTAAGGAATTCCAGTTAAAAAAAATGGGGAAGGAACAAGAGCTCAAACAGGCCAATGGGAACCAAAGGTCTTGGAAAGGGCATCTGCGGACAGAATGAAGAGTAACAAAAAGCCGATGCACAGGGGTGCAGAAGGAATTATAAAATAAAGCCCTTGCATAAGACCATGGGTGGAGGAGAGCCAAGTTGTGACTTATGCTTGGAAAAGGAAGTGTCAACAATTCCAGCCTCTGCATAAGTCTCTACACCTGATCCCCTCTCTCGATAGGAAAGCCTTTATGAACCTACACCATGTTCAGCTGGATAATACTAGGCATTTGGCTTTGTCAGTAAGTCTGAAATTTGAGGTGCTGCCTGTGGAAGACATCCTCAGTAGTGTTGAGAAAGTCACAGCACCTTGTTGGATGAAGCTGTCAAGGTGGTTCACTAAGGGAATGAAAGGATCTGTAGGTTTGGAAGTAATAAAATTGGGGTGGAGAGCCAGGCCAGTTCACATTTTGGTCCTACCAGCAGACAGGAGCAATGCCAGTACTGTGGGCAGAAGACTGTTGCTCTTTTGCAAGATCCAGCCTACAGAATAATTGCTAAGTGTCCAACACACACTGGTGTCCTCAAGATGTTAATGTCCACAGGATGCTGCCCAACAGGGGTGATCATGTAGTTGAAGGATGCCTGAGCTATGTGGGCTCCCAAAAATACAGGATGCAGGACTCTGCCTTAGGTGTACTATTTGCACTGTCACAGCTTGAACTTGTAGACTGGGGTAACAGCTGACAGATCTGCTGAGATCACCAATGAGCAGCTCTCTGCACAACACAGTATGGAATCCGATTGCTGTATTTTATCTACAGCAGCATTAACTAAACTGACCTTCAAATAATTTTTTATATAACTGGCATATCTGAATATGGCACAAAAATCACACTTTATCTATTGCATATAATCTATAACAGCAAGTCTGAATTATTTCATTGACACAAAATTAAGTACCAATCTCATCTCCACACATACATTACAGCAGCATTGAGAACAGGTGTACATGGGAGGGTAACATGAAATATCATAGCCAATATCATAAAGATATGATCACAGGTGGTGCTCTGGTTTGTGCATCACCATGACTACATCCAATCAGTATGACAAATTAAAAAAAAAATATATATATATATATATGTGTGTGTGTGTGTGTGTGTGTGTGCAGTGGAGACGCTAACAAATATATATCAATAACGTGTATCTACTGTGGACATTCCAAACATCCCACAGTACTGTTGCCTGAACCCAGCTCAGGCCCACACCTGAAACAAGAAGAGTAAAAGTAGGTATTGAAACATCATGTCACAAAAAAATGTTTTTGTCTACACTGGACATTAAGAAACATGACAAGCTGAATATCAGGCAACACATACAACTATGTTCTAAAACTATGAAAGGTGAATGTGGTTATATATACAATTAAAAAAAAAAAATTATACGAGTCAATATTATTAATCTGTGGTGGAGTGACATTATGTGTTTTTATATTGTATTCAAAAATTGGTATTTAAGCCTTCTGTGTTGGCACTACAGATACATAGTTGGTTTTTATTATTTCCTTGCTTTATGCTCTTTCTATTTTAGTTCAGCTGCTTTTGATGCAGAATATCCATTTGAGTGAGGAACCCATGCTGTCAGCAAGGTTACTGGGCTATGTACGGCTCATTTCTGGTAATCTGATTGCAGTGCAGTGCAGTCCCTCAAACAGCATCATCTGAAGGGTATTCATTCACATATACTGAACAAGACTTCAAGCCAGTCTAGTTGCACCAGCAGCAGACAACAGATGTGAACTGTTATCTGCAGCTTGTGAAGATGCAGTATAATGTAACACAGAGGGTTTTATTGTGTAAACCTATGTACGGAACACACGGCTCGACAGTGTTGCATACAATTCACCAACTTTAAATTTAATGAATACATGTTCAGCAATGCTCAAGCTGTGATAATATGCACATACATGGATAGACTAAGAAATTGTAGTTTTCAGTCACCAGGAACATAGTGATGCTTAAAATGACAAGGCAACACAAGTGGAAAGAGAAAAAGCTGAACTATTCCAACAACAACAACAACAACAACAACAATAATAATAATAATAATAATAATAATTTTGAGTTCCATTCATACAATTCTTGGGTCTACCATCTGATTAACGCTGGTTTATCATGTTTATCATAGTGGTAGCCAGTGACCATTGGATACTTATTACATTACTTTTGTTCCGTTAAACCATTTATACTTGATTTGTCTAAATATCTGCCCAAATTTCTTATCTGATCTTTATTAGTGCATCTTAATTATTTTCCTTAAGCTACCTATTTTTTTAACTTAACCACATATAATTTAAAAATGTCATTCTCCACTTTCTACTTTCAAAATAATCCAATAATATATGTGTATAATATCCTCTTCACCTAAACATGTTCTTCTCATCCCCTAAATTGCCACACCCCTGCCAGTAGCCATATCCCTCCTTTTGTCAAGATCTTTCCAAAAACTAACTTACCCGTAATGTATAATCCCAGCTTCCTGTAGAAAGTGCAGTCCCATCTGGTGACACCTGTAGACATGACACCCTGTTTTCATGGCCATACAGTAATGTCACCCGGGCACATTTCAAAGAGTCCCACACATTGACAGTATAGTCATTATAACCAGCAAACAACAAACGCCCTGCAACAGAGTGTAGGTTGTAAGTAAACACATTTCAGGACAATATTATACTATGTACTTTCTTTCTTATCCTGACCTCTTACTACCTACTGTTTGTAGGTGTATAAGGTTATTGTTGCACTTGATCACACTCAATGACACACACACACACACACACACACACATACTCGGTAGGACTCCCCTGGATAAGGGATCAGCCTATCACAGAGACCTCTACCTGACAACACACAACATTAAACACAGACAGACACCAATGTTCCTGGTTGCCTTTGAACCCACAGTCCCAGCAAATGAGCAGCCACAGATCAATGTCTCAGACCACATGGCCACTGCATGGAGAAATAACACATTTGTACTTGAAGATTCCATTCTTCTCGAGTATGATCCAGCGTCAGTGGGTAGTCAGATCCACACATTGCCTCAAAATTGTGGGGTAGCAATTACCCATTGATGCAGCATTATAACCCAGCAGAACAGAAACTTCAGCTACACCACTACACAAACCACAGAATTCATATACTTGTACTTGTCAGTTTTAAAAACTATTTGCAGAAGGGGAAAAGAGCGTATGAAAGAAAGGACTGCTACAAGGGTAACTGCCTATCTGCCTTCAACACAACTGATTTAAAAAACTTACCACTCACAGAAAAATCCACAGAGTTTACACCAAATATTATACTCTCTTTGCTGTAAACAGCAACTTCCTTGTCCGCCCGTAGGTCAAACAGTCGACACTGAAAGCCGACAAACAGAACACTCTGTAACACGTGCCAACTGCAGGGTTTTCAATATCTGAACATCATGTTAGATTTTTTATCAGTATTACTATATATTTCAGTCAATTACATCAATCCCCTTGCACAATGGTGCTGCCACACATGTTGATGTGACAGTAATCATCAGGCAAGCTTGTGAAGTCATTTACTGCATTGCTTCAACTTAAAACATTATACAGCAGTATCCCTCTGCTGCCACCACCTCACTGTGCTCTCATTCCCATACGGAAAAATTGGGCATGTTTAAAAAAATTTAATTATTTAAATATTTATTTTTTTGAGTTGCAAAAGTCTGAAATTGCAAGACTTGAAATAGTGTAACTAGGGTTATGTATACATCACATTAGGAGAATATAAACCAGATACCAACCGTTGAATCATCTGATCCTGTGGCTACTGCATCACCACTAGGGTGAAACTTGACACTATTAATATCAGATTGATGGCCTTCAAATGACTGTACACACTGGCCAGTTCTCATGTCCCAAATAAGAACCATCCGATCACAACTCTGCAAAAGTATTAAAATCATTAAAACTTACAAAGAGACATATGATAACAATAAAAAATTTCAAACACAACAGGGTTCCTACCCCGGACACAAATGTGTTTCCAGTCTCAGATGGTGCTAAATCTAAGGCCATAACATCTCCTGCATGCCCATGAAAGTTCTGAAGCAACTGACCCGACTCAACGTCCCACAATGCACAAGTGGAATCCCCACTGCCAGTCAGAATCTGCAAGTGTGAACACGATAAATTATCTGTTTGTGTGTGAACTGAATGCAGTGCACCAACCTTCACAAGAACAACACTATCAACAGGTAAAAATACCTAAATAAACAAGAATAAATTTGAATTGAGAAACAGTAAATTGTACTGTAACTGTAATAGTTCCATAATACACGACAATACTGATGATTTTTAGTGATCTGACATGACACATTTGATACAGATGGAAATCTAATTTGCACCGTCACTTTATAATTTAGTATGCTATCTAACCAAATGTTCTTTTTGTTCTAGTCCAAAGTACAGTCAGCACAGGGTTCAAGCCCCAGCTGGGGATCAAGGCTGTAATAATATGACTGCTGGTCGGTCCAAGACACACTACAATGGCGATGACACAAGAGTACACAGCACTGGTGACTTACAGGAGAAAGGGAAGTGCCCATAGTAAGATCTACCCAAGCACTAATTTCTACACCAAAAATCCTAAACAGGCTGCCCCAGCCTCCTAACATCTATATGACTTACAATAGAGTGAGCTTTGTTACTATAAGGTTTAAATAACCATCATGATGTAGCAGAGTCCTTCTGGAGAAGCTACTAATTGCTCAGGTAATCCAGAAATGTCTTGTCTCCATACCCTGTTTACAAGAGCCTGCCACTGGTCTCCAGCGATTGCCAAATGAATTCAGTACACATCCTCATGCCCCATTTCCAATAATACAAACCTGCTGATCAGAATTAGGAAATGTGCAACATGACATATAACTGGTATGTGTTCCTACAGTTTTCTTCTTTGTTGAAACATCCTCTTCCAGGCTTAAAGGGTACACAGTCACCTTGTTGTCCAGTCCCCTGAGAAGAACAAAGCATAATGAATAAACAAATCACCCTCATATACATAACAGAAATTAAACAGCTGGAGTCACAAGCATGTTATTTTGAAAAAAAAACTTAGGGCCTAGGTTACTTAACAATTGTATATCAACATCACAAGTTACCAGCATTAAATGGCATAAAATGATAATTACTGACATAAACTGTGAAAGGATAAGGAGAAACAAACTGCATACTTTTTGTAAGTGACAATCTAACAGTAAGTTGTTGATGTTAATGCATGAAACACAATGCTGTGACTTCTCTGCGTTATTTCTTTGCTTGCATATCTCAAAACAGACACTTATAACAAAGATATAACTGACCCACAAGCTACCAAATTTCCTGATGGTGCATATGCACATGCCATCACCCATGTTGTAGGCATGGTCACTGCATGTTCCTTGTTTGTTGTGAATGCATCCCATATTATCATCTTGCCATCCTGAAACATTATTATAATTACTATACTGCTGCTACTACTACTACTACTGTTTGCCACCGAAAGGAAACATACTTTTTTTACATCTTACAGTGGCAAAACTGATTACAGAAAGGTCACTGATTGCACAGAATGTAAAGGTAAAGGTACATTTATCCCTGTGCATGTTATGACAGCTTATAGGGATGGGAGGTTTAGCTCCATATATCCCTAACCTTGGCACTAGACACAGGTTTTTTTACGGTATAAATCATTTGAGACCGACTGTGAAAGGGCTAACAGAAGTATGTGCTCTTCAGTATCCACCATGTCAAGGGGTTTTCAATTTTAACACTTCTGCACAAAGACAACGCACTGGCCAGAAAATGGTCACCTACTTGCCAGTTGCGGCATGTTTCAAAAAATTTCCTAGCAGGTCCCAACAAATACACACACCAACTACATATACACAACTGTTCTTGAGAAGCTGATAATCACTCAGCATGTCAAGAAATTCCCTGCCTTTAATGGAACCTGTATTCATAAGACACCATTACTGGTCCCTACCATAAGAACATCCTCAACATTGTCACACCATATTTTATCATCCAATTCAACACTACCCTCCCATTTATTTCAAGGTGTTCCCAACTGGTCTCTTCTCTTCATATTTTGCACTCAAATTACATATGCATACACCATCTCTGCACATATACAATACACCCTGGCACAAAATGTCAAAAATTGACATACTCCATATTTCAGTATTACTTCATGTTCATGTGATGTGTAATCTGCACGTATCAAAGAAAGCATGGTACCACTGGAAAGACATTCACTTTTCTTACGCTTTGTCAGCCACAGTAAGTTTATATCCTGTTTGTTAATGCAGATCTCCAAATTTAACTCAAGTCTGTTAGGTGGTTTGGGAGATGGAAGTGACACTTGGACATGACCTCCTCAAAGTGTAAATAATGCATGAAATATAGAAACAATAAATGCTTTGGTTCTCAAATCTCATTTCATAAATTATGTACAAAGATGAAAATAATTAGGTACAATAAAATAAACTGCATGTTAAACTTAAATTACCTGAGAAGAAGATACAATGTGGCGTTTATCAGGCGACCAATCAGAGCAAAGCACTTTAGCCTGGTGGCCTTTAAGAACGCGTCGAGGCTTGATATTGAGGTAATTTATTACCTCAAGCCGTTCAGCTACTGTAGATACTGCAAACAGGAATAATTCAAATTTCTGTTTGTCAGTGACCCTATATAATGAGGCTAATAGACCACATGTACAGCAAAGACAATTTCTGATAGTGTATTTTGATTCATCAGAAGTTCATAATCAGAGCCAGACAAGAAATGCATGATGGTATATTTTCATGTTCATAAACAGGCCACTGCTGGATCCTATCCACAGCCAGATGAATGCCGTCCAAAACCACATGCCCTAATTCTTTAATATTTATTTTAATATTGTCATTCTACCTACACCCTGTCTCCCAAGTGATCTGAGCCAGTCATCTGTCTGGATTAAAGTTCCGTGTACCTTTTTACTGACATGTGCTACATATGCAACCCATCTCACCCCCCTTGATTTAATAATAATAATAATAATAATAATATAATAATTTCTTAGGAGTAATGATTATGAAGCTCCTCACTCTGTAGCTCCACATTACACAGCTTTTTATGTCATCCTATTTTCTCTCTCTCATGCCAAAGTATACTCGTTAGTACCCTCTGCTCAAACACATTACACTTACATGGTTCCCTTAGAATAAAAGAGTAAGTCTAACATCCAGGCACAATGACTGGTAAAATTCTGATTGCATGTGATTAGGAATTCAAAACCCACTCCACAGGCTTCTAAGAGGCAACACAGGCAGCTAGTCACAAGTACATGAGTGCATTTATTTCATATTCAAAGAAACAATCAAAAGCCGCACATATCTGAGAGATGTACAGCGACTGCCAAAGGGTATTGAACAAGAGTTCTAACCACAGAAATGAAACCTTTTCCCTCTGTTGTATTTAAATCTCTCCTGATTTCAGTGCAATGTAAACTTTGGATCCAAAATGTAAAGTTTTATCTTTCTTACAAGCAACATCGTTCAACTTCTGTCTCTCCTCTTCAAGCTTTGCTTTCAAAGCCTCAGCTTCCTTTGTAAGAGCTTCAATACTTTCTCCAGGACTATGCACTTTAAGTTCTCCATCAGATGCCATGTTTGTACTGTTTCAGCTCACACCTGTGAACAACACTGTAGGTGCACAATACATAATAATCCTGCACTACAGGATATGCTTGTTTTCGTGGCTAAGCACAACTACAAAAGTCATGCAGCAGAAAAAGAGGTAACATGTAGGCATCCTGATTCAGTATGATGTGTTAATCTGCAAGATAGTACACTTCGTTTTTATACCACACTTGTTGCTATACATCTCTACTAATGATGCTATGACAAAATAATGATTTCTTTTTTGCATGTACACATACAAAAACAAGTTACAATCATACAGACTGTAAAAACCAATTTCACAAAGCAATGAAAACACTGGCTACATATCAGACAAGAACTATATAAATGAGTAAGATATACAGCACAAAACTTGGGATGACAAAAACTCAACATTTCCAATGGTGTTCTATGCAAGTACATATACATGCCCAATAAGTGGTTCAAGTAGAGTAATAATTTTATGGGTATATATAAAACTGAAAATTGGAACCGCCTAATAACTTCTACTTGAAGATTCCCCATATCAGATTTCAAAAAATCTTCCCAGTGATTTTGGTGGAGTTCTAGAGGGATGGAAGGGCAGGCACATGATGTTCAAACAAGGCTTTTTTTGTTTTTACTTCGTAAAGAAGCTTAAAAACTGAAGTGAATATTGAAACAAGTGCAATTCTGACATTTTGTTTAAAGAATGTTGAAATAATTATAAATGGTCACACATCAGTACAAGACAATCTTTAAATATACCACCCACAGACATAACTCGGCTCTTTCTCACTGCCAAGCCGCGGTTTGGTAATCAGGATAGTTCCTGTTGGAACTGTGGCAATGTGACATCTGGGCAGATTCTTCACCGAGTACTTCGATTTTCAAAGATTATTATCGCTTGGGACGTGACCGTAAGTTTGAGACACACAGTGAGAACTTCAAATCCCACTCGGTTCTCCTCTGCAAATTATCATTACACCAATGCTCCACAATGATCTATCATCACAGACACTTGTACAATACGCCCATTGCAGGCCTCATATTGTCCCGCCCCACTCCGACAAATAAACAAGACGTCAAGTAATACAAATTAAACTGTAATTGTTGCTACATCTCGAAGCAGAAACGTCGTACGTACACTTGTCACTGTGTTCGGAACGTTAATCCAAACAAACAGTCTGAGAGGTGTATTTTTTCTGCCATGTAAATTAATAGTGAAGAAATTACGATCGGAATTCTATCACCAACCTCAACGATTCAACTACAATTTTTCATGGCGCGATGCGCAGCGGTTGTCAATTTTATTCCCAGCCTCCAGTGCCCTCTAACGCGTTACACACATTTCAAATTCTGGGTAGCTATAAAACATATTACTGCCCTCGCTCAATTTGCAGAGCTATGTGGGCTATACTCTTCGACCGCCACGACCACTGCTAACGCATGTACCAGATTCATGCCATCACAGATCAATGCCATGGATCAGAGATAGAAGACGTCGTGGTCACGGATGCGGCCTGGCAGTTGAATGTGGTTGCAATGGAAGCAGTAGTGGAAGGTGTTCAGGACATCGTCTTAGAGAACGAAAAGGCATGCGAGTTCTTCATATAACTTCTATTTCATCGCAGTAATGTTTAAACTTTCTGTGATTGCATATTCCAGAATACTAGGTTCCAGTCTGTGCAGGACATATGCCTCGGTTGGTAGGGTTCATGACACGTTGCATGTGTCTGTAGGGTTAATTGTAAGGACATAGTTGTCTGAAACGAAAGTTGCTATTTTTCGTGTTTTGTACGGTCGTTTTTTCTTGCATTGAGCAGTTTCGTCTTTGACGATGAAGCGATACGTAAATTTGAAGTTCCCTTAACATACCCTACACACGCATGTTCGTGCATGTTGCATCATACAATTCCGGGTGTAATTAAAAGTACGTGTACATAGTTCTAAGCTTGAATTATTTTGTAGGGTGACCTTTAGAAGTGACGGATTTGGGGACAATACGTCGGCTTGGTGACATTTACCAGAGTTAGTAAGCTGGGTGTGGCTTGCAATTTAGGTATTTGTATTGTTGGTGTCACCAAGTACAGGTTTCATATAAATTACTTAACCAAACACACAATCTGACGTAACACATTTAGGTACCACGTTATGAATGCAGTATCCTACGTCTGTGTCTCACGTGGCTTTGTAATATTTTAATTCAGTTTAGTGTAACGTACCACAAAGCCCCAGTATGCTATAACTAAGCCTGTATGTTACATGAAGTGCAATAACAGCTGTCTCAGAACAGAAGGAACCATTCTTTTTTTTAATTTTTAGGCAATTCATCCATGTTGTGTGTTCAGATAAAGTTATATAAAAAATAACTTTTATATAAGGAATTCAGTCAAACACAAACATTTAGTTGTGTTTAAAGTTCTTACCAAACTTTGAACCAACAACTGTAAAGCTCCAGCATTTGTGATTGTTCATACCTGAACATTTCACAGATTCATATTTCTGCAAAGAAGCAGTACTTATGGGTGAACATTCTTGAAATTAAAATATGTTATGTTTGTCTGTTGCTGTGTTGGTGCATTTTGTATCATGGATGCCATAATGGAAGCAGGTTGCCAACATAATGACCAACCGAAGTGATGGTTGCCTACATAAATTGAATTCCTGTCACTGATAAGAAAACTGAAAGCCTAAGCTTAGTAGGTCAGTTGTTTGCACCTACAATACATGGCAGCCATCCCATAAATTTCTGTCACTAAATTGCAGCCTTAAAGCTTCACCTTTATGTAGACAGATGTACCTTAGTTTATGTCACTAAAATGAACTCTCAAGGCTCATTTTCTATGTTCAGGCAAAACAACTATTTCAGCCATTTTCCACTTTTTATCCAAACTGGCCAATTGGGCACTTTTTTAAATGTGAATTTTGAAGATTGCCCAGCATATGGTATGAAGGTTGCCCCAAAAGTTCTGCAACACAATTTATTCGTTGCTAGTAATTTGTTATGTAATTCTTTGAATACATGCATTGGGTAACTATATGCATTTATTACACACTTCATGCTTGTGCGTAATCTCGATGAATTTCAACAGCCTTGTGTCAGTGAGAAACAAGAGCATCTGTTCCCTTCTTGTACCAGTTTGAATTTTGTACAGCCACTTCTTCAGTAACCTCTTCATGACTTCCAAAGATTTTCCCATGGATGGCATCTCTGAGGGCTCCAAAGAGGTGGAAATGGTGGGGGAGTAGCATCTGGGCACAGTGGTGGGTGGGAGAAACAGTCCATCCAAGAAGTTCTGTGATTGCTTCTGTGTTTTAAAATGTGTGTGACCATGCACTGTCCTGTTGAAGGATCTCAGCAACATTTTTGTGAGGTGAAACTCTCCTGAAATGCTTCTGCAAGGCTTCAGAAGTTTGAATGTGCAGATCTGAGTTAATGGATTGATGACATGGCATAGTGTCTACCAAAACCTCCCCTTGTGCATCCCAAAAACAGTTGCCTTGACTTTCTGTGTTGAAGGGGTAGCTTAAACTTCTTCCAAGGAGAAGATGGATTATGCCATTCCATTCACTGTCTTTGTGGTTGGGTTCAAAGCAATGGATCCATTTTACATCCCCAGTGACAATCCATGACATAAAGTTTTCACTATCAGCCTTATAGCAGGAGAGCAAATCTGAACCCACCTCTTTCTGTATAGTTTTGTAATAGTTGATTAGGGTTCGTAGAATGCCACAAGCACACCCTTGGGATATTCTAAGACATCATTAATGTTGGTCACACTTCCCTTGGACACTGAGAGCTCTTTTGCAAGCTTTGTGGTTGTAATCCTCAGTTGTTTCAAATGATTTAATCATCATATTGAAGCAACACCTGAGTGACTGCTGTTGTTGATCAGCCAGAGTGACGCATATCATTTAGCTGTGCTTGGTCTTTCTTAGAACCTGCAAATTTTGAAACCCAGTGACAGCAGTGTTTTTGTCAATAGCATTGACACCATGTACATATTTTAACCACTTGTGAACATTTGTTACTGATCCTTTCTCTGCCACAGGAAATTGCCTAACAGACTGTTGTTTAAAACACAGGTTACCATACTGTGCCATTTAACTGAGCATGGGCGAGAAAATGTCTTGTTCAGTGGCACTACAGTAGCAATCAGAAAATGCAAAATTATTCACAGAATAAATTGCTGACTTTTTTTTTAATTGACAAGTGTGGAAAGTGTTGGAAAGCTTTATGGGCAACCCTCATGATTGTCACTGCTGTGAGCACTTTGAATTTTATGTATTGTTCTCATTTGCTACAAACATTGATTTTTATCTGATGTACTTTGAAGCACATAGTATTTTTCTGGTATGTAGTATTAGCATCTTAATTTTTGAACTGTGTGTATGGCCCTTGCAGAGTGTGATACTGTATTTCCCTCAACCATGAAGCAGTTTGTCCTTCTTGCATACTGATCTTTTTTCCCATAGCTTTGCTTTCTTCTCAGAACGGGTGTTTGAATGAAGGGCTGACATTCCTTTGGGTATGGTGGCACTCTATCGGCAATCTAGTAATTGTGCTTTATGACATATTGACACCTTTGTGACTTGGTGCTTAGGAAGATGGTTGACTTTATACTTGGCTCTTGTTCACTGTTTTATACTGTCCATTGTGTGATAGTTTTATAATAGTAGTTTTAACTTTTCATGGTTGTTAGGTGTTGGTGATCTGATTCCATAATAATTTGTAAGACAGAATGATCTCTTGGTGCAAGGTTTGTGTGTCTCTACTCACAACAGCCATAAGAAGTAACTGGTTAATAGCCCATTCTCATCTAGTTGTTAGGACATAAATGAAACAATTTATACTAAAATGATGTAATCAAAAGCAGGTCTTACCAAATGCCAAGGTCGAGTGATTTGCACACCTGCTTTGCATTGACACGTTTCAGTTTTAGACTTTTGCACAGAGGCTGGCTACCCTGACTCTCCCGTGGTTTTACTTAGTTCCCCGAGGTACTTACTGGCTGGGAAGTTGCCTTATAGTAGGCTGAAGTTCTTCCTTACACATCCTTTCCTATTCATTGGTCACTAATTATTTTTTGACATAAGTACAGCAATCTAAATTAATGGTAAATTAATTGGTCCAAGAACAATTAAAATGCTGAATGTTTTATTTCTGACTTTCAAATGAAATAGGAACCCATAATTGCCATGGCATTCTTTTCAGTTCATTAAGCTTATTGTGGCAAGTCTGTAAATGACATTTTAGTAAAACGTAAGATGCACTGGATAAAATGAGCAGAATGAATATTGCATTAGCATGTTAATGCATAGTATTGAATTACAGCAGAATCTGTGAAATCGATTATGGGATAAATAGGAAGGCTATTTATGGTCAT